>Ga0307412_10000762_pt1 | contig 18627 bp, 17 predicted proteins | sample DK1Cmetagenome_3_FD_203823 | JGI IMG/M metagenome (GOLD analysis project Ga0307412, IMG submission 203823) | Maize rhizosphere microbial communities from greenhouse at UC Davis, California, United States - DK15-C-1 | ecosystem: Host-associated > Plants > Roots > Rhizosphere > Soil | place: USA...
GGCGGCACAGCTACGCCGCGATTTGCCGCCGCGTGCATCGACGCGAAAAGAGCGGACGCGGCGCCCATCAAGCGTAACCGACTCGCGCGCCGCCGCGGCGAGCCTATCGCGTCAGTGCGTGACTTGCGTCACTTGCCCGACTTACAGCCGCTCGCCGAGGAACGTCAGCGTGCGGCCATGCGCGAGCGCGGCGGCGCGCTGGTTGTACGACGCACGGTCCGAACAGTTGAAGCCGTGATCCGCGTTCGGATAGATGTGGAACTCGGCATCGGTGCGGCCGGCAAAGCGCTCCTGAATCTGACCGACGGCCGACAGCGGAATATGCTGGTCGAGTTCGCCGTAGTGAAACTGCATCGGCACCTTAACCTTCGCGGCTTCGTCGAGCTTGTTCTGAATGCCGCCGCCGTAATAGGCGACCGCGGCGTCGACGCTGCCGCGCGCGGCCGTCAAATATGCAAGCAGTCCGCCGAAGCAGAAGCCGATTGCCGCAATCTTGCCGGTGACTTCGGGCATCGCGCGCAGCGCCGCGGCCGTTGCGCCGATGTCGTCGGCCGCCTGGTTTGCGTCGAGCTTCTGCATCAGTTCGACGCCCTTCGCGCGGTCCGCGCCTTCATAGGTCAACTCGACGCGCGGCTGCACGCGCCAGAACACGTCGGGTGCGAGCGCGACGTAGCCGTCTTGCGCATATTGATCCGCGACCGAGCGGATATGGCTGTTCACGCCGAAGATTTCCTGAATGATGATGACGGCCGGTCCCTTGCCGCTTTTCGGCAGCGCGAGATAGCCGCCGAACGTGTCGTTGCCGGCGGGAATGTCGATCCATCGCGAAGTGATACTCATGGTGTCCTCCGTAATCGCGCGCGGTCGCGCGAATGAATTGAGTGGGCGAGTTGAGACAAAACGAATGCAAGAGGCGCGAATGCCTGAAGCGGGCGGTCAGTGTGCCACCAAAAGAAAGCCGGTGCAGGCACCCCTGGCAAAGCCTTGCGAACAGCCTTCGAAAGCCCGTTCGACGGGCATCGTCAAGGCAATCTCATTGGACGATCCGAACGTTCTCGATTATTCATTTTCCTGTTGCGCGCCGCGCCGGTAGAGTCCACGGTAACGTCTCGCGGGTATGGCGAGCGGATTGCGCGAAGGAGAATCGATCATGAGTGAAGGCAGTTTTGTGACGCCGTTTGCCGAGCGTTTTGGCTTGCGTGTGCCGGTCGTGCAGGCGCCGATGGCGGGCGCCACGACGCCCGAGCTGGTCGCGGCGGTATCGAATAGCGGCGGCCTCGGCACGCTGGCCGGTGCGGCGCTGTCGCCGGAGAAAATCGCGAGCGACGTCGCGGCGATTCGCGCGCTGACGGATCGCCCGTTCGGCGTCAATCTGTTCGTGCTGCAGCCTGCCGCGCCCGACGACGCCACCGTGCGCCGCGCGCTCGAAGCCATCGACCCGGTGCGCGCGGACCTAGGTTTGCCGCCGGGCCGGCCGCTCGAACGCTACGCGCCGGATTTTCGCGCGCAGTTGGAGGCGCTGATCGAATCGCGTGTGCCGGTGGTCAGCTTCACGTTCGGGCTGCTGTCACGCGAAGACGTCGCGCGGCTGCAGGCGAACGGTCAATATGTAATCGGCACCGCGACGCATGTTGCGGAAGGCGTCGCGTGGCGCGACGCGGGCGCCGATGCGATCGCCGCGCAGGGTTCGGAGGCGGGCGCGCATCGCGGCACGTTCATCGGTTCATTCGAAGAAGCGCTGGTCGGCACGATGGCGCTCGTGCCGCAACTCGTCGACGCAACCGGACTGCCGGTGTTGGCCGCCGGCGGCATCATGGACGGACGGGGAATCGTCGCCGCGCTCGCGCTCGGCGCGCAAGCCGCGGTCATGGGCACCGCGTTCCTGACTTCCCGCGAAAGCGCGATACCGCAGGCATGGAAAGACCGGCTGCGCTCGATTTCCGACACGTCGACTTCGGTGACGTACGCGATCACGGGCCGCCACGCTCGCGGTATCCGCAATCCGCTGATGCAGCGCCTGAGCGAAGCGCCGCAGAAGATCGCGCCGTATCCCGTGCAAAACGCATTGACGCAGGAGTTGCGTCAGACGGCCGGCCGCGCGCAGAACGGCGATTATCTGTCGCTGTGGTCGGGGCAAGGCGCGCCGCTCGGCCGCTCGCGGCGCGAGGACTTCGGCGCAGCCGAACTGATGGCGCAACTCGACGACGAATGGCGTGCGGCGAGCGCCGGCATCGCGGCGTTCGTCGCTGGATTTAAACGCTGAACCGCGACGAGTCAGGACGCGTGCCGCCCCCGCTTGCGGCGCGCGTCGTTTTCAAAAAAAGTGCCGGCCGCTCGAATCCATTTCGACGTATTCCGCCTCATTCGAACCATTAACGGTTTGACTCGCTAAAACCTTTAGCGCTTACTCGCCGATGCGTTGCTCATATAGCGGAAACCCGCATGGGCCGGTGCTTTCCAGCCCGCGACGCAAGCCGGAAGCCGCCGCCACTGGATAAACGCTATTAGTGTTCATCCCACTTCCTCAAAAAAGTCCCACAAATTAATTTGATAGCCTACACTTGCGCGCAAGTACGGGTTGCCGCCTGTCACAAACAGTCCGGCAGACGTACTGGCCAAGTGCATGAACGATGCAACCGGCGTGGTCGTCCACGGGACTGAGCGACACGTGTTGGGGAAGCGGGGGCACAGGGCGATTACGTTGTTTTTGGGACCGAAACTGGAGACTTACATGAACATCAAGATTCAAAAGCTGTTGCCGATCAGCGCTGCGGCGATGCTGTTCGCGACGTTGGCAACATCGGCTGCAGCCGACACGGTCGTCAAGATCGGTCACGTTGCACCGCTGACTGGCGGTATCGCTCACCTGGGGAAAGACAACGAAAACGGCGCACGCCTCGCGGTTGAAGAAATCAACGCGAAGGGCCTGACGATCGGCGGCCAGAAAGTCACGCTGCAACTCGACGCGCAAGACGACGCAGCCGACCCGCGTACGGCTACGCAAGTCGCGCAGAAGCTGGTCGACGACAAGGTTGTGGCAGTGGTCGGCCACCTGAACTCGGGCACGTCGATTCCGGCTTCGAAGATCTATAGCGATGCAGGCATCGTGCAGATCTCGCCGTCGGCAACGAACCCGGCCTATACGCAACAAGGTTTCAAGACGACGTACCGCGTCGTTGCGACCGATGCGCAACAAGGTCCGGCACTGGCTAACTACGCAGCCAAGGGTCTGAAAGTGAAGAGCGTCGCGATCGTCGACGACTCGACCGCTTACGGCCAGGGTCTCGCGAACGAATTCGAAAAGACCGCAAAGTCGCTGGGCCTGAACGTGATGTCGCATGACGCGACGAACGACAAGGCTGTCGACTTCCGCGCGATTCTGACGAAGATCAAGGGCGAAAACCCGGACGCGATCATGTACGGCGGCATGGACGCCACCGGCGGCCCGTTCGCGAAGCAAGCCAAGCAGCTCGGCCTGCGCGCGAAGGTGCTGGCAGGCGACGGCGTGTGTACCGACAAGCTGTCGGACCTCGCTGGCGACGCAACCGACAACATCGTCTGCTCGGAAGCCGGCATGGCGCTCGAGAAGATGGAAGGCGGTTCCGCGTTCCAGGCGAAGTACCTGAAGCGTTTCGGTCAACCGATCCAGATCTACGCTCCGTTCACGTATGACGCGGTGTACATCATCGTCGACGCAATGAAGCGCGCTGGCTCGACCGATCCGTCGAAGATCCTCGCTGCAATGCCGAACACCGACTACAAGGGTGTGATCGGCCAGACGACCTTCGACTCGAAGGGCGATCTGAAGCACGGCGTGATCTCGCTGTACAACTACAAGTCGGGCAAGAAGACGCTGCTCGACGTGGTGAAGATGTAATACCGCATGGGTGCGGGCAGCTTGCGCTGTCCGTGATCGCATGATTGGAAAGGCACGCGTACCTTCGGTCGCGTGCCTTTTGTTTTGGGGTGGGGTTTGGTGCTCGGCGTCAGCCGTGTTGGTCGCGTTGCGTGCGTCGGGCGCGTTGCCCGCGTTGCTTGCGTTCTAAGAGGAGTAACGGCTATCGCAACCAACGCGACCCGGCGCCTCCACCCCACCCAATCCGCGAAACTGGCGAGGGCGCCGCTGCGCCTGGCCGCTAAATCTTCAGCCGCTGCAGCACCTTCGGCCCCGCGATCGCAATCAGCGCGCAGCACACTGCGACCACGGACAGTCCGATCGACAGATTCGTCACCTGCGCCACCGCGCCGATCAGGACCGGCCCAAACAGCATCCCGAAGTAAGCCAGCCCGGCGACGTGCGCGAGCCCTTCGGCAGCGTGGATGCCTTTCACGCTCGCGGCGGCCGCGAACAGCACCGGCATCATGTTGGCGAGACCAAGGCCCATCAGCGTGAAGCCGGTCAGCGCCGCGACCGGCGTCGGCACCAACAGCGCGCCGATCATGCCGGCAAGCGCCAGCGTCGCGCTGGCCATCACCAGTTGCGGAGCGCCAAAGCGCGCCCGCACCGCGTCGCCGGCAAAACGCGCGGCTGCCATGCCGCCCGAAAACGCGGCATACGCGGCGCTCGCGGCGGCCGGCGAAGAGAGGACGACATCGCGCATATAGACGGTCGCCCAGTCGTACATCGCGCCCTCGGCGATCAGCGCGACGAGCGCGACCGTGCCGAGCGCCCACAACGCGGGCGAGCGCCAGCGGTTCGCACGCGGCGTCGCCGAGTCGGGATGTTCGTCGTGCGGCACGTGCGGCAACACGGAAGGGCAGGCCGCGATCAGCACGAGCGCGCTGACGGCCGCGGCCAAGCCGAGATGCACGGCCGGCGCCATCCCATGCGCGAGCAGCGCGCCGCCGACAGCCGCGCCGACCATACCGCCGACGCTGAACATGCCGTGCAACGACGACATGATCGGTTTGCGCAGCGCCTTTTCGACGGCGCTCGCTTCGGCGTTCATCGCGACGTCGAGCGTGGCCATGCCCGCGCCGAATAGGGCCAGCACGGCCAGCAGCATCCAGTAGAACGGCACCACGAGGATCAACGCGACGCAGACCGACATCACGAGCCCGCCGGTGAGGCAGGCGCGGCGCGTGCCGACGCGCGCAATCCACGACGCGTTCGCGGCCATCGCGCCGATCGAGCCGCCGGCAACCGCGAGAAGCGCGACCGACAGCAAGGCGGGACTCAGTTGGAAGCGGTCGCGCACGGTCGGCACATGCACGCCCCACGAGCCGTACACCATCCCGGCGATGAAAAACAGCGCCATCGTCGCGATGCGCGCTCGCTGACGCGCGGTGTCGGACAGGTTCCGGTGAGCGGCGGGGATGGCGGCGAAGTCGGTGGAGCGATCGGACACGGGAGTCTCGTGAGGAGGAAGATGCGGAAGAAAGCGCACTGAAAGCGAATTTCCGATTCTAACGAAGGGCGCTGTCTTATGCTTGAATCCACGGAATTGCGCTTTCGCTGGATTCGTCGCGCGTTGGCAGACGGTTCACGGATGTGCGCGCCCAGCGACTCACGAATCCGCGAATCCACGAGGTGCATGCAATATATATAGGCGGGCAGCCGGCATTGCACGTCACGCCAATCCGCGCATCACGGACGGCAAGAATTCGCTCATCGACGAAAGGAAGACACTTGAACATTCCCGCACAAGCTCCATTGCACCTGTTGCATACCGCCGCGGTCGGCACGCTGGCGACGCACGCACGCCAGCCCGAAGGCTTCCCTTATCCGTCGGTGCTGCCGTTTGCGCCTGATGAACAGCATCGGCCGACGATTCTGGTGAGCCGGCTCGCCGAGCACACGCATAATCTGCACGCCGATCCGCGTGCCGGCTTTCTCGTCGTCGATGCGCCGGACGGCGACGTGCTCAACGGTCAGCGCGTCACGTTGCTCGGCACTTTCGAACCGGTCGACCCGGCGCCCGAACTTGTCGCACGTTATCTGCGCTATCACCCGGACGCGGAGCGCTACCTCGTCCTCGGCGACTTCACGTTCTGGACGATGAAGCTCGACCGCCTGCGCTATATCGGCGGATTCGGCGCGATGGGCTGGCTGGGCGGCGATGAACTCGACCCGCTGCCGGTGCTCGGGCACGACGAGGAAGACGCGCTGATTGGCGAATTCGCCGACGCAGTGTCCGACGCCTGCGGCTACCGGCTAATCGGCGTCGACAGATATGGCGTCGATTTGCGGCAAAACGGTCTGCGCAAACGTTTCGCATTCGAAAGCGCGAAGCTGGACATGGAAACATTGCGTGCGGCGCTAGAAGATTGCATTCGACGGCGGGCCAATTAGGCGTTTATTGCCTATTCGGGAAAACCTTATCGCCGAAAACGGTGGGCCCAAAGTGCTTCAAATATGTGCCGACATTTCATGTCGAAGCTCTCATGCAATGAAATGTTTGCTTGCGGAAACTGTCTTAATTTTCATGCGCTGATAATTAATCCCATATTTACCGATTTGCGCGACGCCTTGTCTGCAAAAAACGCGGAGTGGCTAAATGAAAGCTGACGCGTGACAGCGCCTCGCCGCGAAAGTTTTTGAAACGGACAAGTATTAGTTTTACGCGGACGCGTTTGTAGTCTTTCTATTTTGTGTTAATCTCGCGTTCAAATTCCGAGGCATGAACACCTTCAAAGGGCAAGCCGGCTTAAGACTGGCAGTCGTTAATCCAAACCACAAGGGAACCTATGTCTTCCTACAAGGAACTACTCGCGCAGCGAGAGAAGCTGGAAAAGCAGATCGAAGAGGCGAAGTCGCGCGAATACGCGGAAGTGCTGAACGAAATCAAACAGAAAATGGCCGACTACGGCATTTCGCTGAGCGAACTCGGCGGCGGGCGCGCGCCCAAGGGTGCAAAAGCCGCTCGTCCGCGTGCCGGCGTTGCGCCTAAATATCGTGACCCGGAAAGCGGCAGCACGTGGTCGGGCCGCGGCAAACCGCCGCGCTGGATTGCGGGCATGGATCGCGACAAGTTTCTCATTCAGAAGTAATCAGGCGCCAGGCTTACTGAGTGCTTGCCCGGAATTAATCAGGTGTAATGCCTCTCGCATGTGTAGCATTAACGTAATACGAATGAGGCTCGCGTCGCGAGTGCGCTGGACTCATTCACTAAGGCCGCGCAGTTTCCAGGCGCGGCTTTTTTGTCGTCCGTTCAAATCGTGTGTGTGCCACGCGCACTGCCGCTTCGCGCAATTCGAATGCGAATGCTTTTCGTTTTCATAAGCGATTGATTCTAAAAGATGTTTGTTGGCGTGGGCGCTCATTCTTAAGACCGGACGGGTAGAATGGAGAGGTTGAACACCCACCGCTTCCATGATGCCTTCCGCCGCCATTGAGTCCGCTGAAAAACACCGCGTCGCGCGCAAAAGTACGTTTGTCAGTATTGCGCTGAATACGGTATTGATGGCGCTGCAAATCGCCGTCGGTGTGTTCGCGCACTCGCAGGCATTGGTGGCTGACGGCATCCACTCTCTCGCCGACCTCATTTCCGATTTTGTCGTGCTGTTTGCCAATCGGCACAGCGGCGCAAAGCCGGATGCCGATCACAATTACGGCCATAGCCGTTACGAAACGGTCGCATCGCTCTTTCTCGGCGCGCTGCTGATTGCGGTCGGCTTCGGCATGTTATGGCGTGCCGGCACGCGTCTCGCCGATCTCGAGAGCATCCCCGCCGTTCATCTGAGCGCGCTTATCGTTGCCGTGCTCGTCCTCGTCTCCAAAGAGGGACTGTTTCGCTACATGCTGCGGGAAGCTCAGCGCGTGCGTTCGGCCATGCTGATCGCGAATGCGTGGCATGCGCGCTCGGACGCGGCGTCGTCGCTCGTGGTTGCGCTCGGTATTTTGGGTAGCCTTGCGGGCGTGCGGCTGCTCGATCCGATCGCGGCGGCGATCGTCGGTTTCATGGTGGCGCGCATGGGCTGGATGTTCGGATGGGACGCGCTGCAGGATCTGTCCGACCGCGCACTCGACGACGCCGCCACCGCCGACATGCGCGCGCTGCTGCTGTCCACGCCAGGCGTGCGCGACGTCCACGAATTACGCACGCGGAAAATGGGAGATTTCGCGCTTGTCGACGCGCATATTCTGGTCGATCCGCTCATCTCGGTTTCCGAGGGGCACTACATCGCGGAGACTGCGCGCCTGCGCGTGCTGAACGACAGCCGCGTGCTGGACGCGCTGATTCACGTCGATCCCGAGAACGATGCCGTCGCGCATCCGCCCGTCGGTTTGCCGCCGCGCGAGCGGATCGTCGCGGACGTCAACGCGGCATTGGCCGCGGGCGGCGTGAAGGCGGCCGCAGTCAACATTCATTATCTGAGCACGGGGCTCGACGTCGAAGTCGTGCTGCCGGCGCTGCCTTCGCATGGGTCCGGCAAGGGCGACGCAGAGGGGCTCGAGCGCGTGGATCTCGCCGCGCTCAAGCGCCGGCTCGGTGCGCGCAAGCTGGAGGTGTTACGCGAGGTGAGCACGCCGTCGACGCAAAGCGGTTCGTCCACGCAGGCGGGCGCTACGGGCAATGGTCGTCGCCGTACCACAGTGCCGCACGGCACTAACTGAGGCTTGAGAGCAGCGCAACGCGCGGCGGGCCGCGTCGCCATGCCGAACGGGCGCTCTTGATGGATTGCGGCGGCTCGCCGGCGCATCATCGGCGGATTGCGGACCATCAGGCGCATCGCACGTGCACCTCTCGCACACCGACGCGCATCAAACCCCATCGAAGCGAAGCGCATCAAAGCGCATCGAAGTGCGCCAAAACACGCCACCCCCTCAGAGCGGCAACTGCGTATCGAACTTGATCTCGCGCAGCACGACGCTCGTGCGCACTTGCGCCACCGCGGGAATCTTGAAGATGCGTTCGTGCAGAAACGTGTCGTACGCCTTGATGTCCGGCGCGACGATCTTGAGGATGTAATCGGATTCGCCGGTCGTGCTGTAGCACTCAGTGACTTCCGGGCAGGTGGCGATCTCCCGCTCGAACTGTTCGACGCCGCCTTCGGTGTGACGCGTGAGGTGAATGTGCGCGAGCGCGCACACGTGCAGCCCCAGTTTTTCGCGATCCAGCAGCGCGGTGTAGCGCTGGATCACGCCCGACTGCTCCATGTCCTTGATGCGCCGCCAGCATGGCGTGCTCGACAGGCCGACCTGATCGGATATTTCCTGCACCGAACGGCGTGCATCTAACTGCAAAAGGCGCAGAATTTTTTGAGAGAACGTATCGAGTGTCAACTGCGCCTCCGTTTGCGTCGCCGTATCACCGCATGGTAGAGGGCGCGAAAACGAAACGCAATGCAAAACGCCTCCAGCGAGGGAGATTACCTAATTTGCCGGTTCCTCAGCGGGATTTTGTCCTGAGGCGTCCCCTTCTTGCGCCGACGCAAGGCTGGCGGCCTGCATCGTGCGCAGATCCTTCAGCATGTTGCAGAAAAGCGCGCCCTGTTCGATGGCGTCATCGAGCGCGACGTGCGTGTGCGGATGCTCGTCGAACCAGTGTTTCGGAAAGCGCGGTTTGATGTTCTTGCGATACGGCAGGCCGGTCATCGCGAAGGCAAGCGTCTTGATGTCGAGCGCCGACCACGAAAACGGGCAGCGGCCGACAAAGCGCATCATGTACCAGAACATGTACGTAAAGTCGAAGCCCGCAGGCATGGCGACGAACACCGGCTTGCCCGGCAGCGCCTCGACCCAGTCGACGTAGGCCGCGAGCGCCGCGTCCGGACGCTGCAAGTCGGTACGGCAAGCCGCCCACGCCTCGGGCTGCGTCTTCCACCACGCTTCCTGCACCGGATGGGGCGCCGCGCCGTCGAGCAATTCCAGATTGGCGGAGAACGTGGCGATCAGCTGCTTGTCCTCCGTGTAGGCGGCCGAGGCGAAACTCAGCATCGAATGCGGGCCGGGAATCGGGCCGTCCGCTTCGACGTCGGTACTGACATAGATTTCGCTGCTCATGCGACGACTCCGTCGGCGACATAGGGATTGCTGCGACGCTCCGCGCCGAACGTCGACGTGGGACCGTGGCCCGGCACGAACGTGACGTCGTCGCCGAGCGGCCAGAGTTTTTCGCGGATCGAGCGGATCAGATCGGCGTGGTTGCCGCGCGGAAAATCCGTGCGGCCGATGGAGCCCGCGAACAGCACGTCGCCGACCAGCGCGAGCCGATGCGCGCGGCTGAAGAACACGACGTGGCCCGGCGTGTGGCCCGGGCAGTGATAGACCTCGAGCGTTTCATCGCCGAACTGCACGGTGTCGCCGTCGTCGAGCCAACGGTCGGGCTCGAACGCCTGCGCAGCCGGAAAGCCGAAGCGCATGCTTTGATCCGGCAGCTTGTCGAGCCAGAAACGTTCGTCCGGATGCGGGCCTTCGATCGGCACGCCGTAATGCGTGGCCAGCGTCTTCGCGCCGGCGCAGTGGTCGATATGACCATGCGTCAGCAGCACTTTTTCGACGCTCACCTTCTGCCGCGCGATCTCGCCTTGAATGACGTCGAGGTCGCCGCCCGGATCGACGACGGCCGCGCGTCCGGTCGCCTCGCAAACGAGCAGCGAGCTGTTTTGCTGGAACGGCGTAACGGGGATCAAGGTGACTTTCATGGATGACGGCGCCGCGGTGAAAACGTTGATTGTACCGGCGTCTTTCCGGCGCGCGCCGAGGCTTGTCGCCTCCCCGCAAACGCCGCGCCTGCGGCTTTTGTCTGTCGATTCTTGCAGCAATGGTGAAGATTCATCAAGGTTTTCAGTCGCTTAGCAACGCAGACTTCTGTTTTGGGTATAATGGACCCATGCACGAGGAATCGTGCTGCCACAAGGCGATGCGTCCCCATCAAAAATGGGCGCGCGGATCGCCACTCAAGTAAGGGCCGTCGCGGTATGACGGCCATCAGGTATCGATGCATTCGATGCACACGTCTTGCCCAGCCAGGCGCCGCGCGCCTGCTACGACTTTAACGGTCGTGACGCTGGGTGGGGCCTACGCCGCCGTTCCTGCGCGCTGAACTTTCGCGCGCAAGAACGTGTTTGCCACGTTCGATGGCGGCATGTGGGGTCTGGTCAGGCTGCCGGGGACAGGTTGCGCCAGACGTGAAAATTAACCGTGCGGTAGCGGCTCAGTGAGCTGCATCCGGGCTTCGACGTACTGCGCTCGTCTGCGCGGCGCGTTGTCGTCCTTTGCCGCCGGAGTCGCAGGCAACACGCTCAACTTCGCGTGATGCGGCTCGACAATGTGATTGCACGTCTTATGAAAACTCGGTTATCCCGTAGTCTGGGGACTCTTTTCGCCTTTTTTGTGCTGGCCGGTTGCGCCACGCCGCCGGGGGCCGACAACAGCGTTGCAAACGCTGTGCCGCTCCGCACAAAAAATGCGCAAGCAGCGTCCTTCGGACCGCAAGCCTACGGCAGCGCGCCGGCCTCGGAGGTCGCCGTCCAGGGCTCGTCGCTGGCCGACGCCAAACCGCTCACCGATGACGGCACCGACGTGTCGGACTTTCATCAGATCGGCCGCGCTTCCTGGTACGGCCGCGGTTTCCACGGCCGCCGCACCGCGAATGGCGAACGTTACGACATGCACGCGCTGACTGCCGCGCATCGCACGCTGCCCCTCGGCTCGTATGTGCGCGTGACAAATCCGGCCACGTCGCGCTCGGTCGTCGTGCGAATCAACGACCGCGGTCCTTATGCGCGCGGCCGGGTGATTGATCTGTCGATGGCGGCGGCGAACGTGCTCGATATGCGCCACGCCGGCACGGCGCGCGTGAAGATCGAAGGTTTGACGCAGGAAGAAGCGCGTGCCGCACGCGACGAAACGCTGGCATCGAACTCCGGATCGACGGCGCAGAAATGATTTTGCGGCGGCGCTTTGGGCGCTGCCGGGCATGACGAACAGCCACGCTGCTGTGTGTGTAAATGCAAGAAGGGCCGCTCATCGGTATGAGCGGCCCTTTTGTTTTGCGATGTCTCCCGCTGCGCTTGCGGCGCGGCCGCTTCGCGCGTCAGTCCTCTTCTTTCTTGAGCTCGAGCGCGCGCGTGTACAACGCGTTGCGCGATGCGCCGGTGATCGTCGCCGCGATTTTGGCCGCGCTGCTCACGGTCAATTCTTCCAGCAGCGTTTCGAGCAACGCGTCGTGATCGTGTTCGCCGGCCGCTTCCTGCTGCGCACCTTCCACCACAAGTACGAATTCCCCGCGTTGCCGGTTCGGATCGGCGGCGAGCCACGTTGGCCCTTCGGCCAGGGTGCCGCAATGCAGCGCTTCGTGTAACTTCGTCAGTTCTCGCGCGATCAGCAGCTTGCGCTTGCCGCCCAGCGCATCGGCCAGCGCCTGCACCGTTTCGACGATGCGATGCGGCGCTTCATAGAAGACCAGCGCATGCGGATGATGGGCGAGCCCCTGAAGTGTGGCGGCGCGCGCTTTGGCTTTCGGCGGAAGAAAGCCGAGGAACGAGAACGTCGCGACCCAGTCGCCCGCCGCGCTCAGCGCGGTTGCAAGCGCGCTTGCGCCCGGCAGCGGAACGACTGCAAAGCCCGCTTCGCGCGCTGCATCGACGAGTTTCGCTCCTGGGTCCGAGATGCCGGGCGTGCCTGCGTCGGACACATAGGCCACGCGCTCGCCCGCCTGCAAATGTTCGACGATGCGTTGCGCCGCCGCTCGCTCGTTGTGCTGATGGACCGCGATGAGCGGCTTCGAGATGCCATAGCGCGCGAGCAACTGACCCGTGTTGCGCGTGTCTTCCGCGGCGATGCGGTCGACAAGACCTAGCACATGCAGCGCGCGCAGCGTGATGTCGGCGACGTTGCCGATCGGCGTGGCCACCACATACAGCGCGGCGGCAGGGTACTGCTGTCCTTGCGCGAGTTCGGAGAGAGAAGTCATGAGGCAGAAAACGCAGACGGACGGAATGAGGCCGTCATTGTGCCACGCAGGGGCACCAGGTCCTGGCGGCGTGCGTGCTCGGAGCGCGTCTCGCTCGAAGCAGGAGCCCGAGCCCGAGCACGAGCCCGAGCACGAGCACGAGCACGAGCACGAGCACGAGCACGAGCACGAGCCTAGGCCGAAAGCGTATGGAGCCATGCCTCACAACTTTTCCACACAAGCCGGGTCCAAGCTCGTCGGCGCCGCTTTCGAAGCACGCGCACAGGAGTTTCTGCAGCGCCAGCGTTTGCGGTTGGTCGCGCGCAATGTGTCGTGCCGCGGCGGCGAAATCGATCTGGTCATGCGCGAGCGCGATGGCGCATTGGTCTTCGTCGAAGTCCGGGCGCGCGCTCAACGCAAGTATGGCGGCGCGGCGGCGAGCATCGGGTGGCAGAAGCGGCAGCGAATCGTGCGCGCCGCGCAGCATTACCTCGCGACGCAGGTGTCGCAGCAAGGCGCCCAGCCCGCTTGCCGCTTCGACGTGATTGCCTTCGAAGCGGGGCGGCTCGTGTGGCTGCGCGATGCTTTCCGCGCCGACGAAGTCTGATGCAATGCGCGGACAACGCGTGTTAGTGCGATAAACTTGCGCTCGCGTGCGAGCTACGGGGCGACGGACGACGTGCGGCACAACAGTGCGCCGTGCAGCGCATTTCGCGAGGTGTTTCGGTTCGCGCATGCACGTACCCACGTCATGCGTTGCGTAACACGTTTACCGCAGCGGCACGGCAGGCTGCACGACTTCATTCATACGACTTCACAACATGGCTGCGCATTGCGGCCCACTCGCGGTAGAAGATAGAGACTCGATGTCAGTCGAACGCATTCAACAACACTTCCGCGATAGCGCGGCAGTCAAACTCGAAGCCCTGGAAACCTTGTCGATGCCGATCGCTGCAGCGATCGACACGATGTTCGCCGCGCTTGCCAACGGCAATCGCATTCTTTCTTGCGGCAATGGCGGCTCGGCTGCCGACGCGCAACATTTCGCCGCGGAACTGATCGGCCGCTTCGAGCGCGAGCGGCCCGGCTTGCCGGCCGTCGCGCTCAGCACCGATACGTCCGTGCTTACCGCGATCGCCAACGACTACTCGTTCGAGCAGATTTTCTCGAAGCAGGTATGGGCACTCGGACAGCCGGGCGATGTGTTGCTCGCGATCAGCACGTCCGGCAATTCCGCGAATGTGATCGCCGCGATCGAAGCTGCGCATGAGCGCGAAATGATCGTCGTCGCGCTGAGCGGAAAAGGCGGCGGACGCATGCAGGAAATACTGAGCGATACCGACATCCACGTGTGCGTGCCGTCGGATCGCACCGCGCGTATCCAGGAAGTGCATTTGCTGACCATCCATTGTCTGTGCGACGGCATCGATGCCATGTTGCTGGGCGAAGACTGAGAACGATCCGAAGGAGAGCTAGTTGATGAGCGTATTCCGCGTCAAGAAGACACTGGTGAGAACCGTGCTGGTGGTGGGTTTTGCGGCGGGGTTGTCCGCGACGTTGCAGGGTTGCTTTCTCGCCGTTGCGGGCGCGGCGGGCGGCGGCGCGTTGATGGCGACCGACCGGCGCACGCTCGGCGCGCAGACCGAAGACCGCGAGATTCAGGTGAAGGCGCTTTCGCAGACGAGCCAGAACCTGCCGGACTCGGCGCACGTCAACGTGACGGTGTTCAATCGCCGCGTGCTGCTGACCGGCGAAGTCGCGGGGGACGCGTCGAAGCAGCGCGCAGAGAGCATCGTGCGCGGACTGAACAACGTGAATACAATCGTCAACGAACTGGCGATCATGCCCGCGAGTTCGTTCTCGTCGCGCACGAACGACACGTATCTCGAGACGCGCGTGAAAACGGCGCTGATCGCCGAGAAGGATATTTCGGCGAACGATTTCAAGGTCGTGGCCGAGCGCGGTTCGGTGTATCTGATGGGCCTCGTCACGATGGATGAAGGCAATCGCGGCGCGGACGTCGCGAGCCGGGTGCCGGGGGTGACGCAGGTCGTGAAGGTGTTCCAGTACATCCAGCCGCAGGAGGCTGCAGCGGCGGCCGCTGCTGCGGCAACGGCGCCGGTCGCCGCGTCGCAGCCCGACGCGAGCGCGGCGACGGTGGGCGCGATTCCGGATTCGTCGGTGAGCGCGCGGCCGCTTGAGCAGCAGGCGCCGGCGCCGGTCACGAATTCGAACGCGGTGCATCCGGGCAATCCGAAGGCGCCGCAATGATGCGTGGGGTTGCCGGTGTTTTTATGGCGTTGATGGCGGGCTCGGTGGCGCTTGTGTTTGCATCTCAAGCGTTTGCCGCCGATGTACCCGCTGGTCAGCGTGTCGCTAATGCGAATGCGTGCATGGGCTGCCATGCGGTGGATCGCAAGCTCGTCGGTCCGTCGTTCCAGCAGATCGCCGCCCGGTACAAGGGCGATGCGCAGGCGGCCGGAAAATTGGCGCGCAAAGTGAAGGACGGCGGCTCGGGCGTGTGGGGCATGATTCCCATGCCGGCGCATCAGTCGATGAGCGATGCTGACGTCCGTACGGTGGTTGGTTGGGTGCTTGCTGGGGCGCCGTCGAAGTGAGGTTTTGTGGTCCGTTGCGGCTTGGCAAAACCGAAAAGGGCTGTGCTAGAATTGTTTCGATAGTGGGGGGGTAGCTCAGCTGGGAGAGCGTCGCGTTCGCAATGCGAAGGTCGGGAGTTCGATCCTCCTCCTCTCCACCAAAGGTTTCGCATCTCATTGAATGGCAAGAGTTTTTTGCCAAAATATCGCCGGTTCTGGCTTGGTGTCACGCAACAGTGTCACACAAGGCAAACCGGCGATGGCATTTAAGCTCCCCGCACACCTGCACCGCAACCGCTACGGCGTGTTGTATTTCCGACTCGCGATTCCGGAAGACTTAAGACCCATCTTCGGGGTCCGGGAATGCTGGCGTAGTCTCGGAACCTCCAGCGTCCGCGAGGCGAGCCTTACCGCACAGACGCTCAAGGCGTCGCTTCAACAGCTCTTCTGCGAACTGCGTGGCGCCGACGCTGCACGGCTACCGATTGTTCGAAGCTTACCCACAATGCTCAAGACGGCATCGCTGGCCGGCGGGCGCGTGGGATCATCGCTATCGGGATCCGCTAAGCCGCCATCCTTGGCAGAGCCCATAGAGGGTCGGGCGACTCCTGTGAGATCGGCAGGCGTCGTTGCCGCCCCTAGAGGCACCTCGCCAAGCTTCGCACCACGCCTGTCGGAAGCCGTCGAAGCCTACATCCGGGCGAAGAACGCGAAGGACGCCTGGACTCCGCACACCGAAAGGGCAAATCGCGCTGCTTTCGGGCTGCTCCTCGAGCACTTCGGCGATCGCCCCATCGATCGATTCGATACCGACGATATGATTGAGTTCGTCAATCTGTTAAAGCGCCTGCCTGCGAACCTGACCAAGTTGCGAGCGAAGGCCGGAAAGAGTCTCGCGGAGGTCGCAGAAATGGGCTTGCCACCCATGGCGCCACGCACTGCCGGCGAATACATGTCTCGCATTAGCAGCCTGTTCAGGTGGTGTTGCAAGAGCGAAAGGTCTTCCATCACGTTTAACCCTGCCGCAGAGTTTGCTGTGGGCAAAAAGCAGGCGACTTATGAGCGCCGTCCTTTCACGAACGACGAACTTGCGATGCTGTTCTCTTCGGCCGAATTCGCGGCTCGCCGGTTCCGCTTTCCTTACGAATATTGGCTGATGCCCCTTGGCATCTTCACTGGTGCTCGATTGGGAGAGCTCTGCCAGATCAGCCTGTCAGACTTCGTGGAAATCGACGGAATTCACTGCATCGCGATCGACGACGAGCAGCCTGGACAGAAGCTCAAGAACGACAACGCCAGACGCCTTGTTCCCATCCACAGCGAACTTATTGCACTCGGCCTGCTTCGCTACGTTGATCGGCTCAGAGCGCGGGGAGAGACCCGACTGTTTCCGGAGTTGGATTTGATGCCGACGACGAGTCACGAGGCGTCGAAATGGTTCGGGAAGTTTCGTCGCCGCGCCGGCGTGACAGCAAAGCAGGAGACCGTTTTCCACTCGTTCCGACATGGGTTCATTACCTGCCTGTTGGATGACGAGCGCGGTATCTCTGAGCACCAGATCGCGCCGATTGTTGGGCATGAGTCCAAGCTTATTACCGGCAAGGTCTACTGGAACAAGAAAGACGCGAGCAAGCGGAAGCCTATCATCGAGATGTTTCAGCTCGCGCCTGCCGTGCGAGCGCGGGTGCCATCGCTTGAGCAGGTCACGTTTGCTTGGGAGGTGCAAAGCCGTGCCTGAATCGATTCCCCAGCCGATTGAACCGGGCGGCTGACGACGCGCGGACGAGGCCCCCAAAGCGCGGCGGCGACAGTCAGGATGGGGCTTTACTCGCTTCAGTCATGCGTGACGGCCAGATAAGAAGCGCGCGGGCAGCTCTTGCATGTTCGGCCGGTGCCACATTTGAGTCGAGCGTCAAAGCGGTCTGCCTGCCAAAGTGACGGTAAGTAGGACTGCGCCATCTTCGGATGGCGTGGTGTGTTTCAGGGGCGGCTACGGTCCCCCTCTGTTATTGTCTACAGACGCGCATTGCCATGCCCTCGCCGATAGAGTCCGGCACCAGGCTCTTCCAAGGGCCTTCTCCAGAAACGGCATCGACGGACTGACCACTCTTGCTGTAGTAGGTGATCGAATGAATGCGCATCGCGAAACCGGCGGGATTGCAATAAACAGTGATCTGGCTGATGGCGTAAGCGTATGACTTCTTGTTCACTAGGCGCGCCTTGGTCGAGACGTCCTTCTGCCACGTTTCTACGTAGTCGCCATTGCGGGTGATGCGGTCGGTGGCGACAAATATGGCGGTGTCGCCGCCTTGAGCATAGAGCTCCCAGTCTGCTGCGTTGGCGGTCAACGCACCGCTCAGTAACGCCACGCCCACATTGTCTTTTTCATGCTTTCCCCAGCGATTCCGTTGTGTCGTCTCGCAGTCTCAGGAGAGCAATCATAGCGCCTTCTAAGCCCGCCACAGCGCGGTGCTGACGTCACACGATGCGCCCGGTCGGGGGGTGTCGTGGCATGTGGGCGAGTCTTAACGCGTCACTGTCGCCCGCGAGCCACTCCCTTCCATCCGAAGCTCGGCAAAGGAAGGGGGGCAAAGCCCACAGCTCCGTCGCCGGCGAGCAAATAGGCTTCTCACGTCTCGAAGGCTCGCTGTCGATCCGCTCTGAACATGGTCTAGCGGTCGGGGCGCTTGTAGCTGTGTCGTCGCGACTCTGGACGCCTATTGCGTAGGTTTGTGAAGCTTATCGGAACCATCGAACTTGGTTACGGCATGGTAACCAGCGACATTGAGGCCGGCCGACCAACCCCGTTCCCCCGTTTTTTGCTGAGGATTCTCAGTCCTGGTGTCTGGAGCCGGGTATGCGCAACGCCCGTCCTTTCAATCTGCCGTTAGACGATATCAAGGCCTGCCTATACTTAAGAAAATGACGACGCACATGTGACGCCAAGTCAATGTCAACTGATTGCGTCGGCACCTTGCGGCCGGGTAACGGAATCCAGCGTCGTCCTCAATCAAAAGGAGATTATTAAGTGAGAAGCAGCGCGACTTATCAAGAGGACATGATGTTGTCATCGGCACCTGTAAATTGATACACCGTCGGCACTGAGGAATTGATACACCTCGACGAAGGGATAATGGCCGCTTTGAGCGGCGATGATCTCGTACGAGGGATACATGCAGATCAGGATATTG
>Ga0307412_10000763_pt1 | contig 18622 bp, 12 predicted proteins | sample DK1Cmetagenome_3_FD_203823 | JGI IMG/M metagenome (GOLD analysis project Ga0307412, IMG submission 203823) | Maize rhizosphere microbial communities from greenhouse at UC Davis, California, United States - DK15-C-1 | ecosystem: Host-associated > Plants > Roots > Rhizosphere > Soil | place: USA...
GACATCCGACTCATGATCCGCACCCTGATCCCCCTCGCCGCCGTCACCCTGCTGGCCGCCTGTTCGAACGAGCCCAAGCCGGTTCCGGCCGGCGAACAGAGCGCTGTTGCGGTGACCGACGCCGTCTGCCGCCCGACGCCCACCGGCCGCAAGATGACCGGCTGCTATCTGACGCTCACGGCCGGGGCTGACGACCGCCTGCTCAGCATCGCCACCCCCGTCGCCGGGCGCGTGGAGATCCACGAGAGCAAGATCGAGAGCAATATGATGATGATGCGCGAGCTGAAGGAAGGCCTGCCCCTTCCGGCCCGTCAGGTGGTCGAGCTGAAGCCCGGCGGCAACCACATCATGCTGCTGGCCGTCGAGAACCCCATCGTCGCGGGTCAGACCGTGCCCCTGACCCTGACCTTCGCCTCGGCCCCGCCGGTCGTGGTGCAGGCCGCCGTGGGCCAGCCCAGGACCACCGAGGACGACGTCTACGCCGCCCACTAGGGCGGTTCGGCGCGCGCGAGCCTGACAAACCGGCGCGAAGCGTCTAAAGGCTCGCGCTCACTCGAAAGCTCCCCAGAAGACCATGGCCCTTAAAGTCGCGATCGTCGGCCTGCCCAACGTCGGCAAGTCCACCCTGTTCAACGCCCTGACCAAGACGGCGGCGGCCCAGGCGGCCAACTATCCGTTCTGCACCATCGAGCCGAACACCGGCGACGTGGCCGTGCCCGAGCCACGCCTGGACGTGCTGGCCGGCATCGCCGGGTCCAAGGAGATCATCCCCTCGCGGATCACCTTCGTGGACATCGCTGGCCTGGTGCGCGGCGCGTCCAAGGGCGAGGGCCTGGGCAACCAGTTCCTGGCCAACATCCGCGACTGCGACGCCGTGGCCTTCGTGGCCCGCTGCTTCATCGACGACGACATCACCCACGTCGAAAACCGCATCGATCCGATCTCGGATCTCGACATCATCGAGACCGAACTGATGCTGGCCGACCTCGAAAGCCTCGAGAAGCGGGTGGTCAACGTCGAGAAGAAGGCCAAGGGCGGCGACAAGGACTCCCAGCAGACCCTGCGTCTGATCAACATGGCGCTGGTCCCCCTGCGCGCCGGCAAGCCCGCCCGGGTGGTCAAGGTCGACAAGGAGGACGAGAAGGCATGGCACATGCTGCAGCTGCTGACCTCCCTGCCCGCCCTGTATGTCTCCAACGTCGACGAGAACTCGGCCGACAAGGGCAATGAACTGTCCGACCTGGTCGCCAAGCGCGCCGCCGAGGACAACGCCAACGCCGTCGTCATCTCGGCCAAGATCGATTCCGAACTGGCCGTCCTGGACGCCGAGGAACAGGCCGAGTTCCTGGAAAGCCTGGGTCTCGCAGAGCCCGGCCTGAACCGCCTGATCCGTGAGGCCTACAGCCTGCTGGGCCTGCAGTCCTACTTCACGGTGGGCCCGAAGGAGGCGCGCGCCTGGACCATCCCGGTCGGCGCCACCGCTCCGCAGGCCGCCGGCGTGATCCACACCGACTTCGAAAAGGGCTTCATCCGCGCCGAGACCATCGCCTACGAGGACTTCGTCGCGCTGAAGGGCGAAGCCAAGGCCCGCGAGGCCGGCAAGCTGCGCGCCGAAGGCAAGGCCTATGTCGTCAAGGACGGCGACGTGATGAACTTCCTGTTCAACTGATCAGCCGGCCGGCTGACCTCCACTACTGCTGGGGGCCGCCGGGCAGCGTCTGAGCAACAGCACCGCCTCGTTCCGGTTCAGCCAGGTCAGGCGCAGCACGTCGTCCTGCGCTGACAAGCGTATGCGCTCGCGCGGAGCCTCGCCTTGGCAGGCCAGGGTCACCTCATAGCCGTCGACCACCTGCTCCAGCGAGGTGATGGCGCAGCTGTTCTCATAGCCTTCGAACCGCAGCGGCGTGAGCGTGACGGCCTGCTGCGCGCCGCTGACATTGGCGCACCAGGCGGCGTTCGCAGCCCAACGGCCGACGAAGCTGGCCGGCCCGGCCCCGGGCATGACGGTGCCGATCCCGGGCGGCGTCGGGGCGGGCGGCGCGACCTCGGCCGTGGTGATCGGCGCGGCCGGCTCGGTGGGCGGGTTGACGGTCTGGCGATCGCAGGCGGCGACCAGCAGGACAGCGGCGAAGGCCGGGATCAGGGCTCGGGTCATAAGGAAAGAACGCCGTGCGCCCAAAGGGGCTCCCCACTCGCCCTGATCACGAATTCGCGGTCACGCTTGCATCCCACGCCGGTTTTTGCGACCGGTTCGCCAGTGTTGAGAACAAGGGGTGTCCCGCATGGCTCAGAACACCAATCCCTGGGGTAAGGCCGTCGATCCGTTGGCCCTGGATATCGCCGCGGTGCTCAAACGCATGGGCGGCTCGGCTCACCAACAGGACGTGGTCCAGTGCGTGGCCGCTATGAAGCGCCAGCGCGGCGAAACCGTCGCCCAGGACCTGGCCTCCAAGATCGTCGAGGCGTTCGAACGCTATCGCGACCTGTTCTTCCGCCCGTTCGGCGAAGGCTCGATGCGCTGGGCCCTGCAGCCCGGCGTCGCCTGACCCCGGTCCGGGACCACGAAAAAGGCCCGCCGGTCTCCCGGCGGGCCTTCGTCGTTTCAGCGGTTCGTAAGCCTTAGAAGCGGCGCACGAAGCTCAGGCCATAGGCGTCAGCCTCGCCGCCGTTCTCACCGCGGAAATCGCGGCGGGTCCAGTCGGCGCGGATGCCGTTCTGGCCATCGATGAAGTAGTTGGCGCCGACGCCGTAGTTGATGCTCTCGCCATCCTCGGAGGCGCTGAAGCCGGCGATGTCAGCCTTCACCTTGGTGGTGCCGTAGCCGACCCGGCCGAACAGCTCGAAGTTCGGGTTGATCGGCAGCTTTGCGACGCCATAGACGGCGGCGTCGTACTGGTGCTCGACCGAGCCCTCGACGCCGGCCACGGTGAAGTCGTCGTCCTTGACGCCGACCGAGGCCTCGCCCTCGACGCCGAGGTTGCGGGTGAAGTCATAACCGACCCGCCCGGTGATGGCGCCCAAGTTGCCGCTGTCGCCGTCCAGCTGAGTGTAGCCGACGGAACCAGTGACACGCGACGCCGGGTCCTGCGCCATGGCCGGAGCGGCGATCAAAGTAATGGCGGCGGTAGCGAGAAGAACGTTACGCATTGTTTCTGTATCCTCTAGATGCGGTGACTTCTGTGGTCACCGGCCCCATCCAGCGAGGATACAAATGGGTCGAGGATGGCGGGGTTCCAGACCCCAAACTCGACTTACCTTCGACTGTGCATGAGGTGGCACAGACGGCGGTACGTGAATCTTGACCTTATCGTGTTCTCAATTTGACGAGGTGTTTTCTAGGCCGGATCCAGACCGGAGCGAAATCTGAGCTGAGTTGGACGGCGTCCAGCTCGACCGATTTCGCTCTAGCGGTCTTTCTCGTGTTCGGTCCCGGCCCGCGCATGCAGGGCGGCTTGCGCCGCGGCCAGCCGGGCGATCGGCACGCGATAGGGCGAGCAGCTGACGTAGTTCAGGCCGACCTCCTCGCAGAAGGCGATCGAGGACGGATCGCCGCCGTGCTCGCCGCAGATGCCCATCTTGATGTCGGGCCGGACAGCCCCGCCCCGCTCGGCGGCGATGCGGATCAGGTCGCCGACGCCGTCGCAGTCCAGGCGGACGAAGGGATCGGTCTCGAAGATGCCCTTGTCCATATAGGCCTGCAGGAAGCGGCCGGAGTCGTCGCGGCTGATGCCGAACGTGGTCTGGGTCAGGTCGTTGGTGCCGAAGCTGAAGAACTGGGCGTGCTCGGCCAGGTCGCCGGCGCGCAATGCGGCGCGCGGCAGTTCGATCATGGTGCCGACCAGGTATTCGACCGTGTCGCCGGTCTCGGCGAAGACGGCCTGCGCCGTCCGGTCGGTCAGCTCGCGCAAGTACTTCATCTCCAGCCCGAGCGCGACCAGCGGGTGCATGATCTCGGGGATGGGGGCGAGGCCCGAGGTCTGCTTGACCTCCAGCGCGGCCTCGATGACCGCCCGGACCTGCATTTCGTATATCTCGGGATAGGCGACGCCCAAACGGCAGCCGCGGTGGCCCAGCATCGGATTTGTCTCGTGCAGTTCCTTGGCCCGGCGCTTCAGCTTGGCGGCGTCCAGGCCCGATCCAGCGGCGAGGGCGTCGATGTCCTCGTCGGTGTGCGGGATGAACTCGTGCAGCGGCGGGTCCAGGAGACGCACCGTCACCGGCAGGCCGGACATGATCTCGAACAGTTCGACGAAGTCGGCCTTCTGGAACGGCGCGATCTTGGCCAGGGCCAGACGGCGCCCGGCCTCGTCGTCGGCCAGGATCATCTCGCGCACTGCGGCGATCCGGGTGTCGTCGAAGAACATGTGCTCGGTCCGGCACAGGCCGATGCCCTCGGCGCCGAAGCCGCGCGCGGTGCGGGCGTCCAGCGGCGTCTCGGCGTTGGCGCGGACCCGTAGGCGGCGAACCTTGTCGGCCCAGGCCATCAGGGTCTGGAAGTCCCCCGTCAGCTCCGGCTCGATCATCGCGACAGCCCCCTCGAGCACCTCGCCCTTGGAGCCGTCGATGGTGATGATGTCGCCGGCCTTGAAGGTGCGGCCCCGGGCCGTGAACGTCCCGGCCTTGTCGTTGATCGACAGCTCATTGATGCCGCAGACGCAGGGGCGGCCCATACCGCGCGCGACCACCGCCGCGTGGCTGGTCATGCCGCCGCGCGCCGTGACGATGCCCCGGGCGGCGTGCATGCCGTGGATGTCCTCGGGGCTGGTTTCCTCGCGCACCAGGATGACGGCGTCGCCCAGCTGGGCCAGGCGTTCGGCCTCGTCGGCGTCGAAGACGATCTTGCCCGTGGCCGCGCCCGGCGAGGCGGGCAGGCCGGCGGCGATCACCTTGCGCTCGGCGTTCGGGTCCAGGGTCGGGTGCAGCAACTGGTCCAGCGCCGAGGGCTCGACGCGGGAGATGGCTTCCTCTTCCGAGATCACGCCCTCGGCCGCCAGGTCGACGGCGATCTTCAGCGCCGACTTGGCGGTGCGCTTGCCGTTGCGGGTCTGCAGCATCCACAGCCGGCCTTGCTCAACCGTGAACTCGATGTCCTGCATGTCGCGATAGTGGCTCTCGAGGCGGTTAACGACCTCGACGAACTGGCCGAAGACCGTGGGCATGGCCTCTTCCATCGACAGCGCCGTCTCGCCCATCTCCTCGCGGCCCGCCCGGGTCAGCGACTGCGGCGTGCGGATGCCCGCGACCACGTCCTCGCCCTGGGCGTTGATCAGAAACTCGCCGTACAGCCGGGCCTCGCCGGTCGAGGGATTGCGGGTGAAGGCCACGCCCGTCGCAGAGGTCTCGCCCATGTTGCCGAACACCATCGACTGGACGTTGACCGCCGTGCCCCAGCTCTCGGGGATGTCGTGCATGCGGCGATAGAATTTGGCCCGGTCGTTCATCCAGCTGGCGAAGACGGCGCCGACGGCGCCCCATAGCTGGTCGTGCGGGTCCTGCGGGAAGGGCTGGCCCAGCTCGCGCTCGACCACCGCCTTGTAGTCGGTGACGACCTTCTCCCAGTCCTTGGCGGTCAGGTCGGTGTCGATGGTGACGCCCAGACGGTCCTTGTGGTCGTCCAGCACGCCCTCGAAGTCATCATGGCCGAGGCCCAGCACCACGTTGGAGTACATGGTGATAAAGCGGCGGTAGCTGTCGAAGGCGAAGCGGCGGTCGCCGCTCAGCGCGGCCAGTCCCTCGACCGTCTCGTCGTTGAGGCCCAGGTTCAGGACCGTGTCCATCATGCCGGGCATCGAGGCGCGGGCGCCCGAGCGAACCGAGACCAGCAGCGGGTTCTTCGCGTCGCCGAAGGTCTTGCCGACGATGCCCTCGACCTTGGCCAGCCCGGCCTTCACCTGATCGGCGAGGTCCGTGGGATAGCTCTGACCCTGCGCATAATAGTGGTTGCAGGCCTCGGTGGTGACCGTGAAGCCCGGCGGGACCGGCAGGCCCAGCGAGGACATCTCGGCCAGGTTGGCGCCCTTGCCGCCGAGAAGGTTCTTCATTGAAGCGTCGCCGTCGGCCGAGCCGCCGCCGAAACCGTACACCCACTGCGTCATCTAATAAGCCTCTGAGCCCTGCCTTATCGTCTGCCCTGACTAACGTGCTGCGCCCGCGAAGGCGAGGCCGGGTCCGTAACAAACCGTGAGCGGATGTGGCGTTCCGCAGAGCGAAGACCAAAGCTCTTCCCGACATCATTATCGAAAAGCTCGAAGGGGACGCAGGGCATTCGGAGCTTGCGCTGAGCTTCCGCCCAACCAGCATTTGGCATTCACAAATTAGCCCTCGGTTAACCTCCATTAACCATAGTCTCTCCGACTATCGGAGATTGAGTTATGGTCGCTGCTCGCCAAAAAGACGCGCATATATGGGAACGCGATCCCCATGATTGGTACATCGAACCTTACGAGTGTTCTGCCGCCCTCTTCGCATTGGAAGACTTTGGAGGTGTTGTTTGGGATCCTGCTTGCGGGATTGGACGCATCGTGGAGTCAGCGCGGGAGGCGGGGCTGGCTGCAGTTGGAACGGACATCGTGAAGCGCGGCGACATCTGCGACCGTGAGTTCGATTTTCTAGAGGAAGATGTGGACATCGGGTTCGTCCACATCGTGTCGAACCCTCCATTCAAGCATGCAGAAGAATTTGTTCAGCGTGCGCTTCAACTTGTTCCATCCGGTGGAAAGGTAGCGATGCTGCTGCCTCTCGTTTGGCTGACGGGATTTTCTTCCAAGCGTGACTGGCTTCCGAAAAGCCCGATGAAAACGCTCTTCCCAATCTCTCCTCGGCCCTCAATGCCTCCGGGGGCCGTCGTTATGAGTGGTGAGACAGTCGGTAACGGCACTAAAGATTTTGCTTGGTTTGTTTGGCAACGAGATCACACCGGGGGTTGCGCGGTCGAGTTTATGAACACTAAAAGGTGGAAGAGACCGTCTGAAAGACGGCGTTATGCGATGGGGTAAGGTAATGACAGCAGCGCGAAGTGGTATCCGCCTCACCCAGGCGGACGCAGCAATCATTAAAGGTATGATCGCTCGCGGTGATCGCCAGCACGATATCGCAGCCTACTTCGGCGTTAATGGCGGGCGCATCGGCGAAATTTCCAAGGGCGCCACCTTCGCAGGCGTTCCGAAGACAATCGGCGCTCTTCCCCCACCTGGTCCATATCTAACTCCGGTCTCGATGAGCGCCATGGAGGCTCGCCTCAAGAAAGCTCGCAGCCTCGTTAGGTCTGCTCTCCCGCTGGGTCCATCTAGCGAAGCGGCTCTGAACAGCGCCCTGTCCGATATCGACATCGCAATCGCTGATTTGACGAAGAAATAGGACTTCGCGACCGATCCGTTCGCGTTTTTCAGCACTCTTTAACCGCGATGATTCACCAATCGGCTCTTACCTGTGCCGGGGCCGCGTTTCCATGTCCGAACTCAAGACCCCCATCCTTGCTACGGATGTCATCCACCGGGGCGACTGCATCGAGGTGCTGCGCTCGCTTCCGGACGCGTCCGTCGACATGGTCTTCGCCGACCCGCCCTATAACCTCCAGCTGGGCGGCGACCTGCTGCGTCCCGACAACTCCAAGGTCGATGCGGTCGACGACGACTGGGACAAGTTCGACAGCTTCGCCGAGTACGACGCCTTCACCCGCGCCTGGCTGACGGAATGCCGCCGGGTGCTGAAGCCCGAAGGCTCGATCTGGGTGATCGGCAGCTATCACAATGTCTTCCGCCTGGGCTCGGCGATCCAGGATCTGGGCTTCTGGGTGCTGAACGACATCATCTGGCGCAAGTCGAACCCGATGCCGAACTTCAAGGGCACCCGGTTCACCAACGCCCACGAGACCCTGATCTGGGCCGCCCGCAGCCGTGAGCAGAAGCGGTACACCTTCAACTACGACGCCCTGAAGGCCTTCAACGAGGACACCCAGATGCGTTCCGACTGGACCCTGGCGCTGTGCACCGGCGAGGAGCGGATCAAGGACGCCGATGGCAAGAAGGCCCACCCGACCCAAAAGCCCGAGGCCCTGCTGCACCGCGTCCTGCTGGCGGCGACCAAGCCCGGCGACGTGGTGCTGGATCCCTTCTTCGGCACCGGCACCACCGGCGCCGCCGCCAAACGCCTGGGCCGCCACTTCGTCGGCATCGAGCGCGACAACACCTACGCCGACGTCGCCGAGAAGCGCATCAAGGCCGTCATTCCGGCCGCGCCGGAAGATCTGGCCGTCATGGGCTCCAAGCGCAACGAGCCCAAGGTGCCGTTCGGCGCCTTGGTCGAGGCCGGCCTGCTGCGCCCGGGCGACCGCCTGTACTGCCCGAAAGGCGAGCGCGAGGCCCGCGTCCGCGCCGACGGCTCGCTGGTGTCCGGCGAGCTGAGCGGCTCAATCCACAAGATGGGCGCCCTGTTCGAGAACGCCCCGGCCTGCAACGGCTGGACCTACTGGCGCTTCAAATCGGATCAAGGACTTAGGTCCATCGATGCCCTGCGCGCCGAAATCCGTGCGGGCATGCAATGACCGTTACCGGACATATGTAATCCTGTAACCGACCGGTTTCTCACAACAAATATCGCCGGTCTGGGAACTTCGCACCTGCAGCACAGTTAGCAAAACCGGCGCCGCAATGGGCGTCGGGAGCTGCACGCCATGAAGGTCGCCCAGGTCACACCGTTGTACGAGGCTGTCCCTCCGAAGCTGTACGGGGGGACCGAGAGGGTGGTCGCTCACCTGACCGACGCACTGGTCGATCTGGGGCACGACGTCACCCTGTTCGCCTCCGCCGAGGCCGAGACCCGGGCGCGGCTGATCCCGGTGCGCGATCAGGCGATCCGGCTGGACCCGGCTCCGCTGAAATCCGACCTCGCCGCCCACATGACCATGCTGTCCGAGGTGCTGAAGCGCGCCGACGACTTCGACGTCATCCACTTCCATACCGACATGATCCACTTCCCGTTCTTCGAGCGGCTGGCGGACAAAACCGTCACCACCCTGCATGGGCGGCTGGACCTGAAGGATCTGTCCGGCGTCTACCAGCGCTGGCCCCAGTTCGGCCTGGTGTCGATCTCCGACGACCAGCGCCGACCGCTGCCCTTCGCCGGCTGGAAGGCCACGGTGCACCACGGCATGCCGTCGGACCTCTATGTCTTCAACGACAAACCCCAGGGCTACCTCGCCTTCCTCGGGCGCATCTCGCCTGAGAAACGCCCTGACCGCGCCATCGAGATCGCCACCCGGCTAGGCAAGCCGCTGAAGATGGCGGCCAAGATCGATGCGGCGGATCGAGCCTACTGGGAGACGGTCATCAAGCCGATGATCGAGAACAACCCGCTGGTCGAGTTCGTCGGCGAGATCGGCGACCACCAGAAGTCGGCCTTCCTGGGCGGGGCCGAGGCCCTGCTCTTCCCAATCGACTGGCCCGAGCCCTTCGGTCTGGTGATGATCGAGGCCATGGCCTGCGGCACGCCCGTGGTCGCCTTCCGCTGCGGCTCCACGCCCGAGATCATCGAGGACGGCGAGACCGGCTTCCTGGTCGACACCCTGGAGCAGGCCGTGGCCGCCGCCGGCCGCGCGCATTTGCTGGATCGGGAGGCGATCCGGGCGCGGTTCGAGCTACGCTTCTCCTCGACCGCCATGGCTCGCCGCTATCTGGACGTCTATGGCGACCTGCTGGCCCGCCGCCCCTTCGCCGAGCCGCCGTTGGGCGATGTGGTCAGGCCGCTGCGCCCGACCGAGGACCGCACTTTCGCGGCCTCCGCCTGAACCCCGACACGGGTTCGTCCATTACCGTACCAAGAGCCTGATTGGTTGAGAGGGATCGCTTCGCGATCCATCAATGCCGTGAATCAGGCTCTTGCTTGATGCTGGAGCGAAATCTGATGCGAACGCATCCGAACCGATTTCGCTCTGGCGGCCATCAAGCGCCCGCATTCGGATGGAAGGCTCAGGACCTGACCTGACCCGCCGTCGAGGAGCCTCATGGACGACGCCTACACGGTCCAGACCACCGCCGCGACCAGCGGAGAAGCCGACGGCCTCGAGCAGCTGATGGCGCTGAAGGACGCCGACACCTTCTGCGTCGCCGACCATTGGGGCGACCTGAAGGGCGGCGCCGACGGCCTGTTCGACCACGACACCCGACTGCTGTCCCGCTTCGTCATGACCGCCGGCGGGGCCCGTCCCTCTCGGCTCAGTTCGGGCGTCAGCCAGGACAACGTCTTCTTCATCTGCCACACGACCAATCGCCCCCTGCCCCCCATGGGCGGACGCTCGGCGCCGGCGGGGGTGCTGCACATCGAGAGGCGGCGCTTCATCTGGGACCGGCGGCTGTTCGAGCGGGTGCGGATGGTCAACCACGGCGTCGAGGACGTGCTGCTGCCGCTGAGCTTCGAGTTCGGCGCCGACTTCGCTGACATCTTCCAGGTCCGCGGCACCCCCCGGCTGAAGCGCGGGACCGCCGCGCGCCCGACCAATGACGGCCGCCGGGTCAGCTTCGCCTATGCCGGCCTGGACGGGGTCGAGCGGCGGAGCTGCCTGGCCTTTTCCGAGCCGCCCGCCCGGCTGACCGGCGCGCGCGCCGACTTCATGTTCAGCCTGCCCATGGGCAAGCGGGTCGAACTCTATATCGAATGCGGCCTCGACAGCTGCGACCAGCCGGACGAGGCGCGATTCCGCCGGAACGCCCTGCAGGCGCGGCTGTCGATGCGCCGCCGCCGCCGCCGGGGCGCCTCGTTGCGGGGGCCGCGCAGCCCGCGCTTCAACGACTGGCTCGACCAGAGCCGCGCCGATGTGGCCCTGCTGACGACCGACCTGCCGACGGGGCCGTATCCTTATGCCGGCGTACCGTGGTTCTCGACGCCGTTCGGTCGCGACGGGATCATCACCGCCTGGCAGATGCTGTGGCTGGACCCATCGCTGGCCAAGGGGGTCCTGACCTATCTGGCGAAGCGGCAGGCCACCGAGACCTCGGCCTTCCAGGACTCGGCGCCCGGCAAGATCATGCATGAGACGCGCGGCGGCGAGATGAGCGCCTTGGGCGAGGTGCCGTTCGGCCTTTACTACGGCGGGGTCGACACCACCTGCCTGTTCGTCGCCCTGGCCGGCGCCTACGCCCGGCGCACCGGCGATTTCGAGCTGATCCGCGAGCTATGGCCCAATCTGATCGCCGCCGTCGGCTGGATGAAGGACTACGGCGACATCCAGCAGAATGGCCTGGTCAGCTATCAGCGCGGCGCCGAAACCGGCCTGTCCAACCAGGGCTGGAAGGACAGCGAAGACTCCATCTTCCACGCTGACGGCCGCTTCCCCAAGGGGCCGATCGCCCTGCTGGAGGTTCAGGGCTACGCCTACGCCGCCTGGCAGGCCATGGCCGACCTGGCCGAGACCCTGGGCGACGAGCGCCAGATGGAATGGGCGGCTCGCGCCGAAGCCACGCGCATGCTGGTCGAGGACCGCTTCTGGATGGAGGACGAGGGCTTCTACGCCATCGCCCTGGACGGCGACGGCGCGCAGTGCCGCGCCATCGGTTCGAACGCCGGGCATCTGCTGTTCACCGGCCTGCCGTCGCGGGAGCGGGCGCTGAAGGTGACCAAACGGCTGCTGTCGGCCGAATTCCGCTCGGGCTGGGGCGTGCGGACCCTGGCCACCGGTCAGGCCCGTTTCAACCCGATGAGCTATCACGACGGCTCGGTCTGGCCCCATGACACGGCCATGGCGGCGGCGGGCATGGCCCGTTACGGCGAGCGCCGCGCCGTGGCCCTGCTGCTGGGCGAGATCTATGCAGCGGCGGCCCATTTCCACCTGCGCCTGCCCGAACTGTTCTGCGGCTTCGAACGCATCACCGGCGAGCCGCCGATCGCCTATCCCGTCGCCTGCCTGCCCCAGGCCTGGGCGGCGGGCTCGGTCTTCCTGATGCTGCAGGCGGCGCTGGGGGTGAACATCGACGCCGTCGAGGGCGTGGTCGAGATCGACGACCCGGTCCTGCCCGCCGGCATCGACCGGCTGAACGTCACGGACCTGCGGGTCGGCGACGGCCTCGTGGACCTGACCTTCCAGCAACTGGGAAACCGCACCGTGGCCATGCCCCGGCGGCGCGAGGGCGCGGTGAAGGTCAGGACGCTGGGCTAGAACACCAGCATTCCGCCCATCCCGGCGAAAGCGGGGATAAGCGGATTCAGGAAAGAGCCCGCTCCAGCGCCTTGCGGAACACCGTCGGCAGGACCTTCGACGCCTCGGCCGGCGGGGTCCAGACGAAGTCGCCGCCGCCCTGCCCCACCCGCACCTCCAGCGTCAGGCTGAAATGGGTGAAGACGTGCTCGACGAACCCCGCCTCGCGCCAGTCGGCAGGGGCGGGCGGCGCCGGGTCCGGCGCCGCGCTCCAATCCGAGGTCGGCAGGCCCAGCATCCCGCCCAGCAGGCCCTTGTCCGGCCGCCGGACCAGCGCCACGCGCCCCTGCCCGTCGCGCAGCACCCAGGCGATCCCCGACCGATGCGGCCGCTCGGCCTTCTTCAGCTTCAGCGGATAGCGCTCGGGCTGACCGGACGCATAGCCGGCGCACCACGCCGTCACCGGGCAATCTCCGCATAACGGCGATTTCGGACGGCAGACGGTCGCGCCCAGATCCATCAAGGCCTGCGCCCAGTCGCCGGGCCGTTCATCCCGCACCAGCGATCCGGCCAGGGCACGCAATTCGGGCCGGGCGGCGGGCAGCGGCGTCTCGACCGCGAACAGGCGCGACACCACTCGCTCGACATTGCCGTCCACCACATTGGCGGCCTCCCCGAAGGCGATGGCGGCCACGGCGGCGGCGGTGTAGGCGCCCACCCCCGGCAGGGCCAGCAACCCGGTCTCGGTATTGGGGAACTTCCCGCCATGCGCCCCCGCCACCGCTCGGGCGCAGGCCAGCAGGTTGCGGGCGCGGGCGTAGTAGCCCAGCCCCGCCCAGGCGGCCATGACATCGCCGTCCTCGGCGGCCGCCAGGTCGGAGACGGTCGGCCAGCGCGCCGTGAAGGTCAGGAAATAGGGCGTGGCATGCGGCGTGGTGGTCTGCTGCAGCATCACCTCGGACAACCACACCCGATAGGGATCAGGCCGCGCCTTCGTCCCCGGCGGCGACCGCCAGACCAGCGTCCGCGCATGGGCGTCGTACCAGTCCAGCAGGGCGCGGCGGATCACGGGAACGTCTGCGGGGACGGAAGCCATCGTCCGCGCTATAACCCGGAAATGCGCCGTCCGCTGCCCACTGAAGCCGAAGCCCGGGAAATCCTGTCCCGACGCCGCACGCGTCCCATCCCGCGCCCCGCGCCCAAGGCGGGCCGCGCGCTTCAGGGGCTGATCAAGGAGTTGGACGGCAAGCTGGGCCGCGGGGCCGGCGCGCTGGAGCCGCGCTGGCGCGAGATCGTCGGCGAACGGCTGGCCCGCGTCACCCGCCCGCAGAAGCTGACCAAGGGCCGGGGCGAAAATGGCGGCACCCTGGAACTGCGCGTCGCCGGTCCGGCCGCCCTGCTGGTCCAGCACCAGTCCGAGGAAATCCTGCAGCGGGTGAACCTGTTCCTCGGGCCAGGCACGGTCGAGAAGCTGCGCATCGCCCAGGGGCCGGTGAAGCCCCTGCCCGACAGCCCCGCTCTCCTCGCCCGCAAGGCGGCGGCGGCCGCGCCCCTGCCCGCCCACCAGGAGGCCGAACTGAAGGCTTCCGTGGCCGCCGCTCCGGACGATCTGAAAGGCGCTCTGGAAAAGCTGGGCCGCGTCATTCTTGGGGACCGCGGCGACGGGCGGCGTTGACAAAACTTCGCCGCACCTGTTCTCGAAAACCACGGCAGCGCGACTTTGCGGGGAATCGCGCGATGCTCCGAAATCCCGTCGAGGTGAGGAAGATCCCATGAAGCTCCGTTACGCCGACATGAGCCGCCGCGCGGCGATGACCGCCGCGGCCCTGGCCGCCATGGCGACCTTGGCCGGCTGCGGCGGCAACGCCGGCGCTCCGGCCGATGGCGACATGGCCCTGGGCGCCGCCGAAGGCGCCAAGGTCACAGTCATCGAGTACGCCTCGGTCACCTGCCCGCACTGCGCCGCCTGGCAGACCGAGACCTGGCCCGGCTTCAAGGCCAAATACGTCGACACCAACAAGGTCCGCTACGTCTTCCGCGAACTGCGCACCCCGCCCGCCAACGTCGCCGGCGCCGGCTTCTCGGTCGCGCGCTGCGCCGGCGAGGACAAGTATTTCGACGTGGTCCACGAGCTGATGGCCAACATCGCCGAACTGCAGGGTCCGGACCCCCGCGGCACCTTGTACCGGATCGGCAACGGCGCCGGCCTGTCGAACCAGCAGATCGAGGCCTGCATCAAGGACCCGGCGAACCTGAAGGCCGGCGACGACCGCGACCGCGCCGCCCAGCGCAACGGCGTGACCGGCACCCCGACCTTCTTGGTCAACGGGACGCAGGTGATCACCCCGGGCTCGAACAGCGGCGCTTCGCTGGCGGACCTGTCGACTGCGATCGACGCCGCCCTGGCCAAGTAGGGACAGTCCATGACGGCGCTCCGGCGATCTCTACTGCTTGCGGCGCTGGCTCTGCTGGCGCCCATCGCGACGGCCTCCGCGCCGTCGCGGGCGGTGGCGACCGAGCCGGTGGCGCCCGTCACGGCGGCCGACCGTGTGCTGGGCCGGGCCGACGCGCCGGTGACGGTGATCGAGTACGCCTCGTTCTCGTGCCACCACTGCGCCGACTGGCACCAGTTCGTCTTTCCGCTGTTCAAGCAGCGGCTGATCGACACCGGCCAGGTCCGCTTCGTCTTCCGCAACCTGCCCACTGATCCGGAACAGCTCTCCATGCCCGCGGCCGCCCTGGCCCGGTGCGCGGCGACGGACAAATTCTTCGATGTCACGGCCGTCCTGATGCAGGGGCAGGCGGCGGTGTTGCGCGGCGGCGATCAGCAGGACTGGTACAACCCCGCCATCGCCGCCAGCGGCCGCACCCGGGCCCAGATCGACGCCTGCGTGAACCTGCCCGCCACCCGGGCGGCGATCCAGCGCGACATCGACGGCGCCATCGCCGCCGACGCCACCACCACCCCGGCCTTCTTCGTCAACGGCCGCCGTGTGACGGACCGCTCCCTGGGCGGTCTGGAGGTCGCTGTCCGCGCGGCCGCCGCGGCGCGCTGAGGCCCCGCCGCCGGTGCAATTCCAGCGCCTCAGGCTTGTCGGTTTCAAATCCTTCGTCGACGCGTCGGAGTTCCATATCGAGCCCGGCCTGACCGGCATCGTGGGACCGAACGGCTGCGGCAAGTCCAATGTGCTGGAAAGCCTGCGCTGGGTCATGGGCGCCAACTCGGCCAAGGCCATGCGGGGCCAGGGCATGGACGACGTCATCTTCGCCGGCGCCGCCAACCGCCCGCCGCGCAGCCACGCCGAAGTCCAGCTGACCATCGACAACGCCCAGCGCCGGGCGCCCCAGCCCTTCACCGACAGCCCCATCCTGGAGGTCTCGCGCCGCATCGACCGGGGGCAGGGCTCGACCTACCGCATCAACGGCAAGGAGGTGCGGGCCCGCGACGTGCAGCTGCTGTTCGCCGACGCCTCGACCGGCGCCAACTCGCCCGCCCTCGTGCGCCAGGGCCAGATCAGCGAGCTGATCGCCGCCAAGCCGCAGAACCGCCGCCGCATCCTGGAAGAGGCGGGCGGGGTCGCCGGCCTGCACACCCGCCGCCACGAGGCCGAGCTGCGCCTCCGGGCCGCCGAGACCAACCTCGAACGGCTGGACGACATCGGCCGCGAGCTGGAGACCACCCTGACCCGGCTGAAGCGCGAGGCGCGGCAGGCCGAGAAATACAAGAAGATCTCCGCCGAGATCCGCGCCCTGCAGGCCTCGCTGCTCTACGTCCGTTGGAACGACGCCCGCGTGGCCGCCGAGGCCTCGGCGCAGGAGCTGGCCGAGGCCGACCGCGCCGTTCTCGAGGCCACGACCGCCTCGGGCCGGGCGCAGACCGCTTCGTTGAACGCCCAGGAAGCGCTGAAGCCCGCCCGCGAGGAAGACGCCGTCGCCGGCGCCCTGCTGCACCGCGCCAGCCTGGAGCGCGACCGGCTCGACATGGCCGAACAGGCCGCCCGCGCCGAGGTCGACCGCCTCAAGGCCGAAGGCGTCCGCATCGCCGCCGACGTCGAGCGAGAGACCGGCATGGCGGGCGACGCCGAAAGCGAACTGGCCCGCCTGACCGAGGCCTTCGAGACCCTGACCGCCGAGATCGCCGCCGCTCCCGCACGCGGCCCCCAGCTCGAGGCCGCCCTGACCGCCGCCGAGGACGCCCGCAAGGCCGCCGACGCCGAGGTCGAACGCGTCGCCGGCGCCGTCGCCGCCGTCGAGGCCCGCGTCTCCGCCGAGAACGCCCGTAAAAGGGATGCTGAGGCCCGTGTCGAACGCGCCAAGGCGCAGCTGACCTCGGCCCAGCGTGAGCGCGAGGCCCTCGGCCCGCTGGAAACGCCCGAGACCGAAGCCGCCAAGGCCGCGCTGGAGCAGGCCCAGGGCGCGCTCGCCGCCGCCCGCACCGCTGTCGAGACCGCCGAAGCCGATCGGGGCGACAAGGCCCGTGTCGAGCAGGAGGCCCGCCAAGCCTCCCGCGCCGCCGAGGACCGTCTGGGCCGCCTGCAGACCGAGGCCCGCGGCCTCGCCCAGCTGCTGGTGCAAGGCAAGCGGGAGCATCCGCCCGCGCTGGACAAGGTCCAGGCCGACAAGGGTTATGAGGCCGCCCTCGCCGCCGCGCTCGGCGACGATCTGGATGCGGCGCTCGACGTCCGAGCCGCCGCCCACTGGGCCGGCGCCGAGGTCCCGACGCCCTCCTGGCCCAGGGGTGTGACGCCGCTGGCCGACCACGTCTCGGCGCCCGACCAGCTAAAGGCCCGCCTCGCCCTGTGCGGCCTCGCGGCCAAGGGCGAGGTCGCGGCGCTGGCCAAGGCGCTCCCCGCCGGCGCCCGCCTGGTCACCACCGACGGCGACCTGTGGCGCTGGGATGGCTTCGTCCAGCGCGCCGAGGCCCCGCGCCCCGCCGCCGTCCGGCTGGCCCAGCGCACGCGCCTGTCCGAGTTGGAAGCCGAGATCGACGAGGGCAAGCCCGCGCTGGACGCCGCCCAGATCGCCCTGAAGACCGCCGGCGACGCCTTCCGCGCCGCCGAGGAGACGGTGAAGACCGCCCGTGCCGCCCCCTTCCCGCTCGACAAGGCCCTGACCGCCGCCCGCGATCGCGTCGAGGCCTTGGGCCACGAACAGGCCCGCAAGGAAGCCCGCGCCCAGGCGCTGGACGAAACCCTGGTGCGCCTGACCGCCGAGGTCGAGGCCGCTGAGACCGCCCTGGCCGAGGCTCAAGGGACCGAAGCTCCGTCCGAGACCCTGGCCGCTCTGCGCGACGACCTGACCGCCGCCCGCGCCTCGGCCGACACCGCGCGCGGCGCGGCCGCCACCGCCCGGGTCGAGCGCGACGCAGAGGCGCGCGAGGTCGCGGGCCGTCAGTCGCGCATCGAAGGCCTGAAGCGCGAGCGCGACGGCTGGGCCGCCCGCGCCCGGGACGCCAAGGCCCGCATCGTCGCGCTGGACAAGGACGCCGCCACCACCGCCGCCAAGCTGAAGCAGGCGTCCGACGCGCCCGAACAGCTGGCCGCCCAGCGCTCGACTCTGCTGGACGCCCTCACCGTGGCCGAGACCCGCCGCAAGGCCGCCGCCGACGCCCTGTCCGTGGCCGAGGGCGCGGCGGGCGAGGCCGACCGCGCCGCCCGCGCCGCCGAAAGCACCGCCTCCCAGGCCCGCGAGGCCCGCGCCGGCCTGGCCGCCCGCGCCGAGGCCGCCGCCGAACGGCTGGCCGACGCCACCGCCAACGTCCGCGAGACGGCGCAGATGTCGCCCGAAGAGCTGGGCCAGAAACTGACCGACGACGCCATCGCCCGCCCGCCCGACGCCGCCGGCGCCGAAAGCCTGCTGTTCGGCCTGGAGCGCGAGCGTGAGCAGCTGGGCGCGGTCAACCTGCTGGCCGAGGAAGAGGCCAACGAATACGGCGACCGGCTGCAGACCATGAAGGTCGAACGCTCGGACCTGACCAGCGCCATCGCCAAGCTGCGGGACGGCATCGACGAGCTGAACGCCGAGGGCCGCGAGCGCCTGATCGCCGCCTTCGACGTCATCAACGACAACTTCAAGGCCCTGTTCGAGGCCCTGTTCGGCGGCGGTCAGGCCGAGCTGAAACTGGTCGAGAGCGACGATCCGCTGGAGGCAGGCCTGGAGATCTTCGCTTGCCCGCCCGGCAAGCGTCTGGCGGTCATGAGCCTGATGTCCGGCGGCGAGCAGGCCCTGACGGCGGCGGCTCTGATCTTCGCCGTCTTCCTGGCCAACCCGGCTCCGGTCTGCGTGCTGGACGAGGTCGACGCGCCGCTGGACGACGCCAACGTCGACCGCTTCTGCCGCATGCTCAACGAGATGCGCAACCGCACCGACACCCGCTTCATCGTCATCACCCACAATCCGGTGACCATGAGCCGCATGGACCGCCTCTACGGCGTGACCATGCCCGAGCGGGGGGTGTCGCAACTGGTCAGCGTGGATCTTACCCAAGCTGAGACG
>Ga0307412_10000764_pt1 | contig 18615 bp, 15 predicted proteins | sample DK1Cmetagenome_3_FD_203823 | JGI IMG/M metagenome (GOLD analysis project Ga0307412, IMG submission 203823) | Maize rhizosphere microbial communities from greenhouse at UC Davis, California, United States - DK15-C-1 | ecosystem: Host-associated > Plants > Roots > Rhizosphere > Soil | place: USA...
GGTGTCCAATGCGCTGACCCCCGACGCCAGCGGCAACACATTTCCGGACGATGTCGTGGCACTCGACACGACGGGCACGCACGTCCAGGTCGAAAGCTATGGCCCGAAGGTCGTCGCCACCGTTGGCATTCACGACCTCGTGATCGTCGACACGCCCGACGCGCTCCTCGTCCTTCACAAGGACAGCGCGCAAAAGGTGAAGAAAGTTGTTGACGTGCTCAAGGCCCGGAGGCACGACACAGTGCACCTGTCGCCGGTGGTCCACCGTCCGTGGGGCACGTACGCCTCGCTCAAGGAAGAAGAAGGCTACAAGGTCAAGCGCATCACCGTGCGACCTGGCGAAGCACTGTCGTTGCAATATCATCACCAGCGCGCAGAGCACTGGGTGGTGGTGCAGGGCAGGGGCATCGTGCAAATCGGAGAAACCGAGCATGAAACGCTTCCAGGCCAGTACCGCTACATTCCCTTGAAGGAAAAACACCGCCTGACCAATATCGGCGACGAAGAGCTGGTGCTCATCGAAGTCCAATGCGGCGGCTATCTTGGCGAAGACGACATCGTCCGCCTTGCAGACACTTACGGGCGTACATGAGTCAAGTTCATTCGAATCTCCACCGAAGCGCGGTTTCCGATTGGTGGGAAGGCACCCGCCGGACGGACATCTGGTGGACTCTGGCCTGGTTCGACATCGTGCTGCGCTACCGCCGCTCGATGCTCGGCCCCTTGTGGCTCACTCTCAGCATGGGCGCCATGATCGGCGGCATGGGGCCTCTGTACAGTTCGCTCTTCGGCACCGAGCTTTCCAAGTTCTTTCCGCACCTTGCCCTCGGCATCATCTTCTGGGGGCTTTTCTCGAGTGTGGTTGCCGACGCCTGCAACGCCTTCGTCGGGTCGTCGAACTACCTCAAGCAAGGGTATTTTCCGATCAGCCTGTTTGTCTGGCGCAGCATCGCGCGTAACGTGATTCAGTTCGGCCACCAGATCGTGCTGTACATCCCGGTCGCTCTTTGGGCCGGAATCTCGCTGTCTTGGCCGGCACTTCTCGTGCTGCCTGCCTTCGCAATCCTGATCGTCAACGCGCATGCGCTCGGTCTTCTACTCGGACTGATCTGCACGCGTTATCGCGACGTCTCCCAAATTGTGACCAGCGTGATGCAGATGCTGATGTTCCTGACGCCTGTGTTCTGGTTGCCTGAGAGCCTCCCTGGGCGCGCCCAATACGTTCTCTTGAATCCCTTCGCGCAAATGCTGGACCTCCTGCGCACACCGCTAATGGGCGGCGTAGCCGAGTTGCATAGCTGGCTCGGCATTCTGGCGTGGACAGCCGTAAGCGTTGTCGCGTCCACGCTGCTCTTCATCAAGTATCGTCGGCGCGTCGTTTATTGGCTCTGATATATGGCATCCATCTCACTCAAGAACGTCGCTGTCAACTTCCCCATCTACGGTGCGGGCGCGGCCTCGCTGAAGAAAACGCTTGCTGCATCTGTTACGGGGGGGCGTTTTGGCAAGGAAACAGGCGTCACCGTTGTTCAGGCGCTGAGCGACATTAACCTCGAACTGCGCAGCGGTGATCGGCTGGGACTTATCGGCCACAACGGTGCCGGCAAGTCGACCTTGCTGCGCACGCTGGCCGGCGTCTACGAGCCGTCATCCGGTGAGTTCCGGCGTGAATGAAGCGTTTCGAGCCTCATCGACCCATCGCTGGGCATCGAGATGGACGCGACGGGTGTAGAAAACATCATGTTGCGTGGCTTGGTAATGGGCATGAGCAAGAAGGAGATCGATCAGCGTACGCCGGAGATCTGCGAATTCAGCGGGCTCGGCCAATATGTGGATATGCCCGTGCGTACCTATTCGACAGGGATGATGATGCGGCTCGCTTTCTCGATCTCTACCAGCGTGGAGGCGGACATTCTTCTCATGGATGAATGGCTCTCCGTCGGTGACGCGGAATTCACTGAAAAGGCTGAGAAACGCATGCGCGATGTCGTGTCCAAGTCGGGCATTTTGGTGCTGGCTTCGCACTCGCCCGAGTTGATTGCCAAGGAATGCAACAAGGTCGTGAAACTCAACCATGGCCGCCTGGAAGCTGTGGACATGGACGCGTATATGGCCGAGTTGATGGCCGAGCGGGCTAAACTGACCGCCTGATCCGTCAAGTACAAGGGCCCGCAGCCGTGTGGACTTGGGCTTGCCCCCTGCTTGGTGTCGGCGGGCTCAGTCCTTCACTCGCATCGATGCCCGGATCTCGGCGAGCCGCGCAGCAGCCCTGCGGCCGGCCGTTTGCAGCGACAAGTCGATTGCTGCCCGAGCCTTGCCCCGCGCCCCGATCTCCTGCGCCCATTCGCGGTCTTCGTAAAGCCGCCGCATGAGTTGCGCGGCGTGCTCTGTCGACGGCTCTGCCCACTCAAGCTTCTCGTCGTAAGGCGGAATCGGACGACCGAGTTTCACCAGCTTGTAGCGCACAAGCAAGCTGTCTTCTTCACCCATGAAATCGACATTGCCGGAGTAGTTGGTGGCAATGACCGGTTTGCCCATCAGCATCGCCTCGGCCATCGTGAGGCCCAGCCCTTCGCTGCGATGCAGCGACACGTAAGCGTCGCACGCGTCCATCAGCGACAGAACTTCGTCGGGGCTGTAGACCTGGTCGATCACCACAATATTATGGCCTTCGGCGGCTGCGCGCAGCTCCTTCAGTTGTGTCGGGTGACGATCGCCGAACGACGTCTTCAGCACCAGCATCACATCGTCCGCCGGCGAAAACGCAGCCTTGAACGCATTGATAAGGCCAAGCGGATTCTTGCGCTCCATGACGCTCATCATGTGGAACGTAAACAGGAATGTGAAGCTTCCGTCCTTCAGGCCAAAGTACTTGCGCGGTCTCTGCTGATAGGCACCCAGCGCAACGCCTGGAAATATGGTGCGCACCGGGATTGATAGCCGCTCACGCAGGCCCTTGGCAACGAATTCGGTGGCCGTCCAGACTTCATCGACCTTGGCAGCTGCATCAAGCCATGAGTCAGGAATTGAGTCGAACTCCCAGTACCAGTAGGCGATACGATAAGTGCGCGGCGAGTGCTCGTTCAGATCGCTGCGGCCGTAGGCTTCATCAAAGAAAGGCTCGGGTTGCGTGTGGATGATGGTCGTTTCGAAATCCTCGAAATCGCGGAACTGCGCATGAACCGGATCGTCTTTCTTGTCGGTTCGAAGATCGCGCAACGCGGTTTGCACGCCGACCTCTCTCAGGCCCTTGACCAAGGCCTCCACGGAGACCCGAAGACCCGATGGATACGAGAAGTGACCAATGACGTTCACGCCGAGCCCCGTCATTTCAGCCGCCACGCCTTCCTTGTCGAGTCCGGCGCACCATGCCCGCACCGCCTCTGGCTGCATGGATTCGGGCAACTGGAGCCACTCAATCAGGCCCTTGGCGGCCTCGATCTTGTCGAGCGCTTCAGGATGGGCACGCTGCCATTGATCGCGCGCGCGATACGCCGATCGAAGCTGCCGGGCGGGCGGGAGATCAACCGGCCAGCGCACCGGATCGGCCCACAGTTCAGCCACGCGGTAATTCGCGCAGAACCAGGAAGCAAACGCGCGGCAACCAAAAACCGTCAGCCCGTCGGGATAAAGCTTTTGCCATTCAGGTGTGAACTCGTACGCCCTGACCAGTTCGGTCTCGGGTGTTTCCGCGGCCGTCCAGAACAGCCACCAGACTTCCTCCAACCTAAGGCCCGCATTGCGCCGGCCGTGCTGCATGAACCAATAGAACAGTTCGCGCCTGCCGATGGGCAGCAAGCCATGAGGCAGCACGGCCCTGACCTCCGAATGAAAGAGAAATACCTGTCGCGCACGAGCTGCGAGATCTTCCGACCACAGCATGCGGATCGAGGCCAGCGCGTCCCGGTCGAGCCCGAAACGAGCTGCGCCTTCGGCTTCGAGCCAGCGGCAGAACGCGCCATCGGGCCCTTCGGACAGCGCCGCGGGGAAGCGCAGGCGAACATCGGCGCGCGTACGCAAAAGATCCAGACACCACCTGGCCGCAGACCAGACGTCACGCACGCCATGCACAGGCTGGGGCACCCAAATAACGCTCTCGCGCGGCAGCATGGCAACCGCCAGGCATGCGCCGTCATTCGACAGATCAAGAGCCTGCACCTGCGGCCTCGGCGAGCCGAATTCGCGAAGACTGACCTTGAGCTTCTCGCGAACTGTGGGCGCCGCGCCTACGCGAAGGGCCGGAATCGCGTGATTCGCATCCAGCTCTGGATGAAGATAAGGGTCGTCGTCGATACCCAGCGCGCGAATGTCGTCAGCCACCCGGCACATATCGACGCCGGGGTTGCTGCTGCCTCGCGTCGCGCCTTCGTGATGCACGAGACGGGCTTGCGGTACATAGGCAGTCCGGTAACCGGCACGCCAGATATTCAAACAGAGCGCGACGTCGCTCATCGCAATCAGGTACGACTCGTCGAAGCCGCCGACGCGTTCGAAGGCATCCCGCCGTACCATCTGGCATGCGCCCATGATGGCGAGCCAGTTACGGGCGTGATCCGGAGAGCCGAACACGCCCCACCCGCGCTCCTCGGCGCTGCGATACATCAGCCCACACAGGTGAATGCCGACGCCGACCCCGCCGTGCTGTAGTTCGCCTGAGGGGAACACCAGCTTGGCACCGACCACTCCGACGCCCGGGCGCATCGCGACGCGCACCATTTCCTGCAGCCAGTCGGGAGAGGTGACCTCAATGTCGTTGTTCAGGAACAGGAGTATCTCGCCCTGCGAGAACGCAGCACCGTAGTTGCAGGCGGCGGAATAGTTGAAGGTCTTGTTGAAATGAACGACGCGAACGCTTGGCTCCGATGCGAGCTCGGCGTAATAGGCCAGCGTTTCCGGCTCGGTAGAACCCGTGTCCACAATGATGATTTCCTTGTTCGCGTATGCGGTTCCCCGTAGTAACCCGCCCACAGACATGCGCAGCAAATGGTCCTTGTTCTTGGAAGGAATCACGATCGAGACGAGCGGGGGCTGGTCAATCGTCCAAGTTGCGTGCTGGGTGCCATCAGGTTGCGTCTGAACGGAGGCGCCAAGGCCCTTTTGCGCCCAGAACTTGCGCAATGCGGCGCGCTGCGCCGCAGCGTCGGTCGAATCGGCGGCGGGTCTGTCTCGATGGCCATCGACCGCACGATGGCAAAGAACCTTGGGAATGCGGGTAATGGTTTGCGCGATATCGCTCGCGCGTAGATTCAGGTCCCATTCGAGGCCAGCGCCCGCCTCGGGGTCGATGCCGCCAGCGGCCTCGACGAGTTGCCGACGCAGCAGCGTCAAGCGGCCAAAGTAGTTGAAGGCATAGAGCAGTTCCGGCGACCAGCTCGGCTTGAAGTAGGGTCGAATTCGGCCCCCTTCGACCGATAGCTCGTCCTCATCGCAGTAAAGAATATCGCTGGCTGGCGCCTCAGCCAGCGTATTTGCAATTTCGATTGCAGCGCCCGGTGCGATGACGTCGCCGGCGTCCAGCACCGCGATGAAGTCACCGTCGGCATGCGAAAGACAGGCGGCCAGCGCTTCGGCGCGGCTCTTGCCATGCGCAGGCACCAGGATGACGCGCGGCTCTTCATCCTGCAACTCGCGAAGGGGCTCATCAAGCGCGCCAGCACGATCACTGGTGTCGGCGACGAGGAGTTGCCACTGGGGCAAGTCTTGCGCGCGAATCGACCTCACGGTCTCGCTCAGCATCTCGAGTTGCGCTCTACTTGCACAAATCAGGAAGCTCAGCCGCGGGCTCGCAGCCCCTTCGAGAAGCGCGGTCGTCGAGCGACGCTCGTTCTCGGCGATCCATTGGCGATAAGCGTTCTGGCTATCACAGCCGACATCGATGCCGGCGGCGGGCACAACGGGAGAGGCATTCGCGGGAGAGGCATTCGCATCAACCGTTCGGCGACGCTCCCTGAGGAACTGCAGCCGCTGCTGCGTGCGCCAAGGCGTCGCAACCCACCACGTTGCCTTGGCTGCGCGGCGTAGATATCCCCGCCAAGACGAAGGAATAGCCGCCGACACCCTCCGCAATGGAGCGGTTAGACGCCAGGACGCCGATTCGAGCAGTTCGTTTCTCTGCTGCAACGCGATCGTCATGCGCCGATTTGCCGATTCGATCTGGGCCTCGAAAGAGTCCTCGCTGCTTACTACGAGCCGCTCCTGCAACTCGAGCCGTAGTTTAAGTTCGGCAATTTGCCGCTCCGCTTCGGCGAGTTTTTCTGCGTCTCGTGGTGTGTCGCTCATATTTCGCTTTTATGTCTGGAGTTTGGCGTACCTGCCCCGCCCGATGCCACCCTTGCTCCGGGCGCCGGGGCACTCCTTGGCGCATGTCCGGCTTGCGTCGCATTTATTATCCCCGTTGACTGTTGGGTTTCACCCACGCCTGTCGTGATCTATGTTGCAGTGGCGGGGTCGTGGCGAGCGCCTCGGGCGCCTGCTCCGAGTCAAAGACCTCGGTCGATCGCGCCACCCCCTGGGAGACCCGGCTACAGGCAAGTTACGTAACTAAATATGGCGAACCCAGCTCCTCCGATTTGGCAAAATCAGGGGTTCTGCGCCAGCCCGTTCGCGTTGCCTTCCCATGAATGGCACAAGCCGGCGCGTCATGCGATTTTTAGACACTACAGAGAAAGTTCTCATGAAGAAACATGCCGTTGTAACGGGCATCACGGGCCAAGACGGCGCTTACTTGGCTGAATTGCTGCTCGCCAAGGGATATGTCGTCTACGGCACCTATCGCCGCACCAGTTCCGTCAACTTCTGGCGCATTGAGGAACTTGGCATTCAGAGCAACCCCGATCTGCATCTTGTCGAGTACGACCTGACCGACCTGGGAAGCTCGATTGAATTGATCCGTCAGGCAGAGCCGGTCGAGGTCTATAACCTTGCGGCTCAGAGCTTTGTGGGCGTGAGCTTCAACCAGCCTGCAGCGACTGCTCAGATAACCGGCGTTGGCGCATTGCATCTGCTGGAGGCTATCCGCCTCGTCAATCCCAAGATCCGCTTCTATCAAGCGTCCACCTCCGAGATGTTCGGCAAGGTCCAGGCCATCCCCCAAGTGGAAGACACGCCGTTCTATCCGCGCAGTCCTTACGGCGTCGCCAAGCTCTATGCCCACTGGATGACGATCAATTACCGCGAGAGCTACGACATCTTCGGCTGCAGCGGCATTCTGTTCAATCACGAAAGCCCTTTGCGTGGTCGCGAGTTCGTGACGCGCAAGATCACGGATAGCGTTGCCAAGATCAAGCTCGGCCAACTCGACGTCCTCGAACTCGGCAATCTAGATGCCAAACGCGATTGGGGCTTTGCAAAGGAATACGTCGAGGGCATGTGGCGGATGCTCCAGATCGACACGCCCGACACATACGTCCTAGCGACCAACCGCACCGAAACTGTGCGCGACTTCGTGAGCATGGCATTCAAGGGCGCGGGAATCACAGTGGACTTCAAGGGCAGTGGCGAAGGCGAATCGGCTGTGGACACAGCCACCGGAAGGACCGTCATGCGCATCAACCCGAAGTTCTATAGGCCCGCGGAAGTCGAACTGTTGATCGGGAATCCGGCCAAGGCCAAGGCCCAGCTCGGCTGGGAGCCAAAGACCACGCTCGAGGAACTCTGCCAGATGATGGTCGAGGCGGATCTTCGACGCAATCGCCAGGGCTTCTCGTTTTGAGGATCCTGCTAACCGGCGCCAAGGGTTTTACCGGTCGGCATTTCACCGAACGTGCATTGGCCGAGGGACACTCGGTCATTGCCCTGCAGTCCGATCTGACAGACAGCGACGCGCTTTGCCAAGAGGTGCTCGAGGCATCACCTGACGCGGTGGTTCATCTGGCAGCGATCAGCTTCGTAGGGCATGCCGACGAAAAGGCGTTCTACGAGGTGAACGTGGTGGGCACTACAAACCTGCTCGACGCGCTCACCAAGCTACCCACACCACCCCAACGTGTGCTTCTGGCGAGCAGCGCGAACATCTACGGCAACACAGCGCAGTCGCCGATCAGTGAAACGCAGCCGCCCGCGCCGGTCAATCATTACGCCACGAGCAAGCTCGCCATGGAATGCATGGCCCGGATATATGGGGATCGACTGAATCTGATAATCACTCGCCCTTTCAACTATACGGGGCCAGGCCAGGACGTGAACTTCCTGATTCCGAAGCTGGCCATGCACTTTGCCGCCCGAGCATCCTCTATCGCGCTCGGCAACCTCCATGTGGAGCGGGAGTTTAATGACGTTCGAATGGTGTGCAGCGCGTACCTGTTGTTGCTCGCGTATGGTGAGCCCGGTGGAATCTACAACGTGTGTTCAGGTCAACCTTACGAGCTCCAGCACGTAATTGACTCTTTCACTCAAATAACGGGTCACCAAATAGAAGTTACCGTCAATCCAGCGTTTGTCCGAGGCAATGAGGTACATCGACTTTGCGGTAGTCCGGCAAAGTTGAATGCGCTGCTTTCAAGATATGGCGCCAAACTTGAAGTCCCGGCTTTGGAGGAAACGCTCCGCCGCATGTTACCGGCGCTCGACAAGAGCCATGCGAGCGCGTAGGCCCGGCCCTCGGGCTAAGCGTCCATGCCGATGGTCGCGGGCGGGCGGACGATGCGCCTAGGCACCCCGTGCATCAGCGCTCATTGCCCCGTCCACCGGATCGACACGTGCCGCCGCGTGAGCACGGGTCAATTCGGCTTCGCGGATCATCGGTCTAAGACAATTTTTCCATAGCAACCCCTCGACGCTCTCTTGGGGGCGGGATTGTTCGAGATGCTCGTTCATCAAGTAACCGTCGACAAGCCCCCAAAACTCGTCCGGGTCATCGGCTATTACAACACTAGGTAAGCCAATCCACTGCTCAAAACCCTCAAAGGCAAGCCTCGTTGCCACTATGGGACGGCCACTGATAATAGCTTCCGCTGTCTTCAAATTCGATCCTCCCGAATACATCTTCGGGAGAATCACCACTCTTGCATTACCGTAGAGCGCGCTTAGCGCAGTATCGTCAACCCAGCCTAGGAAGCGGCATCTTCCTAGAATCTTCGTTGCCTTTCCAAACTGCGGAGCAGCCTTCATCAGTGCGCCAACTTTACCGCAAACCATAATTTCGCCGTGGCGCAGCGGATGCCCGGAGGCATCCGCTGCAAAATCGACAATGCCTCGTGCATTCGGCGGATGCGCACTGCTAACGAATAGCGCATAAGGGACGCTCGCAGGCAGGTATGACGAAACTGATCCGATATTGGCACCGGCGCTTTGATCGCGGTTGACGCCATTTGGTGCAACGCACACCTTCGCAGCCTCGTTAAGCTTGACGAATTCCTGAGCGTCGCCCTCTGACACAGTGAGGATGAGATCTACTTCTGACGCAATGTCTTGCTCGATTTTCGCGATATCGCGAATAGTCTCTGGTGTTACGTCGCCTGCAGCAACGCTCCTGTGACCCCACGCAATGGTTTCGAAGTTATATGACGAATGTACGATCGTCACACCATCCAGATATTTTTCGCGCCTCAGGCGCCTCACGACGGGCCAAAGCGCAATTTCTTCAAACTGCAAGAGATCTGGCCGGAATTCGCGCACGACTTGGGCAAAAGCGGCAAAGCTCTCTGGTGCCGCCGCCACAGCCTCCCACCAAGACATCTCCGAGCGGCGCGTCTCTCTCGGGAGCTTGCCATGGAATTCCCCCGCGTCGCCTCGCAGCGCAATGTCCGTCGGCCTTATGTCATTCAACCGGCTTTCACTAGGAATGTATAGACCCGCTGCCCGCACTTCGTGGCCCGCGTCCTCATAGGCCTTAGTTATAGAGGCCGCGCGAAGCTGTCCGCCATTGCGAGGATTGAGATACAGCCAAGGAGCCAGGATCAATATCCGCATCACGCTCGTCGAAATTTGCGAAAATCATTAAACATTGAAGATCTCATCTGCTTCGAGGCCTAGCAATATAGTCTGCTTGGCGCCCCGGAGACGTTTCGTGCAAAATCTCGACGTCATAGTTGAGCTTCTCAAAAAATCCGAAAAAACCTTCAAGAGTAGCGCCGTGAAGGGCTGCTAAATCTCGTTCCCATTCGAAGAGAACGACCGGCTTTGATCTAGCAATTGTGCGTTCCGCACCGACCAGCACTCGGAGATCCGAGCCTTGGGTGTCGATTTTAATCAACGAAATGTTTTCAAGCGCCAAGTCATCGAGCGCGATTGCATCAACGTGCGGATCACCGGGAGCTGCAATTTCGAATGATAAAGCCGCGGCGTTTTCAATTAGGTTGTAGTCGACATCACCGCCGACCATCGGAACGCCAACTTCCTGATGGTCTTGTGGAGCGAGTCGCATGGCGATGCTGCGATCGTATAGCGCACCATTGTGGGTAACGACGTTCAAGCGCTCATTCAACGCCAAATTGCCACAGAGAACCTGGAAAACCCCTAATTGCGGTTCAAACGCATGAACAGTGGAGAAGCAGCGTGACATTGTGAGGGTATGTATGCCAATATATGCGCCCGCATCAATCGCGATTCCATCAGGTCTGGCGGCCTCTTCTATCGCTTTTCTGACGTGCGGCTCCCACTCTTCGCCCGCAATAATCCGCTTCCCGATATGATCATTTTGCCGCACGAGCAATCGCTCACCTGCCTGCCCGTTGGCGATGACCAGACCATTCGGATTTTTTTCCTGCGGCAGATTTACACTCAACTTTTCATATTTTTGGAGTGAAGCCTCAAGCCTGTCAATGCGCTCCTCCACGCCATGAGCAATTGACTCGACTTTTTGGACTAACGCAGAGAGATTGCCACTCAGGATGCCGGCTTCCTCCTCCAGTCCCGCAATACGATTTGCGACGGCGAACGCGTCTTTGCGCAGCCCACCCGTCAGAGAGGCGACCTTTGCAGCAGCCCTCTTTTCCGCTTCAGCCGTGACCCTTTCAAGCTCAGCTGAGATTTCCGGAATTTTGTTACGGACGCCTGCATCAACCGCGTCAATCCTGGCAGCAATCCGTCCTTCAGCGCCACGAAAGTATGGGGCAATTAACCACCAAACGAATCTTCGCACCGGATTCGTTGCCCAGCGGGTTGAAGACCTTGATCGTCCAAACTCCGATAGATTTCCAAGTTCCATCAATTTCTCCAGCTTATACTAACAATTAAATAAGTTCTCACATCAGATCAGACTGGAAAATGAGCAACCAGTCTTCAAGTCTCTAATGGTGTTCTCAATTCCCGCTGACAACGAAACCTGCGGCTCCCAGCTCAGCGCTCTACATACCCGATCGATAGCGAGAACATTCACCGGCACGTCAATGAGCCGGGATGGAGAGCGTCTGACGGTAAGTTGTCGGCCTAAAACTTTCTCTATTTCCGTGACCGCCTGATTCAAACTTGCCCCAAGGCCAGTGCCGACGTTGAAAATAAACTGATCCGAAGGTGGGGCTACGGCCAGATTGGCCAAGCAAGCAGCCAAGTCAGCAATGTGGATGAAGTCGCGCGTTACGTTTCCATCGCCCCAAATGACGATGTCCTCCCCGGTCAATGAGCGTTGCAAGAATGTTGTGATTACCCCAAGACCTCGCGCCACGTTTTGACCGGCACCGTAGGGGTTGGAGATTCGAGCGATCCTGCAGTCAATACCGTGCATGGAGCGGAATAGACTTAAATATATTTCCGCGGACACTTTTCCTGCCCCGTAGGCAGTAATCGGTCTAAGCACGACGTCCTCATCAATGGGGGTTCTGTTTACCTTCCCGTACACAGTTCCGCCCGATGACGTAAATACAACGCGTCCCTGGCCTTTTCGCCTCAATGCGTCAAGCAGTCCAATGGTGGCGGAGACGTTCAAAAGCAAATCGCCGGCCGGATTGGCATTTGCGCTGGCAGGTATGGAACTCCAAGCGTAGTGATGAACCACATCGACATCTTTTACAAGCTCGTCCCAGTCGGCAGACGCCAATTCGAAGGATTTTCTTGAGATGCGACTAGCTACGGCCTCAGGGAAAGCAAAACTTTGGGGCAGCCGCGTGGCAATCGTCACGCTGAAGCCTTTGCGGGCCAACAACAACGCCACATGACGGCCGATGAAACCGTCTCCACCCAAAATCAGGTGGCGCTGTGCCTGCGTGGGTTGCTTAATTTCACCCAAAACGCAACCTCACCGACAAGTTGTGCTTCAGGAATAGAAGCAGTGGAAGCTTCGGATCGTGAGGCATCTCCCAAGAGCGCGCCGACTCCTCGAACGCGTGTTCCATCTTGTCCAGATGACGCTCGAAAGAGAGATCTCCCTCGACCAAACGTCGACCGGCCCGGCCCATCTTGCCCAAGTCCACCCGCCCCGTTGCAACCTCGGCCATTGCTCTTGCAAGATCTTCTGCTGTACGTTCGATCTTTATGCAGTGAACGCCGTCGACAAGTCGCTCGCTGGTTCCGCAATTCCTAGTCAATATCGGCGGGGTATAACAACCCGCAGCCCCTAGAGGCGCGAAGGGGAATGGGTCCCGCTCCCAAGTTGGACAAAGAAATGCGTCGTACCCCGAATACGCCCTCAAGAGATCCATGTAGGGCAGCGACCCAAGAAATCGGACACGTTCTCCCAGACGTAGCCGCTTTGCCATATCTACATAGCGCGGCAAATCGCCTTCGCCAAAGATGTCGACGGAGAAATCAACTCCGCTCGCCTGTAACTGTGCACTGGCCTCGACAATTAACTCAGTGCCTTTGTGCGGCCCCAAGGAACTTGCCGCCACGAACCGCGCTTTCCCGTTCTGCAAGTATGGCTGGTGTGGCAATGATTGCGAAAGATCGGCCCACCCGGCCACGATATCGGCGCCCTGAGGAAACGATATGTTCGACTCCGTTTCGATCTCATCAAGAAGATTTTGACTCACCGAGAAAATGCGGGCTTGCTCGTAGACCTCGCCTCCGCGAGCATTAAATATTCCTCTGACGTCAGCCGGCACATTGGCGGCAATATCGACCGGCACCCGATCTCCCAAATATAGCGTCCAAGGCACACCTACATGATTTAACAAATCCATCATGGCCAATCCACCGATTCCTGTCAGATTCCACGCAGATACAACATCCGGACGGAAATTTGTCAATGCATCCAGCAGGTGAAGTGTGTTGGAGTAGGACGAGCATACCGCGCTGTGGAGATCGCGAACTTCCAGGGTCTGGTTTGGAGTATGTGGAACATACCAGTGCAGATCCAAGCGCCTCTGAATCCAATCCGGCGTCTTCGTTGCCTGAGGGACGTGGCTCCAGGTAGTGAGGACCTGGACTTCGTGCCCGCGGCTGCGCATCGCTTCTGCAGTTTGTGCGCATGCAATTTCATAGCCGCCTATTATGAGCGGCGGATAAAGATTGGTAAGAAAGAGAATTCGCAATGCTATACCCTCAGTTTTTCCGACTCGCTATCGTGTGCCTGTAAAACGCAGCCAAACGAGTTCCAATTGCCTTGAGGCCGTGAGTAGCAATGACGTGTGCGCGCGCCAGTTCTCCAGCATCACGTGGTGGCCAGGTTCCGGCGGCCACTTTTTCGAAGATCGCCACCAAATCGTGGTGCGAAGAAAATACTTGACCGAATCGAGCATCGGTCACCAGTTCCGGCAGCGACCCGGCATCCGACACGATAACGGGTAGCCCGCATGACATAGCCTCCAGCGTAGTCAAGCCCATCAATTCGGGCTTCGCAACGTTATTTCCATAAATGTCATGCGCCGTGGATGCTTGCAAGAACACTGCACTGTTATTGTAGATATCAAGAAGTGCGTCGTCGTCCGCTTCTAGAACGAAATTAACTTTTTTCCCCTCGGCCATTTTTACGAGCAATTCGTAATACGGCTGGTGATAAGGGCGGCCGACGATCGTCAAGCTCAGAGAGGGAGGCAGCGCTGCAATCACGCGGTCGATCCCCTTATGTGGCAGTATCCGGCTGACGCACAACATTCGACCTGCACTACCAGACGGCTCCCGCAGGGCCGGTACGAATCGATCAGTATCAACAGGCCCGATAAGAATGTCGTGGGGTCCTTTGAAATGTGACCCCACAAGATTGTGGGCATATTTCGAAATAGAAATCAGACCATCCAAAAGTTCGATCCCTCGGCCGCGCAACATTTGCGGATCTTCGCCACCGCCGAGATCAGTACCAATAGCTGGGATTTTTAGCGAGCGAACTATCGATGTGCTGAATGCACCAAATAGCGTCAAGCACTGGTGGATGTGAACGAGATCGAATCCCTCAAGCTCGCGCCATAGTCGCGTAGACAACGCGTTCGTCATTCCCGGATGTGACGACTCATTTTTCAGGACACGGATCGGAATACCGTTTCTCAAGAATAACTGATCATCTGGTCCGATCGAGAATATGGCCTGATCGAAACCCGGGACCGTTTGCAACGATTGCGCGAGATAGTCAACATATCTCTCTCCGCCGCCCACATACGAGTCTGGAGAAAAATACGCTGGACTCAAATGTGCAATACGGAACTTCTCACCGCTTTTCATGGCACCCTTAATTCAAGAATTTGGTTCAAACGGTCTGCTCGCGGGCGTCGTGTGACTATACATATGCTTCCCTCTTGGTATCGAATGATGAAGATTGTGCCATTCGGCCTGGTGACACCCGCATCGGCCCGTCACAGGAAATACGGCTAACCCGATGAAAAGTGCATTGAATACGCGCTCGCGTCAACTCACCTTCCAAGGATTTTCGTGAGATTAAGTGCACCGCCGACATACCCGCAGAACCAGTATTTGTGCAAGACGTCGCAGAGTTGCAGGACCGCCTGCATCGCAAGCAGTTCTTCGCTGCTTTTCAGTCGAATGTTTCGGCTTGATTCAGCGAAACGCCAGCTTGGTCTTTCGCAGACAGTAGGGGCGCCATCTCGATGTCTGGCCACGCGATACCGATTGTCGGGTCGTTCCACGCTATGCAGCGCTCGTGCGCCGGCGCGTAGTAGTCCGTGGTTTTATAGAGGAAATCCGCCGTCGCACTGAGCACAAGAAAGGCATGTGCGAACCCCGCGGGTATCCACAGCTGCTTGTGATTGTCCGCAGTCAATTCAACACCCACCCATTGCCCGAAGCTCGGCGAAGACTTGCGGATGTCCACGGCCACGTCGAACACCGCGCCCTGCACCACCCGCACCAGCTTGCCTTGCGGCTGCTGAATCTGATAGTGCAAGCCTCGCAGCACGCCCTTGGCTGAACGCGAATGGTTATCCTGAACAAACTCGACGTGGCGGCCAACAGCGTCGTCAAACGCCTTGCTGTTGAAGCTCTCGTAGAAGAAACCGCGCGCATCGCCGAAGACCCTCGGCTCGATGATCAGCACTTCAGGAATTGCGGCGGGTGTTGCCTTCACGAGCGGACCTCGTCAGCCAGTAGATGATTCAGATACTTGCCGTAGCCGTTCTTTTGAAGCGGCAAAGCGAGCTTTGCCAGCTGCTCGCGATCGATGAACCCATTGCGCCACGCAATCTCTTCAGGACACGCAATCTTGAGCCCTTGCCGATGCTCCAGGGTCTGAATGAATTGCGCAGCCTCCAGCAGGCTCTCATGCGTGCCGGTATCCAGCCAGGCATAGCCACGCTGCATGATCTGCACATTCAACTGATCACGGTCGAGATAGGCCTGATTGACTGCCGTAATCTCCAGTTCGCCGCGCGCACTCGGCTTTACGGCCTTGGCAATCTCGACCACCTGGTTGTCGTAGAAGTACAGGCCCGTAACCGCATAGCTACTCTTCGGCTTGAGCGGCTTTTCCTCGATGCTGCTGGCCTTGCCCTTCGCATCGAAAGCTACCACGCCATAGCGCTCGGGGTCGTGGACGTGATAGGCGAATACAGTGGCGCCGGAAGGCTTGGAGTCGGCATCGGCCAGCAGTTGCGCGAAGTCATGGCCGTAGAAGATGTTGTCGCCAAGCACCAGCGCGCTGGACGAACTACCCACGAACTTTTCGCCGATGATGAAAGCCTGGGCGAGGCCATCGGGGCTGGGCTGCACAGCGTACTGCAGGTTGATGCCCCACTGGCTGCCATCGCCCAACAGTTGCTGGAAGCGCGGGGTGTCCTGCGGCGTGCTGATGATAAGGATGTCGCGCATGCCGCCGAGCATCAGCGTGCTGAGCGGGTAGTAGATCATCGGCTTGTCGTACACCGGCAGCAGCTGCTTGCTGAGCGCGAGCGTGGCGGGATGCAGCCGGGTACCGGAGCCGCCAGCCAGGATGATGCCCTTGCGTTGCGTAGTCTTCATGGTCATTGTGTCGTGTTCTCCGCTTCTTGCTGCTTGCTTGTGTGCTTCTCTTGCGCTGTATCTATCAAAGGGTCTCGCGCAGCATTCTGGCAACGCCCTGCTGCCAGTGCGGCAGCACCAACCCAAAGGTGGACTGCAGCTTGCGCGTGTCCAGTCGCGAGTTGGCGGGGCGTTTCGCGGGAGTTGGGAAAGCGCTGGTGGGCACGGGGTCGACGGCCTCGGGTCCGGCCTTGAGTTCAACGCCGGCCGCCCTGGCCTGTTCGATCACGAAGCGCGCATACCCGTGCCAACTGGTTTCGCCACCAGCCACCGCGTGATACAGGCCCGCCTTGGCAGGGTCTTGCAAGGTGGCGCGAATTGCATGTGCGGTTATGTCCGCGAGCAACTCGGCGCCCGTCGGGGCTCCGAACTGGTCGTGGATGACGGTCAAGCGGGCTCGCTCTTTGGCTAGGCGCAGCATCGTCTTGGCGAAGTTGCCGCCGCGCGCGGCAAACACCCAGCTTGTGCGAAAGATCAGGTGCTTGGCGCAGTGCTTGGCCACCAACTGTTCGCCTTCGAGCTTAGTCTGGCCATATACGCTGAGTGGGCCGGTGGCGTCATCTTCCTGCCAGGGCTTGCTGCCGCTGCCGTCGAATACGTAGTCGGTGGAGTAGTGCACCATGAGCGCACCGATCCGCCCGGCGGCTTCGGCCACCACGCCTGGCGACGTGGCGTTGAGCTTGCGCGCAAAGTCGGGCTCGCTCTCGGCTTTGTCGACGGCCGTGTGTGCGGCCGCATTGACGATGACATCGGGACGGACCTTGAGCACAGTCTCGGCCAACTGCTCCGGACGGCTGAAGTCGGCGTTGAAATCGGTGCTGTCGAAATCGAGCGCCACCAGTTCGCCCAATGGCGCAAGGCTGCGCTGCAGTTCCCAGCCGACCTGTCCGCCCTTGCCCAGCAGCAGCAACTTCATGCGGTCGCCTTCGTCATGTCGTATTGCTTCTCGACCCATTCGCGGTACGCACCGCTTTGCACGTTGCGCACCCATTCGCCATTGGCGAGGTACCACTCGACGGTCTTGCGGATGCCGGTGTCGAAGGTTTCAGCCGGCTTCCAGCCCAACTCGCGCTCGAGCTTACGCGCATCGATGGCGTAGCGCCTGTCGTGGCCGGGTCGGTCGGTAACGTAGCTGACCTGTTCCTTGTATGGCTTGCCGTCAGCACGCGGGCGCAGTTCGTCGAGCAGCGCGCACACGGTGTTCACGATCTCGATGTTGGGCTTCTCGTTCCAGCCGCCCACGTTGTAGGTCTCGCCGAGCTTGCCGGCTTCGAGCACGCGGCGAATGGCGCTGCAGTGATCCTTCACGTAAAGCCAGTCGCGCACCTGCATGCCGTCGCCGTACACAGGCAGGGGTTTGCCGGCCAAGGCGTTGACGATCATCAGCGGAATGAGCTTCTCGGGGAAGTGGAACGGACCGTAATTGTTGGAGCAGTTGGTGGTGACCACCGGCAGGCCATAGGTGTGGTGCCACGCGCGCACAAGATGGTCGCTGGCGGCCTTGCTGGCCGAGTAGGGGCTGTTGGGCTCGTACTTGTTCTCTTCAGTAAAGGCGGGGTCGGTCTTGGAGAGCGAGCCGTAGACCTCGTCGGTCGACACGTGCAGAAAGCGGAAGGCAGACTTTTGTTCAGCCGGCAGCGCGTTCCAGTGGCCACGCACCGATTCGAGCAGGCGAAAGGTACCGAGCACGTTGGTCTGCACGAAGTCTTCCGGACCGTGAATGGAGCGGTCGACGTGCGATTCCGCGGCAAAGTTCACGATGGCGCGCGGCTTGTGCTCGGCCAGGAGGCGATCGACCAAGGCGCTGTCGCCGATATCGCCCTGCACGAAGATGTGGTTCGGGTTGCCCTTGAGCGATGCGAGCGTCTCGAGGTTGCCCGCATAGGTCAACTTGTCGAGATTGACGACAGGCTCATCGCTCTGCGCGATCCAGTCGAGTACGAAGTTGGCGCCAATAAAGCCCGCGCCGCCAGTTACCAGGATCATGAGTCTCCCCGAAGTTTCGAATCAATGACAATTATCCCATCGGTCCGAATCGTCAAAATTCATGTTTGGCGCGTTTGCGGACCCCGCCTACAATCGACTCACTGCAGGAGAGCGAGTAGTTCTTTTTACTACTCCACCGAAGGCGCAAACTCCCATAAACGCTCAGGTTGGCCGAACGGAACTGTTGGAACTCTTTCAAACGGTTTCGGGGCATGTACTGCACCAACTGACACGCCGTCTGGAGAGCCATCACCTCGCGTGATGCACCGAAGGAGCAAACCCGTTGCGGGCGCAGCGGGTGAATCTCTCAGG
>Ga0307412_10000765_pt1 | contig 18613 bp, 13 predicted proteins | sample DK1Cmetagenome_3_FD_203823 | JGI IMG/M metagenome (GOLD analysis project Ga0307412, IMG submission 203823) | Maize rhizosphere microbial communities from greenhouse at UC Davis, California, United States - DK15-C-1 | ecosystem: Host-associated > Plants > Roots > Rhizosphere > Soil | place: USA...
CCCGATTTTAAAACCGGAGCAGACCAGCCTGAGCTGTATTTACCTTTATTAAAGGGAAAAACAATCGGTGTTGTGACCAATCAGACAGGATTGATGAGCGACAGGACGCATGTTGTGGACTTTTTGGTGAAAAACGGAATTAAAATTAAATCAATTTTTGCTCCTGAACACGGCTTTCGTGGCGATGCAGATGCCGGTGAAAAGGTGAAAAACGGAGTAGATGTAAAAACCGGAATTCCGATCGTTTCTTTATACGGAAATAATAAAAAGCCAAAACCCGAGCAATTAAAAGGAATTGATATTGTTGTATTTGATATTCAGGATGTTGGAGTGAGATTCTATACTTATATTTCTACTTTAACCTATTTAATGGAAGCCGGCGCAGAAAATAATGTTGAAATAATGGTTTTAGACAGGCCCAATCCGCATGACGGATATACAGACGGACCGGTTTTAAAGAGAAAATGGACAAGTTTTGTAGGAATGCATGAAGTTCCTGTTGTTTATGGGCTTACAATCGGGGAGTACGGAAAAATGGTAAATGGAGAAAAGTGGCTTAAAAATGGAGTTCAGGCAAAATATACCTTGATTCCGATGAAAAATTATCATAAAAAACAGCGGTATTCAATTTTAGATAAACCTTCCCCGAATTTACCGAACGATAAATCAATTAATTTATATCCGAGCTTGTGTTTCTTTGAGGGAACGCAGGTTTCAGTAGGAAGAGGAACGGATTTGCCCTTTCAGATTTACGGCTCATCATGGACGAAAGGTTTGCCGTATCAATTTACACCAAAACCAAACTTTGGAGCAAAAGATCCTTTTCTGAACGGAAAATTATGTTATGGTGAAAATCTTTCTAATTATCCGAATGATTTAAGAGAATTGAACTTAGAATGGGTGATTAAAGCTTATAAAAATTATAAAAACCCGGAATTAGGTTTCTTCCTGAAAAATTTATGGTTTGACACTTTAGCCGGAACCGATGAATTGCGAAAACAGATTATTGCAGGAAAATCAATATCTGAAATAAAAGAATCCTGGAAATCGGATTTAAATAAATTCGAGAAGATCAGAAGTAAATATATTGTTTACGAAAACTAAAAAAAAGTCAATTGTAAAATTCTACAATTGACTTTTTTGTTTTATTTAAAATCTATTTTAATCAAAATTCTGTGGCGGAGTTTTGTCGTTTTTCCCTTTATTCAAAATAAAAAGTCCGATTGATAATCCGATAACTCCTGCACCTGCGGTCATTAAGGCTCTTTCTAATTTATCAGCCTGATCATTTCCAAGATAATTCATTAAAAATAGAATGACAAAAGTAATGATACAGATAATAATATGGTTTCTTCCGAATAGTTTCATTGAATTATTTTAGTTTATAAGAGATCATAACACCTGCTCTGTAAGGAAGTATTTCACCGCTTCGGTTGAATCCTTTGGCATCGTCATAACGCCTGCCGGTTCCTCTTTCATAGCCTTTATAAAAGTCCTGGGAAGTTCCTACTGTTGCGTACACATCAATATTCCACCTGTCTGAAACTTGGAACTGATACCCGCCCGTAACCCCTAATATGATAGAAAACCCTTTCTGGTAAACGTTTGGATAATCAAAGGTTTCACCTTTTTCATTAGTAAAAGTTCCGCCATTCCAATAGTTCCATTTTTGTAAAATAAAAGCAGATGTGGCAAGGTTTGCACCAAGATACCAATGTTTGAAGGCTTCATCAAAGTAATATCTTCCTTCCAGAGAAACGGAATAATATTGAAATTCATGTCCTGCAAACGATTTCCAGGGAGAAATAAAAACGTCGCCCTGCAAAGTATATTTTTTACTCAATTGATGTTCCACCCCTACATTAACAATACCTATCGGAATAAGCAATGCGTTTCCTTTTACATAAACACTTGTTTCGCTGTTTTGCTGTTCCTGGGCGTGTACATTTCCTACAAATAATATGATGAGGAAAGTTATAAGAAATTTAATTTTCGACATGTGTTATTTGATTTGCTTTAATAACTCATCAGCTAAAGTGGAATCTTTTTGTGTCTGAGTTGCTATATTTTTAGACATTTCAGCGTAGGTTTTTGCCATTTCTTTGTTTCCTGTTAAGAAATAAAGCTTTGCCAATATATAGGTATTTTCAGATGTTTCACCTCTCATTACAGATTTTTCTGCCCATTCGGCTGCTTTTTTCAGTGATGCCGGAGTTTTTACATGTTCAGCAAATACCCAAGCTGCTTTCAATAACTCATTAGGTTCAAAAGCTTCTGAGTTTTTATAATAAGCCAAAGCTGCTTTTTCATATTCCGGGAAGTTCGCATTTTGCTCGTAATAGCTTAATTTTGTTTGATTAAGCTTCACTTCAGCATCATGTTTTCCTACCAGAGGTTCAGCGATTTTCATGAAATATTCGTCGTTGATTTTTTTATTGTTCTGATCAATTGACTGTTCAACAACTTTAGCCAATTTCAACTGATTATCAAATTCTTTGTACGTTTGTTCCGGTAAAAATTTGATGATTTCCGTTTTTCTTTCCGTAAAGGTCTTATAATTTTTATCTTCGGTAGATTTTAAGAAATATAATAATAATCCAACATCATCTTTGGTAAATTCTTCTGTTTTTTTCTTATTTTCAAAATATCTTTCCGAAGCATTTTTAGCAAAATTAAAATCTGAAGAAGAGTTCAGCTTCATAATATTAATCAGGAATTCAGGATCTTTTTCGCCATTTGCAAAACGTTCTTTTAAAGAGCCTTTTTTATTATTGGGAGAATTAATATCCTGAGCCATTGAGATGAATAAGCTTTCTTCCATATATCCGAAATTCTGGGACACTAGCTCGCCATCACCATTTAAAAATAGATAAGTAGGATAGGAGCGCACTCCGTATTTTGTGGCTATTTCTCTTCCTTCGCCTTTCTCCATATCAAATCTTGCATTCACAAAATTGGAATTATAATAATCTCCAACGGATTTTTTCGTGAAAATATTCTTTTCCATCATTTTACAAGGCCCGCACCAGGAAGTATAAGCGTCGATAAAAACAATCTTGTTTTCTTTTTTTGCCTTTGCAATAAGATCCTTGAAAGGCAGATCCTGAAAATGTATTGCTTCCTGAGCAAATGTAATAATTGTAGAAAATAAAAATAATCCAGAGATAATCTTCTTCATTTTTCAAATAAAATTTAAAAAGCGAATATACTTATTTTCAACGTAAATGCCGGATGGTGAGTATAGAATTAAGATCAGTTTAAATAGCTTTAACTAAGATTTAACATATAGGATTTCGTATCAGCCATTGTATAAATAAAAAAGCCATTCAAAAAGAACGGCTTTAAATATGTGTTTTTAGAATAGAGACCTGTATAATTTTACTTGTAAAGCAATGTCTATTTTGTGAACATTTATACTGCCCTTGTATGAGGGATTTGTGGTAATATTATCGTTGTCCTACATCATGAAGCCAGATTATCTCACTTGACGGCAATACTTTCAACAACCAGCTGTCGGCCGCTCCTGCTAAGTGATTGACATCAGTTACATCTCCATTACTGGACGATGTTGAGTCACTTAACAAAAGAAAGGCATCTTCACCAGGTAATGGTAGAAGATAAGCACCGGACGTACCTTCATTACCATTACCTCCATACAATTTTTGCTGAACTAAATTTAATGAAGCATCCAATTTGAAAACCCAGCTGTCATTTCCTCCATGAGAGATAATACCCGTCAGTGTTCCCGTATTGGACGAGCCTGATCCTCCCGAAACAATATAACCTCCATCAGAGGTCTGATTAATAGAAGTAGGTGTATCTGAGCCAGTTCCTCCAAATACTTTCTGGTTTTCTAGATTTCCGGTTGAATCGAGCTTCATGATCCAGAAATCATTACTTCCAAAACCTGCTATTCCCGTTAAAGAGCCTGCGTTTGCAGCAGCGGTCCTGATGGCAAAAATATATCCGTTGTCTGAAGTTTGATGTGCATCAATGGCATACGGATTGGCCGCTGCAGAAACCCCGAAACGTTTTATCCATATTCTGTTTCCCAAGGCATCAGTTTTCATGACAAAAGGATTTGGTCCTGCAAAAACCGGCAATCCTGTAAAATCTCCGACAGCAGCTGAGCTGGTAGTACCAGTCACCAAATAGCCGCCGTCATTTGTAGGAATAACATTTCCGGCAGAATCCTCGTCGGTACCGCCATATCTTTTTTGCCAGGCGATGGTCCCGTCCGTGTTAAGCTTTAACAGCCATGCATCGGTTCCGAATGTTCCACCTGTATATTTCGGTATACCGGTAAGATCACCATCTACGGAATAAGAAACTCCAGAAATAATATATCCGCCATCTGAAGCAATGATTGCTTTACTAGGTTCATCATTTCCTGATCCTCCTACAAGGCGTTGCCATTGGATATTTCCTGCAGCGTCTAATTTAGCAGCCAGTAAATCTGTCTGACCTCCATGAAAAGTAGTCCCCGGAATATTATTAGAGCCGGATCTACTCACAACGATGCATCCTCCGTCTGGTGTCGCTGTGATACAAGTTCCTAACTCAATCCCGTTTCCACCGATAAGTCTCTGCCATACGATCCGTCCCGTCGTGTCCCATTTTGTAACCCAGTTATCTCTATTGCCGCCATTTGCTCCTGTCACATCTCCGGATACAGATGATGTGGAATCTCCCACACCGAAATAGCCTCCGTCAGTAGCCAGGGAAAGAGCGTGGGTTCTTGGACTCTCTGCGCCGGTTCCTCCGTAAAGGAAGCTGAAAGGGATGTCAATCATAGGAATATACGGAGTGCCCACAGCCTGGGCATTACCCTGTGCTGCCATTCCTCCCAATAAGAATATGGAAAGAAATCTTTTTATATTAGCATTCATTTGTTAACTATTTAAATTAAAATTAAACAGCTGTACCTATATAAACATAAATAACTGTACCTATTACGACAAGGGTGTACAATGTATGGGTATTGGCTACTGTTGCGCGGTTATTAATATATCTTACCGTAAATCCGGTTGCTGCAAAGGTAGAAGTTCCGGCTACTGTACCACGCACTGATAATGTGTACGTTCCGCCGTCTTTTATATTTTGTAGTGTAAATGCTCCGGCATTAGCAGTAGTGTAAGCCAAGTTGCTTCTCGAAAAATCAATTGTTGTTGATGCAACGGCATTGTACGAGGTGGCGTTGGTTGAACTTCCGTTCACTTCAAGCTTTGAAACAGGAGCTGTGGCAGATCCTACCCCTAGATTTCCGGTTCCGCTTATGATAAGATTGTTTCCTGCAGTTGCAATGTCGGTAGCCTGTATAAGAGCTCCACCTAATCGAACGTTGGTTCCTACAGCATTAAGACCATTGCTTGCTGTTGTTAATGGGAAAGCACTAGACCTGAAACCTGAAAGCTCCCATGTAGATGCTGCACCTGTTAACCCTGTGCTGATTAACTCTACACTTTGGCCTGCCGGTACAGTTATACTGGTATTTCCACTGATGGTTTCCGGAGTTACTGGATTTATCGTAACAGTAAAGGCGGTATTGTTTTTAACAGTATACATTCGGCCTTTAAAGTTTCCGAGTCCGGTAACGGCAGTAGGTAAAGTGAAAGTGGAATTTGCCGTTCCAGTGTAAGCAACATAAAAATCAGAACTTAACATTGTGTAAGTGGCAGCTGAAACCGTTTTGTACTGGGCAGCCAAAGACCCGTTAATGTCTAAAGTGGAGCCGGGATTAGGAGTGTTAACACCGGTATTGCCAGATTGAGCAGTCATAATCCCGAAAATAGGCAAAGTAATTGCGAGCCAGATTTTTTTCATAGTTAATAATTTATTTTTCATAAAAATAACACAATTATGTGATATATTTTATAAATTAACATAAATTATTAAAAATTTTTAATTGTTTTAATTTAAATCACTGCTCTGTGTTATCTGAAGAGGGTTTAAGATTAATACAAAAGAAATTTAAATTAATAATTAATGAAAATTAAATGAGTTTCTGTTTTGCTCTATAATAATAAAGTATACTCAAATCATATTTTGGATTGGTAGCAATAAAAAAAGCCCCTTTATAGGGGCTTGAAGAGGTTGTACTCTGAGGTGGTTTCTCCAGGAATCGAACCAGGGACACATGGATTTTCAATCCATTGCTCTACCAACTGAGCTAAGAAACCATTGTGCTTCTTTTTTGAAGTGGTGCAAAACTAATAATAAATATTAAATCTGGCAAATCTTATAAACATTTTGAAAAGAAAACCACCTTTTTACAGGTGGTTTTGTGGTTTCTCCAGGAATATATTTATTATGCTTACATGCCTTTATTAAAGGATTATAAGGATTTTTAATTTTCTAGGTAACCGATTATTCCACCTTTGGAAATTAGACGATTTATTTTTTCAAATTGCTTTGTAAATATATAAATTTAGTAAGTAGCAAACAAATTTAATATACTTAATGAAACACTCAAGTAGTTAAACTAAAACGAGAACTATCTTTGATATTATAAAATTTCATGTTAAATTAGGGATTGGGTTACATCAAGTAATTAACAAAACAAATTTTGACTTATGAAGTTACCTATTTACATATTCATCTCTTAATTCAGTAGGTAGTTTCATGGATCCAGATCTTTATGGTATGCAAATTAATGCCTATTCGTACGATAAAAATAAAGAAAAAGTATAAAACCGTAAGTAATTAGAAATTATTGGTCTTCGATATGGCAGATAAATTAATTACTTATGTAAAAGAAACTTGACTTTTAAGCTTTTATAATAGTGATAAAGACCTGAAAAGGTTTATGCAAGAAGTTTGATTTAGATATGTTGATAAAATTCATAACAAAGGTTGGGTAACAAATGGCTTCTAGACCTAATTTATAGATAAATCTTCATAAAGAACCGTTTGGTTCAGCCAATAAGAAAAAAAACAGAAAAATACTTATAAAAACTACAAAAAAATAATGTCTCCCGATAATTTTAGTTTTTTTTTAAAACATACTTGAGATTTAAATACATAGTTTTACATATATAAATTTCAACATAAATGAATCATGGAAAACATTTCTGAAATAATAGCCCATTTTAATTTCACTCAGACAAAAAAATCTAAGCAATATTTAATATCATTTTTCAACCAAAAATCCTTTAACAAAAAACAGACACTTTATGTCCAACAAAAACTGAAACTATTCTTGGATAATTTTCAGATTATTAATAGTTATGAATCAAGGAAAATAGAGTTTCTGCAATTCAAAAATTTTTAGATGAAATTGATGTCAGCCAATATAATTACTTCGCAAGTATTAAATACCGTGAGTATTTTAAAGAAATAATACTAATATTTCGTTGTTAATAGACTTCTTTTATCATTTTGGATTGTTATTGAGAAATTTCAAAAAGAAAGAAACTTGCTTAGAATATTCATATGAAATTGAAAAAATGGTTGTATTCATCGGCTCATTGACCATCAATGAGCTTTATGGTAAAGAGCTTGATTTTAAGCAAAGAAAGAATATTCTAGTCAAAATTACACCCGAAATTGAGGCGGGAAATTTTGACTTATTCTGGGATTTTTTTTACATGTTTGATGTGTATTCCAGTATTGCGAAAGGAATTAAGCTGAACAATTTGGTATTTCCACAATTTAATTCTGAAAATGCTTTTACACTTGAAAATTTCTACCATTTGGATCTTAAAAATGCTGTTAAAAATACTTTAGAAATTAAAAATAAAAATATTATTGTTTTCACTGGAGCTAATATGTCTGGAAAATCTACTACAATGAAGTCGATTAGTATTATTGTTCTACTTGCTCATCTGGGAATTGCCGTCCCGGCGGAATACTGTAATATCCCTTTTTATGACAGTATTTTCCTGCATTTTTCTGTTAATGATAACCTGAAAGAAGGTTACAGTCATTTTGCTCAGGAAATTATGAATGTAAAGAGTGTTTTATTAGAACTAAAATCTAAAAACTGTTTTGTTATATTTGATGAAATATTCAGCGGGACTAACATCAATGATGCAGCACAAATTACTGTAAATACAGTGAATGGTTTAACTAAATTTAAAAATTCGCTGTTCATTTTTTCCACACATTTAAATCTTATCGAAAATCATTTAAGTGAAAATAGAAACGTTTTGTTGCTGAATTTAGAATGTTTTGTGAAAAATAATGAAATGTCATTTACTTATAAACTGAAAGAAGGTTGGTCTAGGCTTGAAATTGGAAAACTGTTATTCGATCAGTATGGTTTAAATGAACTTTTAAATCCACAAAATTTCCATTAACTTTCAACTTCCAAAAAATTAATTAAAAAACAAATGATGAAAATTACTAAAACATTAAAATTTAATGTGATTTGGAGCAGAAGCTTTTGGGTACTATTTCTTTTACTATCAATCTATTTAAAAGCTCAAAAGACAGATTGTTTAATGAAATGTTGGAGTAAACAAGTAAGTCCTTTAGAAAACAATATTTTAAATATAAATTATTCTGAAAGTTATAATACACTAGAGCATAATCTCAAACCTTGGGATCAGACAAATTATAATATTCAGGGGAAAGTCTGGATTGGTAAAGAAAGATATAGTAAGATTGATAAATATTCTAAAGAAAATAAAGACTATAATTCAGGCATTCAATTGAGTAAAGACAAGCTATTGTTTATGAATTATGGGGGAAAATAAAATGTCACCTGTAACAAAAGAGGATATGTATGAGCAATTTTATCTTTCTGCTAGATACTCTCCATTATTTTTGATAAATTACTTCAAAGAACAAAAAATTAAAATTGATAAGGAAAATGAAAATAAAGAATTTGCGATTTATAAAACTACAATTAATAAAAGTATAGTAAAATTATTTATTAGCAAAAAAGATTACCTACTTAAGAAAGTAACAATTCTCGGAGATAATGAGTTGTTTGGAGATGTATTATCTGTATTCATTTATAAAAATTATTTTAATGATAAAATTTATCATCCTAAAAATATATCTATCGAAAAAATAAACGGAAAATTATTAGATGAAGTTAAGATTTCAAAACTGTCAATAGGTACAAAAGTCCCCATTTTATTGCCAACTTCAGAAAATTTCACATTCAAAGAAAATAGTAAAGTAAAGCCCGAAACAAAGCTTGAAAAGTATAATGACAATATTTATTTTTTAGAATTAAAGCATACAGATGATAGAGTATTAATAGTAGAGTTTAAAGATTTTATGTTTGTAGCAGAAGCTCCAGTTAATTCAGATAATGGAGAAGCTATTATTAATGAAGCCAAAAAAATAGCTCCAAATAAACCAATAAAATATTTTGCCTTTGGTCATTTTCACCCGCATTATATTGGAGGAATAAGATCATTTGTACACAAAGAAGCTAACATTATATATAATCAATATAACAAAGACTATATAGATTATATTGTAAATGCTCCGCATACTATTAATCCAGATCGTCTACAAATTGAGCCAAAAAAAATCAAAACTTTAGAATTAAAAGATAAATTAAAAATTTCAGACGGAAATTATGAAATGGAGATTTATTATATTGGAAAGAAATCTGATCACACTGTTGATTATCAGGTTTACTATTTCCCAAAAGAAAAACTCTTATTTCAAGATGATCTTATATGGATTAGTAAAAATGGACAACCTGAAAAAGCAGCAGCAAGACAAGAGGGGTTATATAGAGCAATAAAAGATTTGAATCTTGATGTAAAAACTGTTGTTCAATCTTGGCCAGTTTCGGATTATGGGGTGAAAACTGTAATTCCATTTGACGAACTTGAAAAAACAGTAAATATTAATTAAATATAATTTTTAGATGCCTAATGCTAGAACATCGGTTTTTATAGAGCTTTTAAGATTTATATATAAACCTAATAAAAATAGAGAACAAGACAGTTCTATATACAGAAAAATGTATAGAACTGTTCTCTTGTTTATTGTTAGTTTTCCATTAACTTTAATACTTACAATAATTGTTGCCTATATCACCAATAGATCATCAAAGGTACATGAAAGTATAGATAATTATAATTTTTCTCTTTTTATACTAACCTGTTTAATTATTCCATTAGTAGAAGAAGTTGCATTTAGGCTACCCATATGCTATTCTAAGATTAATTTATCATTGTCTATATCTGTATTGTCTTTTTATACGATTAATTATTTCTTCACTTTAAAAGATCATTTTGATACGGAAAACTATTTCTTTCTAAGAATTGCTTCTGCAATCCTATTTGGAATTACCTGTTATTTACTTTGTGTAAAATACTCTAATAGCTTTGTAAAATTATATGAAAATTATTTTAATGTAATTTTTTATTTTTTTTCAATTTTATTCGCAGTAATGCATATTTCAAATTATGAATTTACTTTAAATACTTTATTACTAACACCTATAATTACATTTCCTAAATTAGTATCTTCTTTTGTCGGAGGATTTGTAAGGGTTAAATATGGTTTTTTATATTGTTTGTTTCTCCATTCATTTCATAATATCATTCCTTTTCTCATCATTTCAACAAAAATATTATAGTAAGTTTTTTATACCATCTACATACTTTTTTTCTCTTAATCCCATTAAGATTGAATTTATTCCAGAATTTTCAAGATATAATCCTGCTAAGTATGAAGAAAAGTTGCCTTTATAGTTTTTATCTATTATTCCTTGATTAGAAAGTGTGTTTTTTAAATCGTTCAATCTGTCCTGATTATCATACAGAGAAAAAACATGCCAGTAATTTTTAAGATTATTTATAATATTAACTGTACTTTCATCCATTAAATTAATTGCTGATAAAAAAGGGTATAAATAATCATTAATAGCCAAATTAATTGTTGTTATATCTGGCATGTTTTTTCTGTTCTCTACAAAAAATTGTATTGGATAATATTCTTCTATTTTAGGATCTTCATCCATTTTAGACAAAGAGTCTTGTATTTTTTGTAATAAATCATTGAAGAGTAGCTCTTCTTCGTATTCAGGAGATTTTACATCATTAATATCCCTATCCGCTAATCTTAATAATTTACCATTTAAGATGGTATTAAGTGGACGATTTGTAAGAATAAAAAATCCCATCTTTTTTAATTGAAGATTAAATATTTGCAATAAATCTTTGTGACGTGATGTAAAATAAATACTTTTGCGGTAATTTTAAAGAAAACTATTAACCATATAAACATGGGAGTGAAAAAATTCTACACAGGTGCATTTTTCTTATGCACGTTCTTGGGTCTAAGTGCTCAGGAAGTTCTCTGGCAGAAAGACATCAAATCTAATACACAGGATTTTCTTAGCCAGGTAACCACAACTATCGATCAGCAGTATTTAATTACAGGAAGCTCTATACAGAGCGATAAGCTTCAGGCCTCAGGCAGTAAACAAAATAATGGCTATGACTATCATTTGATCAAATTAAACCAGCAAGGAGAAGAAGTCTGGGAAAAATATTTCTCAGGACAAAACCATGATTTTTTGTCGGCAACGGTGAATACCCAGGAAGGTGGATTTTTAGCTGCGGGAACTTCATATTCTTCAAAAGGACAGGATAAAAAAGAAGAATCCAAAGGTGGATCTGATATTTGGCTGATCAGGCTTAATGAATTCGGGGATGAATTGTGGCAGAAAACCATTGGAGGAGCTTCGGATGAAGAAGCACGAGCTGTGATCCAGACTACAGATTTCGGATTCTTTGTTGCTGGAAATGTCCAGAATTCGGTAAAAGGTTACGGATCCAAAGATGTTTTGATTGTAAAACTGGACAAAAAAGGAGGTATAGCCTCTCAAATTATATTAGGAGGAAAAGGGCTTGATGAAGTAGAGAAAATGATTCCAACCAAAGATGGCGGAGCTTTATTAGGAGTTTATTCAAGAAGCAACCAAGGAGGCTCCAAGAAAACAGAAAACTTTGGTGAAGGAGATTACTGGATCATTAAGCTTAACAAAGATGGAAAAGTAGAATGGGAAAAGAACTATGGAGGAAAAGGTGATGATCATTTGAGAACACTCTCTTTAACATCAACAGGTTTTTTAATTGGTGGAGAATCAAGATCGGAAAGATCAGGAAATAAATCTGTCGGTATCGAAGAAGGAACAGACTTATGGGTTGTCTCCCTTAATGAACGAGGAGAAGAAATCTGGCAGAAATCTTACAATTTCAATAACAGAGATATTCTGATGGGAATGAGTGTTCTTCACTCTTCGGATGATAAGTCTTCTAAAGGAATTTTATTGGGAGGTTACACCCAGGCGGAAGGCAGAATAGAAAATGATGATGAAACGTTTTGGATGCTCTATTTAGATCAGAATGGAAATGAACAGTGGAGAAAGCATGTAAAAGGAGAATCCAGAAAAAAAGAGGAAAGGTTATCTGATATTAAGTTAAACAGGGATGGTTCCATTATTCTGGCAGGAACCAGCGCAGGAGAATTAGGAAAAGAAAACTGGAAGATTGTAAAGCTGGGAGATAAGCAAATTGATCAGTTAATAGAAAAGCAAGATATTAAGATTTACCCGAATCCTGTATCAGACTACGCTTATGTAGAAATAGGTTTTGATTTTAAGGAAGCTGATATTTTACTGTATGATATGTCTGGAAGACAATTGCAAAGTCTTAAAACCAAGAATAAAGTGACCAAGATTAATACCCAGCCTTTAATCCAGGGAGCTTATTTGATTACCATTAAAACGGATGATAATAAAACAGCTAATGCTAAACTCATAAAGAAATAAACTAAGATGAAAAAAATAATAATACCAATTGTATTATTAACAAATACGTTGGTAAATGCTCAATCTGCATTAGATATGAGTAAGGCTATCACAAACAATATCAAAAGTCCCCAAGTTACAGATTTTGTCAGATATGGAAATATTCCAATCAAAAAACATGTTGGCGAATTAGATCTAAATATTCCACTATTATCTATTCCTACACAGGATGGGGCTGATATTAATGTCGGATTAAGCTATAATGCTTCAGGATTTATTCCAAGTAAAAATGCCGGGATTGTTGGATTTAACTGGGAGCTACTTACAGGGGGGTTAATCACTAGAGAAGTACGTGGTGAAGCTGATGATCAATTAGGATCTCCACAAACATTAGATGCATCGGGACAATGGAGACATTTCGAGCACGGGTTTATAGCGGGAGTAAAACAGTTTGGCTCAAATACGTCCTTATTGCCAACTGATAATGACCTTTTAAATTATAATTATAGCAAAATAAACTTAAACCTCGATGACAGTGCTCCTACAACTTACTATGAAGTAAGATTCAATGGTTATCCAAATGATAATACTACACGATATGAAACTACTCCAGATATGTTTTCATTTAATTTTAATGGAATATCCGGCAAGTTTTTTATGGCTCCAAATGGAAATATTGAAGTAACAACCTCAGAGCCTCATTTTCTGAAAGTTGATGTTACCAATCTTGCTTCACAACCATATGTGATGAATTGCACTCCTAAACTTAATTCAGAAATCAAAATAACTGATGAAAAAGGAAATCAATACTATTTTGGAGGTGAAAGCAAAAACCTGGAATATTCTGTAATTTTAGATAATGAAGGAGGGGAAAGCCCCAATACAATGGACACCCCCATTATTAATGCATGGAGGTTGACAAAAATTGTTTTTTCAAATGGTGAAACATTGAAATATAACTATGCCGATGATAAAATAGACTTTTCAACCGGATCTACATTTTGCGTTAAACAAAGTGGCTTTTGGCACCCAAATGCAAATAATACCATTACTAAAAAGTTTTTAGAACTGCATGGAGCCCCTATACAAATAAAAAGGTTAAATAACACCTATACGGAGGCTCATACAATGTCCTATACACAATTTAAAGGATCAAGCTCTAGCGAAAGTCTCTCATATAGTTATTCAGTAATTAAAAAAACCTATTTATCAAATATTGAATACAAAGACTACAAAATCAACTTTGTATATTCAGACCAAGATAATCTATATAAAAATGTAATTATTTCCTCTCCATTCAGAAATTTAGCACAGCAAAAATTAGATAAAATTGAACTGTATAATGGAAGTAATTTAATTAAAGATATCAGTTTCTCTTACGCAAATTATAATGCTAATTTCCCTAGAATCTTTTTAAAGCAAGTACAGGAAACAGGGAAAAAACCATATATTTTAAATTACGATACAGCAGATGCTGCCAATACTCCAAATCCACTAACGCTGGCACTAGATTATTGGGGATATTATAATGGTAAAATATCGAACGGACAGACTTTTCCTCCTGTTTTTATTCCCGGGGCTAAATATTACAGCAATGGTGATCTGGAATATACTACAGATCACAGGGAGCCTAATTTTACTTATTCAAAAATGTATGCTTTAAAAAATATACAATATCCGACAAGTGGACTTTCACGTTTTGAGTATGAACCTCATACTTATAGCCAAAGGTTGGATCGAAAGTTATCAAGTCAGTTTTTGCCCGCTTTATTTCCTGTAACAGGTACTGCGGGGGGCACTCGTATCAAAAAAATATATGATGTAGATATCTTTTCAAATCAGAATATAAGAGAGTTTACGTATTTTAATGATAATGACCAATCTTCGGGGGTGCTACTAGACTGGCCACGATATTATTTTTATCTGAACTCCCAGACGAGTGTTAAGGCCTGCGATCCGCCAGGATCAAATAACTGCTGGGCTTCTATGGATACGTCAGCGTTTGATGGCTATATACAGTCTTCCACTTACTCTAAAAATCTGTTTGAGGGGTCTGTAATGTCTTATTCGAAAGTATTGGAAAAGCAAACCGGTAATGGCTCAATAACAGAGTATTATACCTCGTACATTGATAAACCGGATACTTTTTTTGATAATAAAAGACAGCTAACAGCAGGATCTTTTACACCCTCTCCATCTACCAATCATATTAATCTATTACCCGCGGATAGAAGTATTGAACGAGGAAAGCTGGCCAGAAGACTGATTAAAGATGAGAATAATACTCTGCTGGAAGAAACACTCATTAATTATAATGAAGATACTAACAGATTTAATAAGTTCCATTTTGCAGTACAGCATTCTATTGCATGGGGTAATACAACTAAAAATTATTTTTATAACGATTTTACTTCAAAGACCACTACAAAGAAATATCTTAACGGAAATATTGTAACGACTGAAAATAGTTTTTTTTATGATTATAATCTTCATAATATGCTTGTTAAGACATCTGTAAAACAGGCAGACAATACAATTCAGGAAGCTACATACAAATATTCTCCGGAATTGGGCAATATATATCTGAAGGATAAGAATATTGTTGGGGTTCCGTTGGAAGATAAAGTAATTAAAAAAAATGACACTAATGATCCGGGAAAAATTATTTCTTACGTTAAGTCTATTTATCCTATAAGTCAGTCAGAAGCTGATACTAAGACGTCAGGACTGCCATTACCTTATTCTGTTACTTCCACGGATTTGCAAAATATTACCAAGGAGGAAGTTTCCTACGATAAGTATGATAATAAAGGGAACTTACAGCAGTATACCAATAAGGATGGCATTTCCACTACGATTATCTGGGGCTACAACCAAACTAAGCCCATTGCTAAGATTGAAGGGGCAAAATTAACGGATATTTCATCATCACTGATCACCAATATTGTAAGTGCTTCTGATGCTGATAATGCTGCTGCTCCACTATCTGATGAATCTGCTTTCTTTACAATCTTGGATAATTTTAGAAAAGACCCATCTTTAGCAAATTATTTAATCACTACTTATTCACATGATCCTTTAATAGGGGTACGAAGCACAACACCACCATCAGGAATAAGGGAAATTTATAAATATGATTTAGCTAATAGACTGGAAAGAATAGTTGATGGTGATGAAAAAATTATAAAAGAGTACAAGTATAATTATGCTCCTACAAGATATTATAGCAATCCAAAGAAAGAGACATTTTATAAAAATAATTGTCCAAGCTGGCAAGTGGGATCGTCTTATGAATATATTGTCCCAGAAAATAAATATACATCTATTATCAGTCAGGACGATGCAGATCAACAGGCTCAAAACGAAATTAACTTAAACGGGCAAAATACTGCCAACACCAATGCCAGCTGTATGTTTGTAACCTGTGGTTTTACACCCAATTATTATGCTAATGTAAATTACAGTTCAATACAGCAGACAGCACCCAATCATATATCAATGATATTGACATATAATGCTAATCCACCATCGGGGATGACATATACAAGCGGCGGTGTTTCAGTGGGTTATATCGGCTCTGGCTGTTGGCCAACAACGACAAAATATATTAACAGCGGAAACTGGAAGGTTACTATTACTACGGACGGATATGTGATTGTAAGTGCAAACAGTGGATCTCCACTTCCCACTTCTACAGTAGGATTTTCAGTTGAATATGATAAATAACTAATAACGATGAAAAAGATAATAATACCAATCAGTGCTATTTTAATTACTGGTTCAACATATGCTCAGTCAAACACTGAAAATTACATTCAAAGCCGAACCTATCTGGAACCTGTAACGATATCCAGTCCCGATGCAAAACAGATTCATACTGTACAGTATTTTGATGGACTTGGAAGACCAAAGCAGGTGGTCAATGTCAAAGCATCTCCTTTAGGAAAAGACGTTATCACCCCAATTGTTTATGACGGATTTGGAAGACAGATAAAGGATTATTTACCCGTTCCTCAGTCAAGTACTTTGAATGGGGCGATTGTAACAGATCCGCTATCTAGCATTACTACTACACCATATGGAACAGAGAAAATTTATTCCGAAAAAATATTGGAAAATTCTCCTTTGGATCGTGTTCTAGGACAGAAACAGGTTGGAAATGCTTGGGAAAATAAACCTGTTCAATTTGGATATGATGCTAATATTGATGGTGAAGTAAAAAAATACTCGGCAACATTTGACTATACTACTTTTCAATCTTCAATAACACCATTAGGAACATATGGGGCAGGACAATTATACAAAAATACGGTAACTGATGAAGATGGAAATAAAACAATTCAATTTATAAACGGAGAGGGGCAAGTTTTATTGATGAGAAACGTTAACGGAATAGAGAATGTTGACACATATTACGTTTACAATAATTATAATCAACTGGCATTTGTTATTCCTCCAAAAGCCACTGTAGTGCAAGATCCGAATGCAATGCTTAATGATTTCTGCTATCAATATAAATATGACGGTAGAAGTCGATTGGTAGAAAAAAAGCTTCCAGGTAAAGGTTGGGAATACATGCTGTATGATAAACAGGACAGATTGGTAGCCACTCAGGATGCAGAACTGAAAAAGAAAGGACAGTGGTTGTATACAAAGTATGATCAGTTCGGAAGAGTTGCTATTACGGGAATCGGAACTGGAGAAATTGAGGGAACTAGAATTGCAGAACAAACAATGGTTGATACTTATGGTTCTAATAACGTTAACAGACTGAGTACTGCTCTTTTTGAAAGACAAGGAATGGATGTTTATTATGGAAATCAGGACAGTACTTATCCAAATTCAACTAAATGGGTTACTTTATTATCATTACACTATTATGACACCTATCCTGGTTACAGCTTTAATCCAACTTTCCCTACAAATATTTTACAAGAACCTACTTTAACAGATACTCCCACAACAGAAGGATTAAGCACCAAAAGTCTTCCTGTGATGAGTTTGGTAAAGAATATTGAAGACGATAATTGGACTAGGGGATACACTTATTACAACAAAAAAGGAAGAACAATAGGATCTTACTCCATTAATCATCTGGGAGGAAGAACCAAGGTAGATTCCAAACTTGATTTTGCAGGAGTAGTTCAACAGACTATTACCAGACATAAAAGACTGGATACCGATAGCGATAAAGTAATTAACGAAAACTTTAGCTATGATAATCAAAACAGGTTATTGACGCATACACATCAGGTAGATAGCAACCCTATGGAATATCTTGCCCAGAATACATATAATGAGATTTCTCAACTTACCAGCAAAAAAGTAGGAGGAATTGCGGCTTCAAGTCCTTTACAGGATATTACATACAACTACAATATTCGTGGTTGGATGACCAAGATCAATGATCCAGCTAATCTCAATGGGAAACTTTTTGGATATGAGATGAGATATACCAATCCCGTTTATTCTACTGTGGCTTCAGGAAGGTTTAATGGGAATATTTCAGAGATTGACTGGAATAATGCTTCAGAAGACGTGTTAAAAAGATATAACTATGAGTACGATAATCTGAACAGGCTAAAAAATGCGTTCTATGCAGAACCAGGGGCGATAACTCCTCATAATAGTAACTTTGACGAATATCTTACCTATGATCTTAACGGCAATATAAGCAATCTTAGGCGAAGAGCCCTTCCAATATCTAATTTAACCTCTACAATGGTAGATAACTTGGATTATATATATCAAGGGAACAGACTGACACAGGTTATAGAAAATCAGTTAAACAGTACGGGATATGAAGGAGGAAATAATATAATTGATTATGACCTCAATGGGAGTATGATCAATATGAAAGATAAAGGTATCCAAAGCATAGTTTAC
>Ga0307412_10000766_pt1 | contig 18562 bp, 15 predicted proteins | sample DK1Cmetagenome_3_FD_203823 | JGI IMG/M metagenome (GOLD analysis project Ga0307412, IMG submission 203823) | Maize rhizosphere microbial communities from greenhouse at UC Davis, California, United States - DK15-C-1 | ecosystem: Host-associated > Plants > Roots > Rhizosphere > Soil | place: USA...
CCCGAGCGGCTGCGCCCCGTCCCGCCGCTCGACACGACGCGGGTGACGGCGACGCGCGTCATGACGCTCACCCAGCACCTGATCAACGGCCGCTCGATGGACATGGCGCGGGTGGACGTCAGCGCGCCGCTCGGCGCGACCGAGATCTGGGAGGTCGAGAACCTCGTCGGGATGGACCACCCGTTCCACCTGCACGGCTTCCAGTTCCAGCTGCTCGACCGCAACGGCGTGCCGGAGCCGTACCGGAGCTGGAAGGACGTCGTGAACGTCCCGAAGCACGAGACGGCGCGCTTCATCGTGCGCTACGACGACTACCCGGGGAAGTGGATGTTCCACTGCCACATCCTGGATCACGAGGATCACGGGATGATGGGCGTACTCGAAGTCAGACCCTGACCGAGGAGGCAGACGTGCGAACGTCGAGCGCTTCGTATCGAAACGTCGGTCGGCTGGCGGCCGTCCTGGCCGTCGGCGCGTGCATGAGCTCCGCCGCGACGACCGGCGGCAGCAACCGCAGCGAGACGCCCGCCGCGATGGCGGGGCGGACGGACGCGGCCGGGCAGCAGCGCGCCCCGGTAGCGTCGGATCGGCGAGCGCAGGTGCTGCGCGGACGCGCCCTGACGATCGAGCACGCCTGCAACGGCTGCCACGGCGGCGCGGACCCGGCAGCGGCCGGGTATCTCGCCGGCGCGCGAGGCCCGCAGGACGACTTCCTGATCGGGCCGTGCGCGACGACGCCCGGCGCGACCCCGTGCTTCAAGACGCGGCCGCGCAACCTCACGCCGGACAACATCACAGGACTCGGCCGGTTCAGCGAGCGGCAGATCTTCAACGCGCTGCGCTTCGGTCTGCGCCCTGGCGAGACGCCGGACGTCGAGATCACCTCGACGGTGCCTGGTCAGGGCAACTTCCCTGCGCACCCGAAGTACCTGGCCCCGCCGATGCCCTGGCCCTCGTGGCGTCACATGCCCGACCAGCAGCTGTGGGACATCGCCGCCTACCTCAAGTACGGCGTGAAGCCCGTGCGCAACAAGGTGGCCGACAGCGAGGGGCCGCCGGACTTCTGGGCGAGCGCGTACACGCCGGACAAGATCGGCGCGTACCCGGCGCCGCCCTTCCCGACGGCGAACGAGAAGGAGCCAGAGTAGGGGACGGCAGGTGCTGGCGACTGCCGTTCACTCGATGGGCTTCAACGCCGCGACGATCGCCGCCCGCCGCGGCTCGAGGAACGGCGGCAGCACGACCTGCTCGCCGAGCGTGCGCGGGTCCTCGTCCACGGCGAAGCCCGGGCCGTCGGTGGCGATCTCGAACAGGACGCCGTTCGGCTCGCGCAGGTAGAGGCTGCGGAAGTAGTAGCGGTCCACCTCGCCGCTGTTCGGGATGCCGAGCGTGTTGAGGCGCTCGGCCCACGCCGCGTACTCGGCGTCGTTCGGCGTGCGGAAGGCGACGTGGTGCACGCCGCCGGCGCCCGGCTGCACGACCGGGAGCAGCGGCTGCACGGCGACGTGCAGCTCGGCGTGCGGGCCGCCGGCGCCCATCTCGAAGACGTGCACCGTGAGGTGCGGGTTGTCGGGCTGCGGGTACTCGCGCGCCGGCCGCATCTCGAGCCCGCGCGTCAGCAGGACGTCGGTCGGGTGGAGCGTCGGCACGCTCATCAGGATCGGCCCCAGTCCGCGCACCTGGTACTCGGCGGGCACCGGGCTCCGCTCCCACGGCGTCGGCGCGTTCCCCTGCCCGCCGTCGTCCACGAAGGCGAGGCGCTGCCCCTCGGCGTCCTCGAAGTCGAGCGTCGGGCGGCCGTCGCGCTCGACGATCTCGCCGTGCGCGACGCCGTGCGCGGCGAGGCGGCGCGCCCACCACTCGAGCGCCTCGGCGCCGCGCGCCCGCAGGTGCGTGCGCGTGATGCTGCGCGTGCCGCGGCGCTCGCGCGGCACCGCCCAGTCGAAGAAGGTGAGGTCGGTGCCCGGCGTGCCGACCGCGTCGGCGTAGAAGAGGTGGTACGCCGTCACGTCGTCCTGGTTGACGCTCCGCTTCACGAGGCGCATGCCGAGCACCTGCGTGTAGAAGCGGTAGTTGTCGCGCACGGCCGCCGTGACGGCGGTCAGGTGGTGGATCCCGGTGAGCTGCATGCGGCGTGTCCGGTGGGCGTGAGGTGGGGGGCGGAGCGCCAGACGTCCATGCACGACCGGCGCCCGCGCCGCGCCGGAGGGCCGGCTGCCGGCGGCGCGCCGCTCACGTCGCCGCCGCGGCGCGCCGCTCCAGCTCGCGCCGGCCGGCGTCGGTGAGGGCGACGTCGCGCACCGCGGCGTAGAGCCCGCGGCCGGCGCGCGTCTCGGCGAGCGGCGACGAGCAGCTCACGAGGCCGCGCCGCTCGAGCGCCAGCAGGTGCTCCACCCGCTCGTCGAACGCCGCCGCCGCCTCCGGGGTGCGGCCCTCGGGGCGGAAGATCGTGATCCCTTCCGCCACCGCCCGCAGCACGGCGAGCTGCCCGTCGGCGAGCCGCGACTCGAGCGACGAGTCGGCGCGCGACGCGGCGCCGCCGCCCTCGCCTCCCCCCTCGGGCAGGCGCTCCCACCGCACGTCGATATCGTCCGACGTCGCCCCGAGCCAGCCGGTCCAGACGCGCAGCCAGACGACGCCGCTGCCGCCCAGCTTCCGGTCGTCCACCTCGGCGCGGAAGGCGAAGGCGTGGTCGGAGTCGCGCAGCAGCCGCACGCCGAAGACGGGGCCGGGCGTGAACGGCATGCGCAGCGACCGCACGCGGTAGCCGTGCCGCTGGAGCCAGTCCACGGCGACCTCGCGCGCCGCGCCCCGCCTCCACCACCACCGGCCGAGCGTCAGGACGACCATCACCGCGACGATCACCCACGTGCCCTGCCCGGACATCGCACGCTCCTCGTCTGGAACCTCTCGCGCGCCGGCGCACCAGCCGACGCCGCGCCGCCCCCAACTACCGCCAGCCGTGGCGCGCGCCACCGCCCGCATCGCCCGACTCTTGCGAGCAGCCGCCCCGCTGCCAGATTCGCCGACCGGCAGCCCGACACACGCATCACGCACGCCGCATCACGACCGCGCCCGCCCTCGACGCTCGACGCTCGACGCTCGACGCTCCACATCCGCACCCAGAGGAGTCCGTCCCGATGCCCCGCCCCGTCGCCCGCCCGCTTCGCCGCGCCGCGCTGCTCCTGCTGCTCGCCGCCGCCGCTGCCGCCCCCGCCCTCGCGCAGGAAGGCGGCGACAGCGCGGCGGCCGGCGGCGGCGGCGGCGAGGGCCTGCCGCTCAAGTCGACGCGCACGCTGCGCTTCACGACCGACGAGGGGACGTGGCTCTCGCTCGACGTCAGCCCGGACGGGCGCACGATCCTCTTCGACCTGCTCGGCGACCTCTATACCGTGCCGATCGCCGGCGGCAAGGCGACGCGGATCACGAGCGGGATGGCGTTCGACACCCAGCCGCGCTACTCCCCCGACGGGAAGTCCATCGTCTTCGTGAGCGACCGCAACGGCTCCGACAACTTGTGGATCGCCGACGCGAACGGCGCCCACGCGCGGCAGGTCTCGCGGCTCACGAAGCGGCAGTTCGTCTCCCCGGAGTGGACCCCCGACGGGCAGTACGTCGTCGTCTCGCGCAACGCCGCGCTCTACGCGCCGACGTACAACCTGTACCTGTACCACCGCGACGGCGGCACGGGCGTGCAGATGACGGGCAGTCGGCGCGAGGGCGCCGCGGCGGCGCCGACCCCGCCGTCGCCCGGCCAGGGGGAAGGCCCGCCGAACAACTTCGTCGGCGCCGCGTTCGGCAAGGACCCGCGCTACGTGTACGTGGCCGCGCGGCAGGGCGCCGGCGGCTACAACCAGACCTCCTTCGGCTGGCAGGTCGCGCTCTACGACCGCGAGACGGGCGAGGTGTCGCGCCGCACCGGGAGCTGGGGGGGCGCGATGCGCCCCGTCGTCAGCCCCGACGGCCGGTGGATGGTGTACGCGACGCGCGACGACTCGGTGACCTCGCTCCGCCTGCGCGACCTGGCGAGCGGCGACGAGCGGTGGCTGCGCCGCGACGTGCAGCGCGACGACCAGGAGTCGCGCTTCACGCGCGACCTCATGCCGGGCTCCGACTTCACCCCCGACTCGCGCCACCTCGTCACGTCGTGGGGCGGAAAGCTGTGGCGCGTCGCCGTGCCGTCGGGCGAGGCGACCGAGATCCCGTTCACGGCCGACGTCGAGCAGGGAATGGGGCCGCTCGCCCAGTTCAAGTACGAGCTGAACGACTCGACGCTCACCGTCAGTCAGATCCGCGACCCGCGCCCGTCCCCCGACGGCCGCCGCCTCGCCTTCACGGCGCTCGACCGCCTCTGGGTGATGGACCTCCCGTCGGGCACGCCGCGCCGCCTCACCCCGCAGTCGGGGCGGGCCGGCGAGCACCTCCCCGTCTGGTCCCCCGACGGCCGCTACGTGGCTTACGTGACGTGGAACCAGACCGGCGGCGACATCTACCGCGCGCGGAGCGACGGCCGCGGCACGCCCGAGCGCCTCACGCGGCAGCCGGCGTTCTACCGCAGCGTGAACTACACCCCGGACGGGCGCCGCCTCGTCGCCGTGCGCGGCCCGCGCCAGCCGCGGATCGCCGAGGAGCAGCCGTACGGCACGGAGCTCGTCTGGCTCCCCGCGACGGGCGGCGACGTGCAGCGCGTCGCCCCGCTCACGGCGGCCGGCTTCCCGCACTTCGCCGGCGACGCCGAGCGCATCTACGTCTACACGGGGGAGCGCGACGGGCTCGTCTCGATGCGCTGGGACGGCACCGACCGCCGCTCGGTCGTCAAGGTCACCGGCTACGTGGACGCGCGCACCCCGACGCCGCGGCCGACGCCGGCCGACGAGGTGCTGATCTCGCCGGCCGGCGACCGCGCGCTCGTCCAGGCGGACAACCACGTCTACGTGATCTCGGTCCCCGCGGTCGGCGGCGACGCGCCGACGGTCTCCGTCGTCTCGCCGCGCGCCGCGGCCGTGCCCGTGCGGCAGCTGACGCGCATCGGCGGCGACTTCGCCGGCTGGTCGCGCGACGGGAAGCGCGTCCACTACGCGATGGGACACAGCTACTTCAGCTACGACCTCGCGCGCGCCGACTCGGCGATCCGCGACTCGACGACGCGCGCCGACTCGCTGCGCCGCCTCCGCGCCACGCGCGCCGATTCGGCGCGCGCCGCGGGACGCGTGGACACCGCCGCCGCCGGCCCGCGCCCCGCGCCGACGGCCACCGATAGCGCCGCGCGCCGCGCCGCGGCGTCGCCCCCCGACAGCGCGCGGGCCCGCGTCGCCTACGAGCCGCAGCGCGTGGACGTGCTCATCACCGTGCCGCGCGACGTGCCGCGCGGCAGCGTCGTCCTGCGCGGGGCGCGCCTCGTGACGATGAAGGGGGACGAGGTCATCGAGCGCGGCGACGTCGTCGTGACGGACAACCGCGTCGTCGCCGTCGGACCCGCCGGCACGGTCGCCGTGCCGCGGGGCGCGCGCGAGATCGACGTCGCCGGCACGACGATCGTGCCCGGCTTCGTGGACGTCCACGCGCACCTGCGCCCGCCGTTCGGGATCCACAAGGCGGAGGTGTGGGAGTACCTCGCCAACCTCGCCTACGGCGTGACCACGACGCGCGACCCGCAGACCGGCTCGACCGACGTCCTGAGCTACGGCGACCTCGTGGAGACCGGCGACATCCTCGGCCCGCGCATCTTCTCCACCGGGCCCGGCGTCTTCTGGTCGGACGACATCAAGAGCTTGAACGACGCGCGCGACGTGCTGCGCCGCTACACTGACTTCTACAACGTCCAGACGATCAAGCAGTACATGGTCGGCGACCGCCGCGTGCGGCAGTGGGTGGCGATGGCCGCCGCGGAGCTCAAGCTCTCGCCGACGCTCGAGGGCGGCCTCGACTTCAAGAAGAACCTCACCGAGGCGATCGACGGCTACGCCGGCATCGAGCACACGCTCCCCATCGCGCCGCTCTACAGGGACGTGACGATGCTGCTCGCCGAGAGCGGCGCGACGTACACGCCGACGCTGCTCGTGCAGTACGGCGGCCCGTGGGCCGAGAACTACTGGTACGAGCGCTACGACGTCACCGCCGACCCGAAGCTGGGGCGGTTCACGCCGGCCGCCGAGCTCGCGGTGCGCGGCCGCCGCCGCCCAGGGTGGTGGCACCCCAGCCAGTACTCCTTCCGCTTCCACGCCGCGCAGGTGGACAAGATCGTGCGCGCCGGCGGCCGCGTCGGCGTCGGCGGCCACGGTCAGCTCCAGGGACTCGGCTACCACTGGGAAATGTGGACGATGCAGTCGGGCGGGATGCGCCCGCACGACGTCCTCAAGGCGGCGACGATCACCGGCGCCGCGGCGATCGGCCTCGACCGCCACCTCGGCTCGCTCGAGCCCGGAAAGCTCGCCGATCTCGTCGTGCTCGACCGCAACCCGCTCGACTCGATCGCGAACACCAACAGCGTGCGCTACGTGATGAAGAACGGGCGCCTCTACGAGGGGGAGACGCTGACCGAGATCTGGCCGCGCCGGCGCGAGCTCCCTGCCCCGTGGTGGCGGAACCTCGACGCCATCCCCGAGGAGCCGCACGCCGCGGACGGCGGGCCGCACTGAGCGTCGAGCGGGTGAGACGAGGGGCGGGCGCCGGCACGAGGGCGCCCGCCCCTTTTCACGTCCGAATTCTCGTGACCTCGAGGGTGTCGAACTCGTCCATATAGTGAGGTACGTCACGCTGGCGGATCGAGCCCCGGCGCCGGAGCAGTCGGCGTCCGCGGAGCGCTCCCCCTTCCCCTCCGGGAACGGGGCCGCCGGACGGTCATCTCCCATCTGGGGTCCATGACGAACACTCTGCGCACCACCGCCCGCCGCCGCGTCGCCTTCCTCGCCGGCCTCGCCGCGCTGCTCACCGCCTGCGCCGACGCGCCGACGGCGGTCGCGCCGTCGGCAGCGACGAACAGCGCCGTCGTCAACGCCGCCGTCGCCGATCCGCTCGCCGCACCCGCGTCGCCCTCGGCGACGCTGCTCTCCTGCCCGTCCACGACGTCCCGGTCGGCCAGTGCCGTCATCGGGCCGCGCGGCGGGATCGTCTCCGTGGACGGCAGCGCGCTCGTCGTCCCGCCGGGCGCCGTCACGCGGCCGACGAGCTTCACCCTCGAGGTGCCCGCCTCGCCGGTCGTGCGCGTCGAGGTCACCGCCGCCGGCGCCGAGCACTACACGTTCCGCCGTCCGGTCGTGGTGAGCATCAGCTACGCGCGCTGCGACGACGCGATCCTCCCCCCGACCTCGCTCGGCGCCTGGTGGATCGACGACGCGACGCTGCAGCGCCTCGGCGTGATGGCCGGCATCGACGACCGCACGCAGCGCCGGGTGACGTTCATCACGAACCATCTCTCGGGGTACGCGGTAGTGTACTAGCCGCCGCACGGCGGTCGCGCACCGAGTCATCGAAGAGCGTGAGAGGTGAGATGGGCCGCATGCCATCTCACCTCTCACGCTCTTCGCGTTCCCCTACCCTTCGACGGACTTCAGCCTCTGCTCGATCCTCTCCCGCTCCGGCGGCGGGGCGTCGGCGATGGCGAGGGCGGCGCGCCACCGCTCGACGGCGCGGGCGCGGTTGCCGCGCGCCTCGTCCAGCTCGCCGAGGATGCGCAGGCATTCGGCGCGGCGGGCGGCGTTGCCTTCGGCGGTGAACGTCTCCAGCGCGGTGAGGGCGAGCGACTCGGCGGCGTCGGGGTCGCCGGCGAGCCCGGTCGCCTCAGCGAGGTTGCGCTGCACGATCGCCACGAGCTCGGCGTCGCCGGCGCGGCGCGCGGCGCCGAGCGCGTCCTGCAGCATCGGCAGCGCGACGCGGGCGTTTCCCTGGTCGAGGCCGAGGCGCCCGAGGTTGTTGAGCACCGAGGCCTCACCGAGCGCGTAGCCGCTGTCGCGGAATTTCTGCGCCGAGCCGATGAGGTGCACGCGCGCCGCCTCGATGTCGCCGCGCTGCGCGGCGATCGAGCCGAGGTTGGCGAGCACCGCGCCGAGCAGGCGGCGGTCGGCGGTCGTCGCGTGCGCCTCGGCGAGCAGCGCCTCCGCCTCGGCGAACGCGCCGCGCGACTGGTGGACGACCGCCTCCGCGTTGTACGCCTCGGCGAGCGCGTCGCGCAGGCCGGCCGAGCGCGCGACGTCGGCCGCGCGGTGGGCAAGCGCGATCGCCTCTTCCCACTCCGACCGCTGCCGCCGGACGATGGACTGGTGGCGGAGTGCCGCCGACTGGCCGGCGAGGTCCCCGAGCTCGGTGGCGAGCCGCGCCGCCTCGCCGAACGCGGCCAGCGCGCCGTCGCCGTCGCCGGCGTGGAGGCGCGCCATGCCGGCCGCGATCCGCTCGGCGACCGCCGCGCGCGGCGTCGCCTGACGCGACGCGTCGGCGGCATTGCCGGGGCGCCGGGGCGGCGGGGGCTGGGCGGGAGGCATGGGCCGGAGAGGCGGGGCGACGGCTGCTGTGGGGAGGTGGGCGCGCGGCCGGCGGGCGGACGGCGCGCGTGCGTGGAGCATACGCGCGCATCGCCACCCCGTCCACACGACGCCGAACGTTTGCGCCCCCGCCGCCGGTTTCCGCGCGGGTCGGGCGACGCCCGGACCTCTACGGACGCGGCCGAGCGCGCCGCCGTCACGCCCGCCGCCCGCGCCAGCCGCCGCGTGCCTAACGAGCGCCGGCCCGCCGCCGCTACTGCCGGACGAGCGTCGGCGTGAGCGCCGACTCGTCGCGCTCGTCGCTGCGGATGCGCACGCTGCGCTCGAGATCGAGGACGAAGATCTTGCCGTCGCCCACCTCGCCCGTGCACGCCGCGTCGCGGATCGCCTCGATCGTCGGCTCGACGAACGGCTCGGTGACGCCGATCTCGAGGCGCACCTTCTCCTGCAGCGGGAGCTTCACGGTCGTGCCGCGGTACGTCGCCACGTGCTCGGCCTCGCCGCCGTGGCCGAGGACGCGCGACACGGTGAGGCCGCGCACCTCCCTGCGGTAGAGCGCCTCGAGCACGTCGTTCAGCATCTCGGGGCGGATGATCGCGACGACGAGCTTCACGCGGCACCTTCCATCGCCGCACGCGGCGCGAGGGCGGCCGCCGTGCCCGGCGCGGGGACGTGCTCGGGGAGGACGAGGATCGTCCCGTCGCCATCGCCGTACGCCTCCTCGCCGTGCTCGGCGAGGTCCATCCCCGATCCCTCCTCGCGCGCGCTGGCGCGGAGCGGGAGTGCGAGGGCGACGAGCTTGAGGACGGCGAGCGTCGCCACGCCGCTGTAGAGCGCCGCGGCCGCCACGCCGACGAGCTGAAGGAGGAGCTGCCGCGGGTGGCCGGCGAGCAGACCGTCGGTGCCGCCCCACGCCGCGCGGGCGAGGACGCCGGTGAGCAGCGCCCCCGTGATCCCGCCGACGCCGTGCGCCGAGAGCACGTCCAGCGAGTCGTCGAGTCGCGTCCGCGGGCGGAGGAGGATCGCGAAGTAGCTCGGCACGGCGGCGCAGGCGCCGAGCACGATCGCCGCCATCGGGCCCACGAAGCCGGCCGCCGGCGTGATCGCGACGAGTCCGACGACGAGCCCCGTCGCCAGTCCGACCGCGGTCACGCGCCCGGTACGCGCGAGGTCGATGGCGAGCCAGACGACGAGCGCCCCCATCGGGGCGAGCAGCGTGTTGACGAAGGCGAGCGCCGCGGCGGGGCTCGCGCCGAGCGCGCTCCCCGCATTGAAGCCGAACCAGCCGACGTAGAGCAGCGCGGCGCCGAGCACGACGAAGGGAACGTTGTGCGGGAGGAGCGCCTGCCGGCCGTAGGCGCGCCGCCCGCCGACGACCGTCGCGGCAACGGCGGCGGCGACGCCTGCGTTCACGTGGACGACCGTGCCGCCGGCGTAGTCGAGGACCCCGAGCGCCCCGAGCCAGCCGCCCCCCCACACCCAGTGGGCGAGCGGCGCGTAGACGGCGAGCGTCCACAGCGCCATGAAGGCGACGAACGGGACGAAGCGCATCCGCTCGACGACGGCCCCGGAGATGAGCGCCGCGGTGATGATCGCGAACGTCCCCTGGTAGGCCATGAAGAGGAGGTGGGGGATCGTCCCCTTCGCCTCGAGCCCGACGCCGCGCAGGAGCGCGAAGTCGAGCCCGCCGACGATCGCCGAGCCGGGGGCGAAGGCGAGGCTGTAGCCGAGCGCGACCCAGACGAGGCCGACGACGCCGAGCGCGGCGAAGCTCATCATGAGCGTGTTGAGCGCGTTCTTCGCGCGCACCATGCCGCCGTAGAAAAAGCCGAGCGCCGGCGTCATGAGGAGGACGAGGGCGGTGGCGACGAGCATCCACACCGTATCCGCGGCGCTCACCGCCGGCGGCGGCTCGGATGACGGGGCGATGGCGGCGAGGACGGGGGCGACGACGACGGCGAGCGACGGCATGAGCGGCGGCACGACTGGGGCCTCGGGCTGGGGTTGGGCGGACCTCGCTGGAGCGAGCCGCCCGCGCCTCCGGCCAGGATACGACAGACGGCCCGGTCTGTCAACGAGAACGTGCAATTCCTGCACGGAATCATCGTCAGATCGGGCCGAATGGGCCGAAATTCAGCTTATTGTCCTACCATCAGTGCCGATTCTGCAACTTTGCCGATGCACCAGCGAGATCAGGTGACCTTCACCTGCTGCACCATCCCATGGGTGAAGTGCGGCTTGCCGTCCTTCGCGTCGGGGAGGAAGCAGATGAGGGCGTAGTCGCCCGGCGTCAGGTCGGCCGTGAAGTAGACCGGGACGCCGGGCACCGTCGCGGCGACGCCGCCGAGCCCGCGGCCTGGGGGTGGGCCCTCCATCTTCCGCATCCAGGCGAGAACGTCCTTGGCCGTCTTCCCGGGCTCGAGCCGGATCAGCTCGACCTCGTGCGGCTGCTGCCCGTCCGCCGTGCGCACCTCGATCGTCCGCTTCCCAGCGGTGAGCGGCTTCGAGAGCGTGAACGAGTAGTCGGCGAGCGTCATCACGGCGTCCGGCGTCGGCGCGGGCGCGGCGGCCGCCGACCCCTCGGCCGGCTTCACCGTCAGCCCCATCGCCATTCCCTTCGCGACGTGCGGCACGCCGTCGGGGAGGTCCACGAAGCAGAGGATCGCGTAGTTGCCGGGCGCCATGTCGAGCGTGGCGTTCGACTCCCCCTTGGGGTCGGGGGCGTTCGGGCCGCCGATGAACACCAGCCACCGCGGCGGCGGGCCGCCGGGCTTCGCCAGCGCCTGCTGCAGATCGGCGAAGGTCTTCGCGCTGTCGAGCCGTACGATCTGCGCGTGGTGGAACGTCCCGCCGTCGTTGACGAGGCGGAAGGTCGTCATGCCGGCCGGGATCTCCTTCGGCGCCTCGAAGGCGAAGTCCTTCGCGGTCACGGTGACGACGTTCGGAGCGGGGGCGGCGGCGCCGGTGGTCGTGCCGGCGGAGTCGGCGCCGCCGGCGGACGCACCCTGGTCCTTGGGCGAGCAGGCGGCGGCGAGCGCGGCGACCGCGAGGAGGGTCGGGAGCGAGCGGGTGTGCATGGTCCTCATGAGAAGGGTCTCATCACTGCGATGGAGCCGCAGAGAGTGCCCTGTGCGCGCCCGACTGTCAAGGCAGGGGAGCGCTCGACAGGCGCAGTTCACGGTCGACGGTTTCGCGGTTCACGGTGAACGGTTCGCGATCGACCGTGAACCATCTACCATGAACCGTCCACCGTTTACTGCTCGTGCTATCGTCCCGCCGCCGCTCACCCGGCGCGCGGCGCGGCGGGGCCGGGCACGATCTCGTCCACGGCGGCGAGGTCGGCGTCGGCGAGACGCCACGCCGCGGCGGCGGCGTTGGCGCGCACCTGCTCGGGGCGCGTCGCGCCGGCGATCACCGAGGCGACCGCCGGCCGGGCAAGCAGCCACGACACGGCCAGCTCGAGCACCGTGCGCCGGTGCGACTCGGCGAGCGCGATCAGCCCCTCGACCGTCTCGAGGTTCCGCTCCGAGAGCAGCTCGGCGTAACGCCCGCCCCCGCCGAGCCGACTCCCGGCCGGCGCCGGCGCGCCGCGCCGGTACTTCCCCGTGAGCAGCCCGCTCGCCAGCGGGAAGAAGGGGACGAGCGCGACGCCGAGCCGGTCGCACTCGGCGAGCACGCCGTCGGCTTCCGGCTCGCGGTGCAGCAAGCTGTACTCGTTCTGCACGCCGGCGAAGCGGGTGCCGCCCGACCGCGCCGACGCCTCGCTCGCCTCGCGCAGCTGCGCGGCGGAGAACTGCGAGCAGCCGATCTCGCGCACCTTCCCCTCGCGGACGAGCGCGTCGAGGGCGCCGAGCGTGTCGGCGATCGGCGTCGCGGGGTCGGGCTGGTGGAGCCAGTAGAGGTCCACGTAGTCGGTGCCGAGCCGGCGCAGGCTCCCCTCGAGGGCGCGCCGCACGTGCTCGGGGCGCGCGCCGCTCCCGAAGGGCGAGCGGGCGTGGCCGAACTTCGTCGCCACGACGACGTCGCGCCGGCGGCCGCCGAGGGCGCGGCCGAGGAACTCCTCACTCGCCCCCTCGCCGTAGAGGTCCGCGGTGTCGAAGAAGGTGATCCCGGCGTCGAGCGCCGCGTCCACCACCGCCGCGGTCGCCGTGGCGTCGAGCCGCGAGCCGAAGTTGTTGCAGCCGAGGCCGACGACGGAGACCTCGAGCGAGGCGATGCGGCGAGAGTCCATGGACGTGACGGACGCGGGAGAGCAGTAGCAGTTCGCTACCGAATCACCTTCCCCCGTCGAAAGTCCACCGCCGCCGCGGTGAAGGCCGTGAAGAGGCGGTGCATGCGGGGGTCGGAGTCCACGAGGCTCTCGGGGTGCCACTGGACGCCGATCATGAACTGGCCGTTTTCCGGCTCCACCGCCTCGATCACCCCGTCGGGGGCGACGGCAGACGCGACGAGGCCCGGGGCGAGCGTCTTGATCCCCTGGTGGTGCATGCTGTTGACCTCGATGACGTCATCCTCGAGCAGCTCGCCGAGCCGCGTGCCGGCGGCGACGCGGACGGGGTGCGAGAGGAACTCGCGCGCGTACTTCCCGTCCACCGGGAAGTAGTCGTGCTTGATCGAGCCGTCGCGGTGCGCCGCGAGGTCCTGGTAGAGCGTGCCGCCGGCGGCGACGTTGAGGATCTGCTCGCCCCGGCAGACGGCGAGCACCGGCTTCCCGTCCTCGGCGGCCCAGCGGGCGAGGGCGACCTCGGTGCGGTCGCGCGCCGGGTCGGTGCGCCCGCAGGCGGCGTGCTTCTCGTCGCCGTAGCTCGCCGGGTCCACGTCGGCGCCGCCCGGCAGGAAGACGCCGTCCAGCCGCTCGTAGATCGCGCGCAGCGTCGCCTCGTCGTCCGGCAGCAGCGGCACGAGCCAGGGCACGGCGCCGAACGACGTCAGCACCTCGACGTAGCGCTGCCCCATGATCCAGCACCTGGGCAGCTCGTTCGGGATCGCGTCCTGGGTCTGCGTCGTGACGCCGATGATGGGGCGGTCGGTCATGCATGCCCTCGAGTTCGGGATGTCGTAAGATGCTCTCGGCTCGCGGCTCTCGGCGGTCGTCAGTAGCCGAGAGCCGAGAGCTGCTGTTCACAGCGCCGCCGCCTCTTCCGGCGTCAGCACCCCTTCCGCCGTCTCGGCGATCAGGTGATCGACGACCGCCCGCAGGTCCCCGGTCCGCTTGTACACCGCTAGCTGCCGGTCGGAGCTCGAGCCCTCGGCGAGGATGCGGTAGGCGTACTCCACCTCCTTGCGCGTCCCGAGCTCGTCCACCATGTCGCCGATGAACCACTCGATCAGCTCGCGGATCAGGTCGCGGGCCGGGAACTCCCTCTGCTTGCCGAAGTCGATCAGCTTGCCGTCCAGCCCGTAGCGAACGGCGCGCCACTTGTTCTCGTCGATGAGGTCCGCCGAGTAGACGCGGAAGGTGGTGTTGTCGCGCCGCATCTTCCACATCTTGGCGATCAGCGCCTGGAGGATCGCGGCGATGCACACCGCCTCGTCCACCCGCGTGCAGACGTCGCAGATCCGGAACTCCAGCGTCGGGTACTTCCAGTGCGGTCGGACGTCCCACCAGATCTTCGACCCGTTGGGGATCGAGCCGGTGAGGACGAGCGTCTCGACGTAGTTCTCGTAGTCCGCCCAGCCGTTCATCACCTTCGGCACCCCGGACCGCGGGAAGCTGCGGAAGATCACACTGCGGAACGACTTGAGCCCGGTGTTCCGCCCCACCCAGAAGGGGGAGCTGGTGGACAGGCAGAGGAGGTGCGGGAGGACGTAGCGGGCGACGTTGCAGGCGTCGATCAGGAACTCGCGGTCCTCGATCCCGATGTGGACGTGCGTCCCGAAGATCAGCAGCTGCTCGGCGAGCTGCTGCATGCTCTCGCGCACGTCCACGTAGTGGGCGAGCGGCGTGATCTCCTGCTCGGTCCAGTGCGAGAAGGGGTGCGTGCCGGCGGCGGCGATACGGAACCCGCGCCGCGCGGCGAGCTCCATCACCCCCCGGCGCAGCTCGACGAGCTCGGCCCGCACCTCGGCGGGGGACTGGCAGATACTCGTCCCCACCTCGACGATCGACTGGTGCAGCTCCGGCTTGATCTGCGTGAGGACGCGGTGGTCCTCGAGCAGCATCTGCGTGATGTACGACTCCAACTCGCGCGTCGCCGGGTTGATGATCTGGTATTCTTCCTCGACGCCGAGCGTGAGGGAGGGAGGCTTCATCTCGCGCTCCGATGAGTGTGCGCCACGCTAGCTCCTGGTCCCCAATGCCGGGTCCCTGAGGAGGCCCGTCCGAGACGGTTGGTAGTGCCCGGTACCGGGTACCGGGGGCGGACACATCGCGATGGTTCCGCGGCAGGTACCCGGTACCCGGCACGACCACGCATCCCGAGTGGGCGACTCCAGGGACCCGGCATTAGGGAGCAGATGCGTTCGTTCACTCCTCGTGCCACTCAGCGCGGCTCGACGACGAACGTCGGCACGCTCGATCCGCCGCCTGCCGTCACGTTGAGCAGGGCGGCGGTGGAGAGCCGGCTCAGCGTCCCCTCGCTGTACGCGCCGTTGGTGACGAAGGGCGCCGTGTCCACGAGGCGGTCCACGAGCCGAGCGCGGCCGTCCACGAGGCTGGGGTACGGCTCGCTCGGGATGGCGACCCGCTCCTGCACGATGTGGGGGGTGGCGAGCGCGGCGCGGATCGCGCCGTCCCAGGCGGCGGCGTCCACCTCCCAGCCGAGGACGATGCCGGCGCCGCCGTAGTCATCGTTCGGCTTGAGGACGAGGCGCTCGCGCTCGCGGGCGATGAACGGCAGGAGCTCCACTGGCCGCCCCGCGTACGTCGTCCGCCGCTCGTCAACGACCCGCGTCCACGGCACGTGGGCCGCGACCGCCGCCGCCTCGTCGGGCGCGAACAGGTGCGCGTTCGCCTCGTCGCTCAGCACGGCGAGACTCGCCTTCTTGTGCAGGATCTTGCACGGGAAGGGGTTGACCATGCACACCGCGCGCGCGCGCACGGCCCGGATCACCGGGTGGTCGAGCCCCCCGCGCTCGACCAGCTCGCTGAGCAGGACGCGCTTGTAGACGAAGTCCACCGCCTCCCCCGCGCAGTACAGCGTGCCGTCCCGGTACTCGCAGTCGCGCGGGTCGCCGATGATGCAGGGGAGGCCGCGCGACTCGAAGTACTCGGCGAACAGCACGAACTCGCGGTAGGTCGGCACCTCGCGCCAGTCGAGGATCACGATCCGGCGCGGCGCGGCGCGCCCGCCGGACCACTGCCGCCAGGCGTCGAGCAGGGCGCGCAGCACCCCCGGGCGCGCCGGCGGGGCGACGAACGCGTAGTGGCGCGCGAACTCGCGCATCGCCGGCAGGTCCACGAAGACGTCGGCGAGGGCGTCGGTGTAGGCGGCCGCCGCCGGCGTCTCGGCGTTGTACTCGGTGATCGCCATCGCCCCCGTCTCCGGGATGACGAAGGCGTCGAGGCGCGACGTCGGGCTCGCCGGCCGGAAGCCGGGGTCGGTCGTCACCAGCTCCTCCTCCCACGGCGCGAGCCGGAACTGGGCGCGCACGCGCGGGTCGGCGAGCGCCGCCTCGTGGGCCTTCGCGAAGGCGCGCAGCAGCGGGCGGATCTGCCCCTCGAGCCGCCGCTGCGCGCCGGCCGTCGTGAAGCGCGGGCGCAGCACCGTGCACAGCGGGCGGTCGCCGAAGGTGAGCTGGCGCCGCCGCTGCACCTCCTCGAGCACCCCCTGCGTCTCGGCGGCGAGCCCGTCGTCGGCGGCGAGGAGCGCGTGGTAGCGGTCGATCGCCTCACGCGCCGCGCCGCCGTCCCGCGTCGCGTCGCCGCTCACCCCGCGCGGCCCGCGCCCGCCGTCGCGCGGTTGGCCGTGAACAGCGCACTCCAGCCGAGCGCGCCGGCCTGTCCGCGCGGGCTCTTCGCGAGGCGGATCGCCATGTCGGTCATCTTCTCGACCGCCCACTCGAAGTAGTGCGGCGTGAGCGAGTAGATGTCCATGTCGGGCGCCGGGTTCATGAAGTCGATCGCGTACGGCACGCCGCCGCGCACGGCGAACTCGATCGAGTTCATGTCGTAGCCGAGCGCGCGCACGATCGCCCGCGCGTCGCGCACGATGCGCTCGCCGAGCGCCGGGGCGAGGTGCTCGTGTTCGACCAGGTAGCGCCGCTCCTTGGGGTCGTACTTCATCGGCAGGATCTCGTCCTGGCCGACGCACAGGCAGCGGACGAACTGCTCCCACTGGATGAACTCCTGGACGACCATCGTCAGGAGGCCGGAGTTGTCGTAGTGGTGGAGCAGCTCCTCGAGCGAGCGGCAGACGTAGACCTCCTTCCACCCGCCGCCGTGGGCGTCCTTGAGGATGCACGGCAGCCCCACCCACTCGACGAGCGCCTTCCAGTCGAGCGGGTACTTGAGGTTGCGCAGGCTCTCGCTCGGCACGATCCCCGGGATGTAGCTCTTGTTCGGCAGCACCGCGGTCTTCGGGCTGGCGAGGCCGAGCTTCGTGATCAGCGACGCGCCGAAGAACTTGTCGTCGGCCGACCACATGAACGGGTTGTTGACGACCGTCGTCCCCTGGAGGACGGCGTGCTTGAGCCACGTCCGGTAGAACGGCACCTCGTGCGAGATGCGGTCGATGATCACGGCGTAGCCGCTCGGGTCGTCCATGTGCTCGGCGCCGAGCTTCACGAACTCCGCCGTCACCCCCTCGTCGCGGCCGTTGACGGCCTCGATGAACTCGGGCGGGAACGACCACTCGCGGCCGACGAGGAGCCCGACCTTCCGCGTCTCGCCGCGCGCGACGACGGCCGGCGCCGCGGACGCGGTCGGCGGCGCCGGCGGCGTCGGGCCGCCGCCGCGCGCGACGGGCGGGCGGGACGGGACGTCGGCGCCGGGCACGGGGGCGCGGACGTTCTGCACCGAGCCCACCGGCGCGCCGGCCGGCACGGCGGTCGTCGGCGCGGCGCTCTGCTCGGCGCCCGGTACCGGCGCCGGCTCGCCGATGAACGTCTCGATCCCCGCCGGCGCGACGTCCCCCGCCGCGGCGGGCGGCGTCGGCACCGGCGGTGGTGCCGCGGCGGCCGAGCCGCGGCGCGGCGTGGCCGTCTTCTTCGCCCGCGTGCTCCCCTTCTTCTTCGGTGCGCCGGCGTCGCCGTCGCCCGGCGTGCGTCCGTCGTTGTCCATGGTGTACTCCGAGCTAGTGTGTCGCCGAGACGAGCCGTTCACGGTTCACGGTTCACGGTCAACCGTGAACCGTTCACCGCTAGTCATGTCCCCCGATGTACCTCCGAATCGTCTTCTCCCAGTACGGCCAGTCGTGCGCGTGCCCCTCGGTGACGCGGAGGGCGTTGCCGATCCCCTTCTGCCAGAGCGTCGCCGAGAGCTCCTCGTTGTTGCGGTAGGACGGGTCGCCCCGCCCGATCGTGAAGATGATGTCCTGCCGCTGGAAGGCGGCGATGCGCGCCGGGTCGTGCTCGTTCGTCATGAACGCCGACGGGTTGCAGGCGTAGACGTTGCCGTCCGAGTAGCCACCGGTCATCTGCGTGATGTCGTACAGCCCGCTCATCCCGATCACGCGGTTGACGAGCGTCGGGTTGCGGAAGGCGAAGCAGACGGCGTGGTAGGCGCCGAAGCTCGCGCCGGCGGCGATCGTGAACGGCGTCGGGTTGCGCGCGTTCATGAACGGCACCACCTCGTCGCGCAAGTAGCGGTCGTACTGCAGGTGGCGCCAGGCGCGCGTGCCGGGGTGAATCGTCTTGTTGTACCAGCTGTCGCCGTGCGCGTGGTCCACGCAGTACATCTGCACCCACCCGTTCTCGAGGTGGTCGCCGAGGACGCGGTGCATGTGCCGGTCGTGCCACTCGCGGTAGCTGCCGAGCGTGGTCGGGAAGACGAGCAGCTTCGCCCCCCCGTGCCCGAAGACGAGGACGTCCATCTCGCGGCCGAGCGCGGGACTGTGCCAGCGGTGTTGCTCTTGGTGCACGTCAGGACTCCTCGTCGTTGGATCGCCCTCGGCCCTCGGCGCTCGGCTGGTGGCGCTTGGCCGAAC
>Ga0307412_10000767_pt1 | contig 18555 bp, 20 predicted proteins | sample DK1Cmetagenome_3_FD_203823 | JGI IMG/M metagenome (GOLD analysis project Ga0307412, IMG submission 203823) | Maize rhizosphere microbial communities from greenhouse at UC Davis, California, United States - DK15-C-1 | ecosystem: Host-associated > Plants > Roots > Rhizosphere > Soil | place: USA...
GCGGCCAGGAGGTGATGGCGATGGCGATGATGGCGTTCTGGATGCCCGGGCCGAGTGCTGCGACGAAGGCGAGCGCCAGGACGAGCTTCGGGAAGGCGAGGAAGATATCGGTGATGCGCATCAAGATGGCATCGACCCAGCCGCCGGCATAGCCGGACACCGTGCCGACCAGAAGGCCGATCGGCGCCGAGATGATGGCGACGAGGACGACGACCATCAGCGTCAGGCGGGAGCCGTAAATCAGGCGCGAATAGATATCACGGCCCTGGTCGTCGGTACCGAGAAGATAACCCTCGGCGCCCGGCGGCAGAAGGCGGGCGTTGCGGAGATCGCCGACGACGGGCGAGTGCGTGGCCAGCACATCGGCAAAGGCCGCCATCACGAGCAGCGCGATGATGATGAAGAGACCAACGACCGCCAATCGGTTGGCGGTAAACTGTCGCCAGGTGACGTAGGCGCGGCCGAGGCGGGCTTGGGTGCGCGATTGCGGCCGGTCGGAGAGCAGCCACTCGCGGCGGGTCATCGGTCTGACATTGGTTGCGGTGTTGTTTGCTTGCATGCTCATCGGGTTCGGGTCCTGGGATCGAGGGTCCGATAAAGAAGATCAGACAAGAGGTTGATGCCGATGAAGACGGTGCCGATGACGATCGTGCCGCCAAGCACGGCGTTCATATCGGCATTCTGCAGCGAGTTGGTGATGTAGAGGCCGATACCGGGCCAGGAGAAGACCGTCTCGGTCAATACCGAACCTTCGAGCAGTCCGGCATAGGAGAGCGCGATGACGGTGACCAGAGGAACCGCAGCGTTCCGCAGCGCGTGGCCCCAGATCACCCGGGTTTCCGACAGGCCCTTGGCGCGCGCGGCAACCACATATTCCTGGCTAAGCTCGTTCAGCATGAAGCTGCGGGTCATGCGGCTGATATAGGCGAGCGAGAAATAGCCGAGCAGCGAAGCGGGCAGGATGATGTGGCGGAAGACGTCATAGAAGACGTCCCACTGCCCCTGCATGGCGCTATCGAGCAGATAGAAGCCGGTGACCGGCGTGAAGCTGTATTCGAAAACGATGTCGATGCGGCCGGGGAAGGCGACCCAGCGTAGCTTGGCGTAAAAGATCACCAGCGAGATCAGCGACAGCCAGAAGATCGGCACGGAATAGCCGATCAGGCCGATGACGCGAACGATCTGGTCGGCGAAGCTGCCGCGCTTGACGGCGGCGAGGACACCGAGCGGCACGCCGATCACCGAGCCGATGATGGTGCCGAGGGTGGCGAGTTCGATCGTTGCCGGGAAAACGCGCTTGATATCGACCATGACGGGATTGGTCGTCAGCACCGAGGTGCCGAAATCGCCGGCCAGGATCCCTTTGAGGTAGATATAGAACTGCTGGTAGAGCGGCAGGTCGAAGCCCATTTCGCGCCGCACGCGTTCAACCACGTGGGCGGGTGCGCGGTCGCCGAGAATGGCGAGCACCGGATCGATGGGCACGACGCGGCCGATGAAGAAGGTCACGGCCAGAAGGCCGAGATAGGTGGTGACGGCGGCGACCAGAAAACGGCCCACAGCCTTCGCAAAAGGAAGAGCACGGCCGGGTTTCGGCCGTGCTTCCGTCTTTGTTTCGACGATGCTCAATCTATCAATCCTGCCGGATCATTCCTTGCCGATCATGCCGACATAGTTGGTGTCGAAGCTCGGGCCGAGTTTGAAGTTCGATACGCCCTTGCGGTAGCCTGCGACTTCGGTCTGCTGGAAGATGAAGACGAACGGGCTGTTGGCCAGATACTTCTTCTGAATGTCCTGATACATCGCCGCGCGCTTGTCGTTGTCGCGCTCGAGCAGGGCAGCCTTGGCTTCCTTGTCCAGTTCAGGCGCTTCAAACGTGTTGCGCCATGCGAGCGTCTTCACCGTGCCGGCGTCGGAGTTATCCGGGTTGCTGGTGAAGGTATCGGCGTTGGAGTTCGGGTCGAAGTAGTCGGAGCCCCACTGGCCGATGTAGATGTCGTGCGTGCGGGCGCGGAACTTGGTCAGCGTCTGCTTGCCGTCACCCGGGATGATCTCCATCTTGATGCCGGCCTGGGCGACCGACTGCTGGATGGATTCGGCGATACCGGTTACCGGCTGCGTGTTGCGCACGTCGATGGTGACCGAGAAGCCGTCCTTCAGGCCTGCCTTGGCGAGCAGTTCCTTGGCCTTGGCGACGTCGAACTTGTAGGGGTTCTCGTCGAGCGCGCCGAGCTGGCCCTTCGGCAGGAAGGTCTGGTGGATTTCGCCGATGCCCTTGATCAGGGTGGCGCCGATCGCATCGTAGTCAACCAGGTACTTGAAGGCTTCCTGGACTTCCGGCTTCTTCAGGTTCTCGTTCTTGGAGTTGAGGCTGATGAAGTAGACGGTGCCCTTCGGCGCGCTTTCGCTGGCGAGGTCGGCGTTCTTGGCGACGGCGTCGAGGTCGCCGGGCTCCAGGTTGCGGGCGATGTCGATGTCACCGGCCTCGAGCGCCAGGCGCTGCGCAGAGCTTTCCTTCATGAAGCGATAGATGACGCGGGCGAGCTTGGCCTTTTCGCCATAGTAGTTGTCGTTGCGCTCGAGCACGACAACTTCGTTGGCGCGCCATTCGCGCAGCTTGAAGGCGCCGGAGCCGGCGTAGCCGGTCTTCAGCCACTCGTTGCCGAAATCGTTGTCGTACTTGTAGTCGGCCGACGGGGTGACCGGCTTGACGTGGTCGAGAACCAGCTTCTTGTCGACGACGGAAGCAACCGTTGCCGTGAGGCAGTTCAGGACGAAGCTTGGCGCGTAAGGCTTGTCGACCGTGAAGGTGAAGGTGTTTTCGTCGGTCGCCTTGGCTTTTTCGGTGACGTTGTCGCCCGTGATGCCGAACTGGGTGATGATAAAGGCGGGGCTCTTGTCGAGCTTGACGGCGCGCTCGAAGGACCATGCAACGTCTTCGGCGGTGATCGGGTTGCCGGAGGCGAACTTCATGCCGGGCTTCAGCTTGAACGTATAGGTCAGGCCGTCATCCGAAACGGTCCAGCTCTCGGCGAGATCGCCCTTGACCTTAGACGTGTCGGCCATGTCGAGGCGCACGAGCAGGCTGTAGGTGTTGCTGGTCATCTCGGCGGTCGAGAGCTCGAAGGCTTCGCCTGGATCCATGGTGATGATGTCGTCGATCGCGAAGCCCTCGACGAGGGTATCCTTCGGGGTCTCGGCGAAGGCGGCGGGCGCGGCCAGCATCAGGATGGAGAGAGCGGCGCCGGCGGAAAGCGCGCGGAAGCTGCGGTTCAATCTGGTCATCATCATATTTTTCGTCCCCTGTTCATTTTTGAATTTAGTCAAAGCACGTCAGCAGTCTCAGGCAGCCTCTTCTCCCCATGCCGAAGACAAAATCCGAAGCCAGTTTTCGCTGGCCATTTTCTTCAAATCCTCGCCACCATATCCAGCCGTCCGAAGCGCATCAATCAGCTTCTGGTTGCCAGAGGCGTCGCCGATTTTATCCGGTATGGTTGCGCCATCGAAGTCCGATCCGAGCGCTACGCAATCGATGCCGATGCGCTCGACGAGGTAGTCGATATGGCGAACCATGTCGCTGAGCGGCGTGTCGCCGTCCGAGCGGGCGTCGTCGCGCAGCATGGCGGTCGCATAGTTGAGGCCGACGAGGCCGCGGCTTTCCTTGATCGCGTCGAGCTGCTTGTCGGTCAGGTTGCGAGCAACAGGTGTCAGCGCATGGACGTTCGAGTGGCTGGCGACGAGCGGCTGGTCCGTCGTCTTCGCTACATCCCAGAAGCCCTTTTCGGTGATGTGGGCGAGGTCGATCATGATGCCCATGCGGTTGCACTCCCGAAGCAGCTCGAAGCCGGCATCGGTCAGGCCGAGGCCGGTATCCGGCGACATCGGGAAAGCAAAAGGAACGCCGTGGCCGAAGATGTTGTGCCGGCTCCAGACCGGGCCCAGCGAGCGCAGGCCCGCGGCATAGAAGACCTCCAGAGCGGCCAGATCCGTGCCGATCGCCTCGCAGCCTTCCATATGCATGACAGCGGCGAAGACGCCGTCGTCGATGCATTTGCGGATGTCCTTGACCGTGCGGCACAGACGCCAGGCGCCGGCGCGATCGAGGCGCAGTGCGATCGCGGCCATTTCATTAGCGATCCGCAGCGATGGCAATGGGTCGAGAGGGGCTGCGAGCGGGGTGACGTAGTGGCCATCCTTGTCGGGATCGGCGAAGACCAGATCGCCCGACGGGATGTAGATGGCGCAAAGGCCGCCGGCGAGGCCGCCTGCCTTGGCGCGAGGCGCATCGATGTGGCCGGCGTCCGTTCCGTTCGCAAACTCGGCAATGGGATCGCCGCCCTCCCGCTCATGCGTCCAGAGGCGGAGGAGAACGTCGTTGTGGCCGTCGAATACGAATTGCATGTCAGTTCCTGTAAGCCCAGCTCCCAGAGCCAGGGCGGGCGATGCGAAGCGCGCAGAATAGAAAAGCTGGCGGAATACGCCACCCCTTTTTTGAGATTATTTTGGAGCGACAACCCATGGTTAGGTGCAGCATTGCGGTCTCGATGGGGCTCTCCAAAAACACAGAGAATGCTGCGCCGGCCGATGAAAATGAGATGCTGCCTGACTATATGCTATCGCGGAAACGGTGGCCGATCGTCGGCCCCGGCGGAGAGCGCAATGTCTATTTCAATCTATCGCCTGACAGTGCCTGTATTTCAGCGCGGCCTGACAACCTTGACCAACTATCTCGACAAGGCGGAGGCCTTCGCCAGCGAGAAGGGAATCGATCCCGTGGAGCTCGTCGCGACGCGGCTGGCACCGGACATGCTGCCGTTTTCCGGCCAGTACCAGCGGGCCACCGATAGCGCCAAGCTTGCCATTGCACGGCTAACGGGTACGGACGCGCCGAAATTCGAGGACAACGAAACGACGATCGCCGATCTCAGGGCGCGCGTCGCGAAAACGGAAGCCTATCTCGCGACCGTTTCGCCGGATACGCTCGATGGTGCCGAAACCCGCGAGGTTGTCATTTCTCCCGGCGGCAACAGAACGGTCTTTCGTGGCGACGATTACGTCTTGAGCTTCGCGCTGCCGAATTTCTATTTCCACATCTCGATGGCGCACGCGATCCTGCGCAACAAGGGTGCGCAGGTCGGCAAGCTCGATTATCTCGGGCGGTTCTCCTGACGATCAATCAGGGCCGGTGTCGAACCGGCCCTTTCTCCGTCAGCTCGGTGTAGGCCAGGGTCTGGTCGAGGTGGCGGGCGCGCAGCGACAGCAGCTTTTCCGCGTAGGCGAGCCGTGTCGAGGCGTGCGCTGGGTCGGCCGCGATATTTCGCAGCTCCATTGGGTCGTTCCTGAGATCGAAGAGCAACGGTGCCAAGCCGGCGAAATGCACATATTTGAAATTCTCGTCCCTGACGACGGCGAGATTGCATTCGTTGGATCGCAGGTCGAATTGCCGCTCGGCATGCTGGTGAGCGACGTCGCGGAAATCGAACTCCCAGAAGGCCGCATCACGCCAGTTCGCGACGCCCTCCCCCTCGGTAAAGGGTAGCAGCGATTGCCCGTCCAAGCCGTTTTCCGGCTCGACGTTCAGGCGCTCGCACAGCGTCGGAAAGATATCGGCGGCGCTGGTGAAGCGCTCGACTGTTTCGCCGCGAGTGCCCGATCGCGGATCGCGAATGACCAAAGGGATGTGATAGCTCCCGTCAAAGAAGCCGCCCTTGCCGAAGGTCCAGTGATCGCCGGCCATCTCCGCATGATCCGACGTGAAGACGATGACCGTGTTTTCCCAAGCACCGGCATCCTTAAGCGAGGCCCAGATCCGGCCCAGCTGCGCGTCCACCTCTGCGATCATGCCATAATAGACGGCGCGGATTGCCGCGATGTCCTCGGCGTTCCAGTCATCGACCGGGCCGGTTGCGCCGTGGATGAAGCTGCCCTTGTCGTTTCGCGGCATCGCGTAGGCGAGATAGGGGTGTGATGCCTCCTCGCTCTGTCGATCGGCCGCACGGGAAAAGGCGGGCCCGTCCTCGGGCGAAAACATGTCGTTATAAGGCGTCGGCGCTGAAAATGGCGGATGCGGACGCAGGAAGGATATGTGCGCGAACCACGGATTATCCTGTTCGCCCAGCCAGCGAATGAACTCGCCAGTCAGGAAGGCCGTCTGCGTCTCGTCTTTCGAATAGGCGGTGGGCGCGTTGGAGATTTCGCCGGGTCGGGCGCCCAAGGGGATGTGAATATCGCGGCTCGTCGCGTCATCATGGCCGCGCGATCGCAGCCAGGACAGCCATTGTTTCTCATGTTCCGGAAGCAGTTGCCGCGCGGTGAAGCCGGGCAGCAGGCCTTCATAGGTGGTCAGATGCGGATCGTTGGTATCGATGCCGCGCGGGTCGGGCGCGGTATCCGTGTAGCCGAACAAGGTCGGCTCGTAGCCGGCACGGCGTGCCGCCAGTGCCATATTGTCGAACCTGCCATCGAGGGGCGAGCCGTTGCGGCAAACCCGATGGTTCATCTGGTAGAGGCCGGTATAGAGCGTGGCACGCGCCGGCGAACACGGCGCGGCGCCAGCAAAATGACGGGCAAACAGCGTGCCTTCGGCCGCCAGCGCATCGACATTCGGTGTCCTGACGCAGGCGTGATTGCGTGCAGAGAGACAATCACCGCGCCACTGGTCCGCGGTGATCAGCAGAATGTTCGGTTTGCCCGTCATCGATCTGGCCAATCAGTGATGGTTGGATTTCGAATGCCAGTTCCAGGCCGAGCGGATGATCTGGGAGAGATCATGCTGCGGCACCCAGCCGAGCACTTCGCGGGCCTTGTCGTTGTTGGCGACCAGCGTGTGCGAATCGCCTTCGCGGCGGCCGACATATTCGACGGGGAATGGCTTGGCGGAGACGTCTTCGATCGCGCCGAGCAGTTCCTTGACCGTCGTGCCGGTGCCGGTGCCGAGATTGAGCGCAACCGATTCGCCGCCGCGCAGCAGATGCTCGACAGCGCGGACATGCGCGTCGGCAAGATCGAGCACGTGGATATAGTCGCGCACGCAGGTTCCGTCGCGGGTCTCGTAATCGCTGCCGAACACCTTGAAGCCGTCGCGCCGTCCGAGTGCTGCATCGATCGCGAGCGGGATGGCGTGGGTTTCCGGCTGATGCCACTCGCCGATACGGCCTTCGAAATCGGCGCCGGCGGCATTGAAATAACGCAGCACGACCGAGCGGAAGCCGGTGTACTTGTCGTAATCGGCAAGCGCCTGCTCGACGATGTATTTCGTCTGGCCATAGGGGTTGATCGGCACCTGCCGGTGAGTTTCATCCAGCGGCACGCTCTGCGGCAGACCATAGGTCGCGCAGGTGGAGGAGAAGACGAAGGCCTTGATGCCGGCCGCCTGGGCCGCTGCCAGCAAGGTCAGCGTGCCGATGACGTTGTTTTCGTAGAAGGCGACCGGATCCTTTACGGATTCACCTACCTCGATCAGGGCCGCGAAGTGCAGGATGGCTGCGGGCTTGTGCTTGGCCAGAACCTCGTCGAGGCGCGCGCGATCCCTGATATCGCCTTCCTCGGCTGGGCCCCATTTGACGAACTCGCGGTGCCCGTTCGAGAAGTTGTCGTAAACGACGGGCTTGAAGCCCTTGTTGGCGAGATCGAGACATGTGTGGGAGCCGATATAGCCTGCACCACCAACGACCAGAACTGTTTCACCTGCCATGCACCACCTTCTGTGATTTGGAATCGGACAGCACCAGAGTTAGGCCAACGACATGGCGATAAAAAGAACGAAGTGGGCTGCACGCCGCTTTCGCCGCATCTTCTGGCCAACGCGATTAGCGAATTTTGTTAGCCGAGATCGAAGACCGGTCGAATGAGGATTATTCGCCTGCGATGCATGATCAAGGTTCTCCCGATCGACAATATCATTGGCGCCATTGGTAGTGGCCGGAAATCTTGCTACCTATGATACTGCCTTATTTTAGCTTTCATGCATGGTCTATGCTTTGTGTCTTGTTATGTCTGTTTCAATAGACTTCAAAGATATCTGGAAAAACATCGCGCATGGATGCAGCTATTCGCAAGTTTATCTTTCATGATCTTCAAACGATCGAGGGTTACATCGATCCCCCGGATGCGCTGGTGTTCCTGGCGATCCTCCAGCATCAGGCTCTGGCCGGTTTTGAAGGGGCGATTGCGGAGATCGGCGTCTATTACGGGCGATCCTATTTCCTCTTTCGGCGCATCTGCGGTGACGAGCAGCGAATCGTTGCCATCGATCTTTTCGATCTCGACAGTGCAACGAAGGGCAGTGCGCAGTATCTGCAATTTGTCGAAAACGGCCGACGGCTCGGGCTTCCTGTGTTGGAAGACCTGGTGATCAAGGGCGACAGCACGCTTCTGAAGCCTGCGGATATCTTCGCGAAAGTGGGGCCGGTCCGCTTCTTCAGCATCGATGGCGGGCACATGCTGCATCACGTCATGTCCGACACGCATCTGGCGGCGGATACGCTGACCGATCATGGCATCATCGCCTTCGACGATACGTTCAACCCGACATGGCCGGAGGTGACGGTTGGCGTCGCCGATTTCCTGCGCGAGCAGCAGGGCGAGTTCGCGGTCTTCTGTATTACCAAATACAAGACCTATGTCTGCCGCCGGGCATTTCACGCCGAATATTCCAGGGCAATTGCCGCCTCTCCCGATCTCGCCGCTTTCGAACATGTCGAAACCGAGTTTCTCGGCTCCAAGGCGGCGCGGCTTGAAAATCCGATGCGCCGGCGTCTCGTGCACCAGCTTCTGGTGCGCAGCGGCATGAGCGTGTTTTCGGAGAGGGCCTATAGATAGCCGGCTTTGCGGTGAGGGGGCGATAGGAAGAAAAATGCCTCGCCGAAGCGAGGCTAGTCCAAGGCCGCTTCGGGGAAAACAGAAGCGACGCGGCTGTTTTATTGCTGCGCTAACTTTCCGCAAGCGCAGTTTCGCGAATTTCGGTACGCCCGGCGAAATGGCGCGGAAAGACAGTCACGACCGGCTGCCGCTGCTTTTCAAGCCCGCAACAAGCCGGCGTCCGCGACGCAGAGCTGTGAATGCGGCGCCGACCGCGATCAGCCATAGCGCGGCAAGCAAGATTTCATTGGTGCCACCCCAGAGCGGCTGAAACACCGATAGAATAGCGGCGCCCGTTATCGTTGCCATGCGGTGCTGCTTGGCCATGGGGCCGGAGAAATCGCTCGGCTGGCCGGTGGCGCGGCCGAGCTCGCGGACATAGGCGGTGAGCACAGCAAAGGCCGCCGCCGCCCAGCCGAGCCCCGGCGCCCCGATGCCCGCCCCTGCCCCGACGAGGATCAGGATATCGGCAACCCGGTCCGGGAATTCATTCCAGAATGGCCCATCGGCCGCCCCCTTCCCGCCCTCGACCGCGACCATGCCATCGAAGAGATTGCAGAGCAGCCGCAGCTGGCAAAAGAGCGCAGCCGCGACGAAGAAGGGCGCCTGCGCCCAGCCCGCTTGCTGTCCCGACAAAAAGAAGGCGCCGCCGGCGAGTGCTGCCGCGATCATGCTTGCCTGCGAGATCTGATTGGGCGTGATTGATTTCGACGCCAGCCATTGCGCCGTCGAGCGCGCCCAGTGTGTGTCGCGGCTCGCCAGCGGCCTGCGGTCACCTGTTTCGGTCATGTCCGCTCCCCCTTCCGGTACAGTGAATAGTTGTAGATCGCCGCGTAGCTGGTCGAAACGGCCAGCGGCAGCGCGATTGTTTTCAGAATTTCGGGCGTGCCGCTCAACGCGTGGATCGTTGCGAGAATGGCGCTCGATGCCAGGCAGGCGATCAGCGGCGGCGCCCAGAGGGCCTGCGTTCCATTCATCCGGCGTGACAGCTGCTCGACCGCGGTCTTGAGAAACAGCGTCAGGCAGGCTGACAATGCGCCCTGGACGAGACCGGCAAGCAGGAAGCGGCTCGGTGGGTAATCCCGGTTTGCAAACATCGCCCAGCCGCCCATGGCGCAGAAGGCGAATGCGAGATGGGTGATGCTGTTGCCGGCGATGCGCCGCAGCCTAGTCGTCATGTGGCCGACCACCAATAGCGGACGAGATGGAAGAAGATCGGTGCGGAAAAGACGACGGAATCGAGCCGGTCGATCAGGCCGCCATGGCCCTCGATCAGGTTGCCCCAATCCTTGACGCCGCGGTCGCGCTTGATCGCCGACATCACCAGTCCGCCGAAGAAGCCCATCATGGTGATGACGAAAGCCAGCAGCCCGGCCTGGAAGGGTGTGAACGGCGTGATCCACCAGAGGCCTGCGCCAATCAGCGTGGCGCTGGCAACGCCGCCGACAAAGCCCTCTACGGTCTTGGAGGGCGACAGCTTCGGCGCGATCTTGGTGCGGCCGAAAAGCTTGCCCCAGACATATTGGAGCACATCGCTCAGCTGCACGATGATGACGAGAAAGGCGATGAGCAGCACATTGCGGCCCTCATAGCCCGGAATATCGAGCGTCAGCAGCGCCGGCACGTGGGAGGCGCAGAAGACGCAGATCATCAGCGCCCATTGCACCTCCGCAATCCGATCGAGAAAGCGCTCGGTGTCGCCACGCAGCACCGAGATGATCGGCATCAGCAGGAAGGCATAGACGGGAATGAAGATCGCGAAGATGCCGTATTGCTTCGTCCAGAGGAGGAAATACTGTAGCGGCAGCACGACGAAGAAAGCGGTCGCCAGCGCCCAGTGATCGGCGCGTTTGGTGTGCGTCAGCGTGATGAACTCGCGCAGCGCCGCGAACGAGCAGAAGCCGAAAAGCACAAGGATGCCGACCCGGCCGATCATGAAGGCGATGCCGATCAGGATCGCCATCACCCACCACGCCTTGATGCGCGCGTTGAGGTTCTCGATCGAGGCGTTGGCCCCATCGGGCGAGAGGCGGCGCTGCAGCACATAGCCGACTGCGGATGCGACGACGAGCACCGCGAGAATACCGAGGACGAGCGTAAGGAGGTCGGAATTGGCCGTGTTCATTCGCTACCGCCTGGCTGTTTTGGAGAGAGATCGAGAAGGGCCGTGCGCGCCCGGTCGAGAAAGGCCTGCTTGTCTTCGCCGGTATGCATGTGCATCGGCTCCCCGAAGGTGACGGTGCAGATCAAGGGGATCGGAACGATCTCGCCCTTCGGCATGACGCGGTTGAGATTGTTGATCCAGACGGGGACGAGGCGGATATCCGGACGCACTGACGCAAGATGAAAGAGCCCGCTCTTGAACGGCAACAGCGGTGCCTCCGTCAGATTGCGGGTTCCCTCCGGAAAGAGAATGAGCGACGAGCCGGCATCCAGCGCATTCGCCATCACCTCGATCGGATCGCTGGTCCGCTTATCCCGCTCGCGCTCGATTAGCACGGCATCGAACACATCGCTGCCGATGAAGCGCGTGATCGCCGACTTCAGCCAGTATTCCGCACCTGCCACCGGACGCGTGGATCGGCGCAGGCGGGGCGGCAGAACGGCCCAGACCAGAATGAAATCGCCATGGCTCGAATGATTGGCGAAATAGATGCACCTTTCCGTTGTCGGGCCGTCGCTTGTCCAAATGGCGCGCACGGCCGTTATGGCGCGCGCAAACAGAACGATGGCCGTCGCCACCGGCCCCGCGATCATCTTCCGTACCAAATCGATCCCCCATCCACCTGACACATATAAGATGTGTAGCCGTGTTTAAGGCGGATCAAAAGCCCCCGGTTTCGCGCAACCGCTAGCAAGTCACGACCATCCCGGCACAACGCGTCGAATGGTGGGGGAAAGCGTTAACCATGCTTCGGTAGGAATGGTGTCGAACACAACGGAACGAATCGATGTCGGTAAACACAAGCAAGAGTTTGAAGGCCATGACCACAAGTGAAATCGTCCTTTTTCCTGTGGCCTCGCGCGCCGGCGACATCGATCGCAGCGCCGCCGAACTCGAGCGCCTGCATGGTGCCGATGCCGTCCAATACTGGAAGACCGAATGCCGGCGCTTGGCGAGCGAACTCGAATCGCTCGGCCTGCCAGAGGCGGAAGTTCGCCATCAGGTGATGGTTTTCCAGGCCGAGGTTCAGCAGGCCCTCGTGCAGCGTTCGCAGTCGCGGGCGATTTCACAAAGCCGCAGCGGTCGCGCGCTGAAGCGGTAAGCGGGCGAGGCATCGGCCTCTCTGAGGGCATGGCGATATGGAGCCGAAGCTGCTAGACGCTGGGCCAACCTGCCACGCGAAAAGGAATACGCGATGATCCAGCCCACGGCTTCGTTCAAGGACAATCTGCAATTGCTGCCCTCAGTCGAAGGCCTTGCTCGCATAGACCTGACCGACCCGGCCGGCGTCATTGTCGCGACGATCGAAAACCAGCCGGGCAAGCAGGGATCGCTCGCGATCTACCAATATCTGCAGCAATGTTTCGGCATGCTCGACAAGCAAGCCGCAACCTACGCCCTCGAGCTCTTCGCCGAGCACACCGCCGACGCGAAAACCCGCCCCGGCGCCCATCCCAATATCGACCGCTTGCTCAATATCATCGGCGGCGCTGCGCCATTGGGCATTCAACTCGTTGCTCGGTGACAAGCGCCGCACAGGCTAAGCTGCGAGTTTGATTACGAGCTGATGAAGCACGTGGGGTCGATGACGTCGCCTTTGGTGCGCCAGCGTCCTGTGATCTGATCTCGAGAATATCGACCGCGAACAGAGGACATTGCGAACAACTGACAACCCGTTCGGCGCGAGGGTGTCACCTATGTCTTAGGTACGGATGGTTACCTGTGCATTCGGGTCGGGAAGAATGGCGGAGAGGGTGGGATTTGAACCCACGGTACCCTTGCAGGCACGCCGCATTTCGAGTGCGGTACATTCAACCACTCTGCCACCTCTCCGCGGTCTGGTTGACGCCGTTAGGCGCGGGCTGTCTCATAGCGAGAGTTTGGCGGGCTGGCAAGTCGTAATCTCAAGCCATTTCATCCTTTTGTCATCCTTTTACCTTGACAGTTTTTTTATGCTCGCGTATCTGCGCAACCCAATAGGTGTGGATAAGTCCGCGCCTTGTCCGTCCCGCGCCCGCGTGGGGCATCACCGGCAGCCAGAATTCCTGGGCAAAAGCCCTGAAATCCCTGCTTAACATCGACTGATAAAAAGACGGCCACCTGTTTGATGCGGGTCGAGCCGGAACGAACATGAAAGGATAAAAAATGTTCGCAGTCATCAAGACCGGCGGTAAGCAGTACCGTGTGGCAGCAAACGACGTGCTGACCATCGAGAAGCTTGAAGTAACCGCTGGCGAATCGATCGAATTCACCGAAGTCCTCGTAATCGGCGAAGGCGCCGATGCCGCGATCGGTGCTCCCTTCGTCAAGGGCGCGTCCGTCAAGGCCGAAGTCGTCGAGCACAACCGCGGCAAGAAGGTCATCGCCTTCAAGAAGCGCCGTCGTCAGAACTCGAAGCGCTCGCGCGGCCATCGCCAGCACCACACCGTTGTCCGTATCACGGACATCGTGGCTGCTAAGTAAGATCACGGGACTTAAGGTTTAAAGGAGAACTCCAATGGCACACAAAAAAGCTGGCGGTTCGTCGCGCAACGGCCGCGATTCTGAATCCAAGCGCCTTGGCGTGAAGAAGTTCGGTGGCGAGAACGTCATCGCAGGCAACATTATCGTGCGTCAACGCGGTACGCAGTGGCACCCGGGTTCCAACGTCGGCCTCGGCAAGGATCACACGATCTTTGCTCTCACCGCCGGCAATGTGAACTACCGTACGAAGGCCAACGGCCGCGTATACGTATCCGTGATGCCGAAAGCGGAAGCAGCGGAATAAGCCGGTAGCGCTTTATAGCAGCCGGTGTCTCATCGACCCGGCTGAGCGTATCAGGTTCAGTCAAGACAAAAGGGGAGATGGGGCACCACCCATCTCCCCTTTTTCTTTACCCTCAAGGAGGACTGAACCATGCAAGGCGAATTGTTACGGAGAGACCAAAGGTCTCCCGAAGAGAGGCTGCGGCCTGAGCGGTTAAGGACCGATTGCCCTGTCTTACTGTCGGAAAGGCTCGTCATGCGCGCGCCCCACGAAGAAGACATCGACGCCCTTGCCCATCTCGCCAACAACGCCAAAGTCGCCACAATGGTGTCGCGCATGCCGCACCCGTATACGGCCAATGATGCCGCCGACTTCGTGCGACGCACGAAAAATGGCGAGATTGGCAAGTGCGTCTATGCGATTACCAAAGCCGAAAACGGCGCCTTTATCGGTTGCTGCGGGGTCGAACCGCATCTTGATGGTCGCACCGTCGAGATCGGTTACTGGCTGGGCGAGCCCTACTGGAACCAGGGCTTCATGACAGAGGCCTGCCATGCGCTCGTCGACATGGTGTTCCGCACCCGCGAGGATGTCGACCAGATCGACGCTCGTTGCCGGGTGATGAACATCGCCTCGCGCCGCGTCATCCAAAAGTGCGGTTTTCAGTTCCAGGGATCGGGGCTTGCCGCGTCGCTGGCGCTTGGGAGCAACGTGCCGGTCGAATGGTACAGGCTCGACCGCAAGACCTGGATGTCGCTGAGAAGCTGGGGGAGCGTATTATGAGTGCGCTGAGCCTGGAAAGGCCAAGACCCCAGGTCGCCACCGCCGGTTCGCAGCCCGACATCAAGACTGAGCGGCTTTTGCTGCGGGCGCATCGGTTAAGCGATGCCGATGCGATCGCGGAATCGCTGTCCGATTTCGCGGTAACGCGGATGCTGGCACGGGTGCCTGCACCCTATGACCGGCAGGATGCGCTCGACTGGCTGGTGCCGGTGACGGCCGGCCGGCTGCCGGGCTGGCAGATGGCGATCACCAATGGCGATGACGCGCATATCGGCGTGGTGTCGATCGAGCTTCGTCATGGTCGCTGGCATCTCGGCTACTGGCTGAACCGCTATTACTGGCGGCGCGGCTATATGAGCGAGGCGGTTTCCGCCACGCTCGAGCGTTTCTCGCGGCGCATGCCCGAGACAGTCGTGCATTCCGGTGTCTTCGCCGACAATCCGGCGTCGCTGAGGCTGCAGGAAAAGATCGGCTTTCGCATGACCGGTTGCAGCGAGGTCTTCAGCTTCGCCCGCAACACGATGGTCACGCATGTCGAAACCATGCTGAAGCCCGGCGCGTTGCAGCAGAGCAAGAGCGCCTGATGAAAATTGGAGGCGCCCCACACTGATCGGGGCGCCTTCTTCAATTGTCGATCTCGACCCAGACGGGGAAGTGATCGGACCCCATGGCCGAGGTGTCAATCCGTGCGGATCTTAGCCGGCTTCCAAGGCCTGAACTGACGAAGACGTAATCGAGATGCATGCGCTTGCCATGATTTGCGGGATCCATCCAGCTGTAGCTGTCGGGCTGATAGGCGCTGAGCGCTTCGAAGGCGTCAACAGGCGTGCCGACGCGTGCCGTGCGGCCGTAATATCCGTCCTTCCGGCCCGCGAAAGCGCAGTACTCGGGCGATTCCGGCAGCATGTTGAAGTCGCCCATGACGAGATAATCTTCGGGCAGCGGGAGCTCCCCGATCTCGAATTCGCGGGCGCCGGTCAGCGATCCGCCTTCATGGGGGAAGGCGTTGATGCGCTCATTGAGGTGTGCGAGTTGGCGGATGCGCTCGTCGCTGGAGACGTGATCGAGATGGACCGAGTAGACGCGCACGGCACCGCCGGGAAGGTCGATAACGGCCTCCGTGGCGCTGCGTTGCAGGTTGAGCTTGGTGAGCGTCCTGCTGCGCGGCAGAAGCAGCGTGCGGGTCGACAGGATCGGCCAACGCGAGAGGACCATGTTGCCGAACTGCATGCGCATGCCGCGCGGCGCGGATTGGCCGTCGATCTCCGCGACATGCAAATCGCAGCCAGGTCCATAGACCCAGAAATGGTCGGGGAACAGGGTGCTCAGATCAGCCACCATGTCGGGATATCGGTTTCGCGCGAAGCCGCGGGTGACTTCCTGGAGCGCGATGATGTCGCCGCCGGCAAGACTGTCGGCGATTCGTTTCAGATCGTACGTGCCGTCGAGACCGAAGCCGTACTGTATGTTATAGCTCGCAAACCTAACGATAATCTTTGACCTCCGGCTGAACGGCCTATATCGATCAGGCCAAGACGGGCGTCCAATGACACCGAATGATGGAAGTAAAATGAAATTTCTCGACGAAGCAAAGGTCTATATCAAATCCGGCAGCGGCGGCGCGGGTGCCGTGTCGTTCCGGCGCGAGAAGTTCATCGAGTTCGGCGGGCCTGACGGCGGTGACGGCGGACGCGGTGGTGACGTGTGGGTGGAGACCGTCAACGGTCTCAACACGCTGATCGATTTCCGCTTCCAGCAGCACTTCAAGGCGACGATCGGCACGCACGGCATGGGCCGCAACCGCACCGGCGCCAATGGCGAGCACGTGACGCTGAAGGTGCCCGTCGGCACCCAGATCTTCGAGGAAGACCAGGAAACGCTGATCTGCGACCTGACGGAAGAGGGGCAGCGCTATTGCCTCGCCCGGGGTGGCAATGGCGGGTTCGGCAACGCGCACTTCAAGACCTCGGTCAACCAGGCGCCTGATTGGGCCAATCCTGGCCTCGAGGGCGAGGAGAAGACGATCTGGCTGCGCCTGAAGCTGATCGCCGATGCCGGTCTGGTCGGTCTGCCGAATGCCGGCAAGTCGACGTTCCTCGCGGCCGTTACGCGCGCGCGCCCGAAGATCGCCAATTATCCGTTCACGACGCTGCACCCCAATCTTGGCGTTGCGACGATCGACGAGCGCGAATTCATTCTCGCAGACATTCCCGGCCTGATCGAAGGCGCGCATGAAGGCGTCGGCATCGGCGACCGGTTCCTCGGCCATGTCGAGCGTACGCGCGTTCTGCTGCATCTCGTTTCCGCGCAGGAAGAGAATGTCGGCAAGGCCTACAAGACGGTCAAGCACGAGCTCAGGGCCTATAGCGACGAGATCGGTGACAAGCCGGAGATCGTGGCGCTGTCGCAGATCGACGTTCTCGACAAGGCGACGCTGACGAAGAAGACCAAGGAACTGGCCAAGGCCTGCGGCAGTACGCCCTACCAGATCTCGGCGGCAACGGGCATGGGCATGACCGAGGTGTTGCGTGCGCTGCGCGATATCATCGTCGAGGCCAATGCAGAAGCCAACATTGCCGAGAAGCCGGCCAAAGCTTTGAAGGTGCGTCATCGCGATGTGATCGCCGACGAGGACGAGGCCAATGACTAGGCAGAAGGCGCTGGGTAGCTACCGGCGCATCGTTATCAAGATCGGCTCCGCGCTGCTCGTCGACCGCAAGACCGGCCTGAAGAAGAGCTGGCTGGACGCGATGTGCGCCGATATCGCGAAGTTGAAAAACGAGGGTGTCGACGTGCTCGTGGTGTCCTCGGGCGCCATCGCGCTCGGACGCTCGGTTCTCGATCTGCCCTCGGGTGCGTTGAAGCTCGAGGAGAGCCAGGCGGCGGCGGCGGTCGGCCAGATCGCGCTTGCGCGCGATTGGTCCGAGAGCTTGTCGCGCGACAGGATCGTCGCCGGCCAGATCCTGTTGACGCTTGGCGATACGGAAGAGCGTCGCCGCTATCTCAATGCGCGCGCGACGATCAACCAGCTCCTGAAGATCGGCGCCGTTCCTATCATCAACGAGAACGACACGGTTGCCACCAGCGAAATCCGTTATGGCGACAATGACCGCCTGGCGGCGCGTGTCGCGACGATGGCGGGCGCGGATCTTTTGATCCTGCTGTCGGATATCGACGGTCTCTATACCGCTCCTCCGCATCTCGATCCGGATGCGCAGTTCCTGGAGACGATCGCCGAGATCACGCCTGAAATCGAGGCGATGGCCGGCGGCGCTGCGTCCGAGCTGTCGCGTGGCGGCATGCGCACCAAGATCGATGCCGGCAAGATCGCGACGACCTCGGGCTGCGCGATGATCATCGCTTCAGGCAAGACCGACAGCCCGCTGTCTGCGATCGAAAACGGCGCGCGGTCGTCGTGGTTCGCGCCTTCGGGTACGCCCGTGACTGCACGGAAGACCTGGATCGCCGGTCAGCTGCAGCCGGCAGGCGAGCTCCATGTCGATGACGGCGCGGTGACGGCGCTGGGCGGTGGCAAGAGCCTGCTGCCCGCTGGTGTGCGCAAGGTTGTCGGCCTGTTCAGCCGTGGTGATACGGTGGCGATCATCGGGCCGAATGGCCGGGAGATCGCGCGCGGATTGGCGGGCTATGATGCCGAGGAAGCGCGCCAGATCACCGGCCGCAAGTCGAGCGAGATCGAGGCCATTCTCGGCTATGCCGGGCGAGCGGCGATGATCCATCGCGACGACATGGTCATGACCTCGCAAATCAATTCGAAATCGGAAAGGCAGAAGAAGGACGCCGCCCATGCTTGATACAGTCGTGCAAAGCCCTGACATTGACGTGCTGATGAATGACATCGGCCGCAAGGCCAAGGCTGCCGCGCGACCGTTGGCCTTCGCCTCGACCGACGCCAAGAACGCCGCCCTGAATGCCATGGCTGATGCGATCCTGGCGGATAGGGAGCGGATCCTCGCTGAAAACGCTCGGGATCTCCAGGATGCGG
>Ga0307412_10000768_pt1 | contig 18548 bp, 16 predicted proteins | sample DK1Cmetagenome_3_FD_203823 | JGI IMG/M metagenome (GOLD analysis project Ga0307412, IMG submission 203823) | Maize rhizosphere microbial communities from greenhouse at UC Davis, California, United States - DK15-C-1 | ecosystem: Host-associated > Plants > Roots > Rhizosphere > Soil | place: USA...
TTTCGTTTTTCTTTTCGATTAATTCTAAAATTTTCTCGGAACATAATTCATCAAAAAGATTCATATTATATTCATAAGTAATGAAAACATTTCTACGGTGTGAAGATTTTCTCAGACTTTTTACAGAGCCGAAAGGCTTTCCTCTTTTAATACTTTTATAAATATTCAGGATAATTTCCTCATGGCTTTCCAGCGTATCGAGTTTAATATTCGGGTGGAATTCTAAAAAATAAACACCACGATATTTCGTAGTGTCTTCTTGTTCTAACAATATTTCTGCCTGACGGAATATTTTGTTTAAGTTGCTTTCAACCTTTTTCATTTCAAGATGGTTGATCACTTCTGTCAATTCGATACCAATTTTTTTGTCGTTGAATTTTGCGATAAAGTCGGGGCTTTCGCAGATAAGATTTTCAAACTGTACTTCCGGGAAATGATGCATGAAAGAGTTCAACAGTAAAATTTCAGACTTTTTCCTGTATTTTTCACGATCATGAAGCGGAGATTCGTCTATTTTACGATGATACTTCTCCATCGGCTTTTTTTTCAAATGTCGATTCAGATAATACAGACTGAGATTCTTAATTAGATCTTCTTCAGAAAATGCCTTTTTCATGTGTTAATTTTTATAATTAATATGAAACTCATAAATCTATGGTTTCACATCATGAAAGTTTTGATTTTCAAAATTTTACGAATTAAAGGTAACGAAAAAAAACTATTCAAAATATACTTTTAATGTTAATTTATGAAATAATTAATGTAGAGTTTACTTTCATTATTAATACCTTTAATGCTTCAAATGTAAACTGTATGGATTTTAAAAATTTTAAAATACCTTATCATATTAATCCGCAATATGCTAAAAAAGCAGCCTATTTCTCGATGGAATTTGCCATTGAGCAGGTTTTGAAAACATATTCCGGAGGATTAGGATTTCTGGCGGGCTCTCACATGAGAAGTGCTTATAATCTTAAACAGGATCTCATCGGGATCGGGATATTATGGAAATTCGGGTATTATGACCAGGCGAGAAATCACGACCAGAGCTTACAACCGACATGGACGAGGAAAATGTATAACTTCCTGGAAGATACAGGAATAAAATTCCAGATTGAAATCCACAGCGCGCCGGTTTGGGTAAAAGTCTGGTATCTGGACCCCGAAATTTTCAATACTGCACCCATGTTTTTCCTTTCCACGGATGTTCCTGAAAATGACCACGTTTCAAAAACCATTTGTCATAAATTATACGATGCCAACGAAGCGACAAAGCTTGCACAATATATTTTACTGGGAAAAGGCGGAGCAAAATTACTGGATGAAATGAACATTGAAAGAGATGTCTATCACCTGAACGAAGCTCACGGTCTTCCCGCCGCTTTTTATTTGTTAAAAAAATTCAATGGAGATCTGAACAGGGTAAAAGAGAAACTGGTTTTCACCACCCATACTCCTGAAGAAGCCGGAAATGAGAAGCACAATATGCGTTTATGTCATGATATGTCGTATTTTTCGGGATTTAGCATCGAAGAGGTAAAAAGCATCGAAGGTTCCAGTGACGACCGTTTCAATCATTCACTTTGTGCTCTGAAAATGGCAAGAATTGCGAATGGGGTTTCCCAACTACACGGCACGGTTTCCAGAGCGTTGTGGAGCAAATATGAGGGAATCTGTGAGATTACATCCATCACTAATGCCCAGGAATTCAAATATTGGTCGGACAAACCGCTTTATAACTCAAAAGATGAAAATGACGAAACCGTTTTTGATTATCGTAAAAAACATCTTAAGAAAAGACTTTTCAAAATTGTAGCCGATCAAACGGGAAATTTGTTCAATCCAAATGTATTTACAATAGTCTGGGCCAGAAGATTTGCAGGCTACAAACGTGCTGATCTGCTTTTACACGACAAAGACCGATTTTATAGATTATTGAACCATCCGAAATATCCGGTACAAATTATCTGGGCTGGAAAGCCTTATCCAATGGATTATTCGGCGATTTCTACATTCAATTTATTGGTTGAGGAAAGCAAGAACCATAAAAATATGGCGGTTCTTACTGGTTACGAACTTTCTTTGAGCAAATCTTTAAAACAAGGGTCAGATTTATGGCTCAATAATCCGAGGGTGCCGCGAGAAGCGTCAGGAACTTCAGGAATGACCGCAGCAATGAACGGATCCATAAATCTTTCCACAGACGACGGCTGGATCCCGGAATTTGCAAAGCATGGGGAAAATTCGTTCGTGGTTCCAAAAGGTGATTATTCCAATATGAGCGTTTACGAACAGGATAATTATGATTTAAATAAATTATATGAACTCCTTGAAAATGAAATCATTCCGACCTATTACGATCAACCGGATAAATGGAGAAAAATCCAATACAATTCTATGAATGACGTGAAAGACCAATTCAACAGTGATAGAATGGCGGATGAATATTATAGGATTTTGTATGATTATAAAGGATAATAAGCATCTCTAAAATTAATAATCTGAAAAATAAAAAATCGGTTTGAATTTCAAGCCGATTTTATTTAATTAATCTTTTTTCTTTTTCTCCTTAGGCACTTTTAAGCCTTCTTCTCTCGCTTCAGAAATACCAATGGCTACCGCCTGTTTTCTGCTTTTCACTTTTTCTCCGGAGGAAGATTTCAACTTTCCTTCCTTGAATTCGTGCATTACTTTTCCCACTTTGTCCTGAGCTTTTTCTGAATATTTTGTCTTGCTCATGAGATTAATATTTTAAAATTAATTTTTAAGATATTGGTACTGTTACTCCTATTTCATACACTTTGGCGTGCTTCAAATATTTTGAACGCTCTCTTGAAGTTACCGATTCAAAATGATCATTTTTAATCACAATAATCGGATCTTCAGTATTTTCAATCTCAAAATTGGTTAAATATCTTTCGTCCGGTGGCGACTGCATCAGCTTTGCCTTAATTTTTTGCAATTCATCTGCATATTTTCTAAAACCGGGATCTGAAGAGTGGATAAATTTGTATTCCTCTCCCGCATCTACAAAATAATGAAGTTTTTTCTCAATCAGCCCGGCTTCATCCGTAATATCAGGATTATCGTTCCCATCTTTGAAACTCACTTCCACCAGCTCTCCTCCTTTTTTATTTGCGCATTCTTCCGCATCTTTAAAACTTGAAAAACCTGTATATACAACTTGATTGTCCAAAACGTAACGGTTCAGTTTTTGGTTAAAAGCATTCGTTTCCATAATTATTACTTGTTGATTATACTTTAAGTATTCAATTTTTTTGCCAAAAGTCTACTTTCAAAAAGCTTTTTTATGCATTTATAAATTATTATATTTGAAATCTTTAAAATTTGAAATGAAAAAATTCTTACTAACGCTTACAGTTGCCGTTGCGCTTCAGAGTTTCTCGGCGCAGGAGATCACTTTAGATAAAATATATTCAGGATATTACCGCGGAAAAGGCATTGCCGGAATTGCATCCATGAAAAACGGTGAAAATTATTTAGTAATTGAGCCTACCGGAATTGCAAAATATTCATATAAAACTTCCCAGAAAGAAGGAAATATTGTAGACGGCCAGTTCGAGAGCTATGAATTCTCTGATGATGAGTCTAAAATCCTTTTATTAAAGGAAAGTCAGCCAATTTACAGACATTCTTTCTTAGGAAAATTTGATGTTAAAGATCTGAAATCAGGAAAGGTAATTAGCTTAAATGATGGAAAACCTGTTCAGGAACCAAGATTTTCTCCCGATGCAACGAAAGTGGCTTTTATTTCTGAGAATAATTTATTCTATCAGGATTTAAATTCAGGAAAAATTACACCAATAACTCAAGATGGTGTTAAAAATAAAATATTAAACGGTCTTGCAGATTGGGTATATGAAGAAGAATTCGGGCATGCGAGATTGTATGAATGGACGAAAAATTCCGATGCCATTGTTTTCGTTAAATTAGATGAAACCGAAGTTCCGGAAATCTATATTCCTATATACGGAAAATCTCTTTACCCGAAGGAAATGCGTTACAAATATCCAAAAGCGGGAGAAAAAAATTCTGTTGTTTCCGCTCATATTTATCAATTAAATGATGGTAAAAAAACGGAAATAAATTTAGGAAGTTTTAAGCATTATTATATTCCAAACGTTATTCAGACGGCAAAACCTGACGAAATTGTTTTAATTACTTCTGAAAGAGTCCAAAATGCTTCTGACGTTTTAAAAGTAAATACAAAAACGGGAGCAGTTCAGAAATTATTCACTGAAACCGACGAAAAATGGATCGATACAGACAGTCCAACATTAGAATTTTTAGAAGATGATTCTTTCCTTTGGGGCTCCGAAAGAGATGGTTTCCGTCATCTATATTGGTATGACAAGGATGGGAAACTGAAAAAACAGGTTACAAAAGGAAACTGGGAAGTAACTGACTATTACGGATTTAATCCAAAATCAAAAGAAATCTACGTTCAGACAACAGAAAAAGGAAGCATCAATAAAGTCGTTTCTAAAATCAATATCGAAAACGGAAAATCTCAGTTAATTTCAAATACCGAAGGAAATAATTCTGCAAACTTCAGCAAAAACTATAATTATTTCATCGAAACATCTTCTACCGCAGCAAAACCTTTCACCTATGTTTTAAAAGACGGAAACGGGAAAGTGGTAAAAGAACTTCAAAATAACAACGACCAGCTTCAAAAATTAAAAGCTGATAATTTTGTTGAAAAAGAATTCATCACCATTCCAAATGAAGCCGGAGACCAGATGAATGCATGGATTATGAAGCCTAAAAACTTTGATAAAAACAAAAAATATCCTGTTTTCATGTACCAATATTCCGGACCGGGATCTCAGCAGGTTGCCAATTCTTGGGACAATGGAAACGCGATCTGGTTCAATCATTTGGTTCAAAAAGGTTACATCGTAGCTTGTGTTGACGGTCGTGGAACAGGTTACAAAGGCGCGAAATTCAAAAAGGTAACCTACATGAATTTAGGTAAATACGAAATTGAAGATCAGATTGCAGCTGCAAAATGGCTTGGGAATCAATCGTATATCGATAAAACCAGAATCGGAATGTTCGGATGGAGCTATGGAGGTTATATGACCAGTTTAGCAATGACCAAAGGTGCTGATGTTTTCAAGGCAGGAATCGCAGTTGCACCGGTTACCAACTGGAGATATTACGACACGGTTTACACGGAAAGATTTATGAGAACACCTCAGGAAAATTCTGACGGATACGATAAAAATTCACCTACAGAATATGCCAATTTATTAAAAGGAAAATTCCTGATGATTCACGGAACTGCCGATGACAACGTACATTTCCAAAATTCTATGGAATTCTCGGAAGCTTTAATTCAAAATAAAAAACAGTTTGAATTCATGGCTTATCCTGATAAAAACCACGGAATTTATGGCGGACAGACAAGACCGCAATTGTATCAGAAAATGACTGATTTTATTTTGGAGAATTTGTAATTCAACTAGAAGTTAAAAATAAAAAATCCGAATCATATTTAAGATTCGGATTTTTTATTTTTTCGGGTCCCAACTTTCGGGATTTCTGGAAGTATGAAAAACAGAATAAATTTCAATTAAGTTTTTATTTTCATTGTAAAAGTAGTGAATACCGTAGGGAAATTTCTTGAGAAAAACGATTCTGTTAGAATCATACTTCTGTTCACAAGATAAAGGATTTCCCTTAATGAAATTGATTTTTGAACGAAATTCTTTAATAAAACTATTACAAAGTTTTTTATCAATTTTCCTGTACCAATCGTTAATATCTTTTAAATCATTTTGTACAAAATGGCTGTAGATTAATCTAATCCCCACTTTCTAAATCATTTAAGTAATTATCCATTTCAGATTCAGACACAAAACTTTGCGGGTGTTCCTGCGTATACTCCCTCCTTCTTCTTACTTCTTCCTTCTGCCATTCAGGAACTTCATATTCTTTTCCTTTAAAATGTTTATGTTTCAAAAAATCAATAAAATCATTCACTTCTCCGTAAAAATTTTCGGGAAGTGTTCTGATATTATTTTCTAAATGTTTTAATGTAACCTCCATTTTTCTCACCTTTATTTTATCCAAAGTTAATAAAATCTGATTATTACTGTTTAAAATTTTATATTTGTGAAATTTGAAATTTGAAAATATGAAGACTAAACATCCTAAAGGGTTGCCTTTCCTCTTCTTTACTGAAATGTGGGAACGTTTCGGGTACTATCTGATACTTGGAATTTTTGTTTTATATGTCATCGAACCGACTGGTATGAAAGGAGGTCTCGGACTTCCCGACAAAACTGCCGACGATATTTTTGGGACTTATATTGCCTTGACTTATTTAACACCATTTATCGGAGGTTTCCTGGCAGACCGAGTTTTAGGATATATTAAATCCATTTATCTGGGTGGGATTTTAATGGCAGCAGGATACATCGGAATGGGTGTTTTCAAAGAATTACCCTTATTTTACGGATCTTTAGCATTAATTATTGTTGGAAACGGTTTCTTTAAACCTACAATTTCCACATTATTGGGAAATTTATATTCTGAAGAACCTTATAAAGCCAATAAAGATTCCGGATATAATATTTTTTACATGGGAATCAACATTGGAGCGTTTATTTGTAACATTATTGCCGCTTTTATGCGAAATAAATTCGGTTGGGGTGAAGCATTCATCACTGCCGGAGTCGGAATGCTGATTGGTCTTATTATTTTTACCATCGGTAGAAAACATTACATTCACGCAGCTCAAATGAAGCCTGTACAGGAAGGCGATACAAAGCTTTCTGAAATTTTATTAAAAGTTTTCGTCCCTGCCATTGTAGCCGGAGTTATCGGATGGTTTATTCCTAATAATATCTTCGGAAGCGACAGTACAGATGCCTTTATTTTTGCCTGTATTCCTGTTATTTATTTTTATGCTTCCCTTTATTTTAAAGCAAAACCGGAAGAAAAATCATCAATTGGAGCTTTATTATCAGTGTTTTTGATCAGTATGTTTTTCTGGGCGGTTTTCAAGCAAAACGGAACAGCCTTGACAAGATGGGCCAATTATTACACCGACAGAAGCGTTCCGGCAGCTATGGAAAAGCCTTTGGAAGGAATTTATATGGTGGACGGAAAGAGTTATGAGAACAAAGAAGTCCCAGTTTACGACGATCAATATCAATCTCAAAAGGATAAAGACGGAAAAACAATCAAAGTACAAGGGAAAGATGTTTATTTTAAAAATATTTCATCCGAGCAGCGTGCAGCATTAGAAAAAAATCCTGAAGCCAAAGTATATCTCTACAACACGGAATTATTCCAATCGATCAATCCGTTTTGGGTAATTGCTCTAACGCCGGTTATTGTAGGCTTTTGGGCGTTATTAAGACGAAAAGGAAAAGAACCTTTGACACCTACGAAAATCGTGTTGGGATTATTTATTTCAGCAATATCTTGTTTGGTTATGGTTTTAGCAGTCATGGCCGGAGACAACGGCGCAGTAAAAGTTTCACCTTGGTGGCTGGTCGCGGGTTACGGTGTAATCACAATCGGGGAATTATGCCTCTCTCCAATGGGACTTTCCTTCGTTTCAAAGCTTTCCCCAGCGAGAATTACAGCATTAATGATGGGTGGATTTTTCCTGGCCAACTCAGTCGGAAACAAGCTTTCAGGAATTCTGGCAAGTACTTGGTACAGCTATGACAACAAAATGAATTATTTTCTAGTAAACTTCGCTTTACTGATATTTGCTACACTTTTAGGACTTTCTATGTTAAAAAGATTAAACAAAATCATGAAAGAAAAAGGACATTAATCTTTATTTACAATACATAATATCAAGCTGTGGAGTTATTCTGCAGCTTTTTTGTTTAAATATAAAATTAAAATCTTGCTGAAAACACAAAAAAAACTATATTTGTCAGTCTTAACAAAAATTAACAATAAAAATGGATAATACTGAAGCATTAAGTCCAAAACAGGATGAATTTGTAGAGAAAGGCAATTCCAGACATCCAAAAGGATTGTGGGTACTTTTCGGAACAGAAATGTGGGAGCGTTTCAACTTTTATGGGATGAGAGCACTTTTGACGCTCTTCATGGTAAATTCCTTATTAATAAAAGAAGCTGATGCAGCAATCATCTATGGTGGATTTTTAGCTTTATGTTATTTAACTCCACTTTTGGGAGGTTTTATTGCCGATAAATACATCGGAAACAGAAATGCCATCTTAATCGGCGGAACTTTAATGGCAATCGGTCAGTTCTTATTATTCATCAGTGCTTCTACTTTTTCAGGAAGTATTGATAGTGCTAAAATGATTATGTGGCTTGCTTTATTCGTTATTATTTTCGGTAATGGATTCTTCAAACCAAATATTTCCTCAATGGTGGGAAGCCTTTATCCTAAGCAGGAAAAATCAAAATTAGACTCTGCTTTTACCATTTTCTATATGGGGATTAATATCGGGGCATTTTTAGGGCAATTTATCTGTCCATATTTAGGTGACGTAAAAGATTCTACAACAGGAGTAAGAGATATTTTCGCTTTCAAATGGGGATTCTTAGCTGCTTCTATCGCGATGATCATTGGAACTGTAACATTCTTTATTCTTAAAAATAAATATGTAGTAACGCCGGAAGGAAGACCTATCGGTGGTTTACCAAAACATAATACAAGTGCAGATTTTGAAGAAGGTGAAACTCAGACAGCAAAATTCTCTGGACAATCTTTAGGGATTACAGGACTTATCTTTGTTGTTTTATTCTTCGTTTTCAGATATTTACTGGTAGGTCAATTCGGATTTAATTCTGTTGAAATGGGGCAGTTAATCAAAGGAATCATTTATCCTTTCATTTATGCAGCGGGTATTTCTTTGGCATTCCTGATTATGACTTCTGCTGAAAATAAAGTGGAAAGACAAAGAATCTGGGTAATTTATATCGTATCATTCTTTATCATTTTCTTCTGGGCAGCGTTCGAGCAGGCAGGATCTTCATTAACGTTTATTGCAGACAACCAAACCGACAGAAATATTTTCGGATGGAATATGCCGCCTTCAATGGTTCAGATTTTCAACGGAATTTTCGTTGTTATGTTGGCTGTTCCTTTCAGTTTAAGCTGGGATAAATTAAGAGCAAAAGGAAAAGAACCGGTTTCACCACTGAAACAGGCAATTGGTTTGGCTTTAATTGCTTTGAGTTATTTCATCATTGCACACAACGTAAAAGATCTTGGAAACTCAGGATTATTGGCTATCAAATGGTTAATGCTACTATATTTCATCCAGACTTGTGGTGAGCTTTGCTTATCTCCTATTGGTTTATCATTAGTAGGTAAACTGGCTCCGAGAAGATTTGCATCTTTATTATATGGAGTTTTCTTTATTTCCAATGCTGCGGGTTATGCTTTAGCAGGTTCGTTAGGAGCATTGATTCCTGCAACTGGCGATAAGTTTAAAAAAGCCCAGGAAATCGGAGTAAATCTTCAGGATGTTTTGGATAAAAAAGTAACTTTAACGGCTGATCAGGCGGTGGCTTTTGAAAAGGCTCAATTACCTTTGACAAACCCTACTTTTGCAGGATTTGAAATTCACAACTTATTCGAATTCTTCATGGTATTCGTTGTACTTTGTGGTATTGCTGCTGTTATTTTAGCTTTAATTTCTCCAATTTTAAAGAAAATGATGCACGGTGTAAACTAATTTGTATCAATAAAATATAATTAAAACCTCTGTTAAGTCGGAGGTTTTTTTTATTTTCGTGTGATGGAAATTTCCGAAGATTCTTTATTTCAATCGGTAAAAGAGATTATTACCCAGTCGCGCGAAAAGGTTTTTCGAATAGCGAATTCTACCCTACTGCTTACTTATTGGCAGATTGGAAAACTTATTGTTGAAGAGGAACAAAAAGGAAAAGAACGCGCCGAATACGGAAAATATACGTTGAAAAATCTTTCTAAAAGATTGACACTGGAGTTTGGAAAAGGTTTTGATTATACAAATCTTTCCAATATGCGTAAGTTTTATACCGCATTTCCAATTATTGACGCATTGCGTCAACAATTGAGCTGGACCCATTACAGATTATTGATAAGGCTCGATAATTCAGATAAAATGAATTATTACATTAATGAATCTGTTCAAAATAACTGGAACTATCGTGATTTAAAAAGACAGATCAATTCTCTTGCTTACGAAAGAATTTTAGAGCATAAAAAAACTACAAACGAAACAATTCACAGCGTTTTAAAAGATCCATACATTTTCGAATTTCTTGGGTTAAAAACCGATGAAAAAATTTCAGAAAAAGATATTGAAACAGCTATTATCGATCATATTCAAAAATTTTTATTGGAATTCGGGAAAGGATTTGCTTTCGTTGCAAGACAGCAGCATATTTCTACCGATACTTCGGATTTTTATATTGATCTTGTTTTTTATAATTACATTTTAAAGTGTTTCGTTATTATTGATTTAAAAACAGGCGAACTTTCCCACCAGGACATCGGACAAATTGATATGTACGTCAGAATGTATGATGATTTAAAAAGAGGTGAAGACGACAATCCCACAATCGGAATTTTACTCTGTTCAGAAAAGGACGAAACCATCGTAAAATATTCTGTCCTCAACGACAAAAACAATCTTTTTGCAAGCAAATATTTATTGTACCTTCCAAAAGAAGAAGAATTAAAACAAATTATTGATCAGGACAGAATTCGTTTTGAACTGGATCAGGAAGATAAAAACAATCTTAATTAAATTTCAATCATATACAATTATGAGCTTAACTTTAGACGAAATACAAAATTTTAAAGGAAAATACCCTAAACAAATCTGGAGCCTTTTTTTCTCCGAAATGTGGGAACGTTTCTGCTTCTACGGAATGCGTGGAATGTTGGTTTTCTTCATGATTTCCCAACTTAATTTTCACGAAAAAGAAGCCAATCTTCAATATGGAGCAACACAGGCTTTTGTTTATGCCTTCACCTTTATCGGAGGATTGTTTGCAGATAAAATTTTAGGATTTCGAAAATCCCTTTTCTGGGGCGGACTTTTAATGATTGTAGGAAGTTTAATTTTAGCAACAGATCCACATAAGTTTTTCTTCCTGGGAATTGCTTTTACCGTTGTAGGAACAGGTTTTTTTAAACCCAATATCTCATCAATGGTCGGGCAACTGTACAAACCCAACGATTCAAGAGCGGATGCCGGATTTTCACTTTTCTACGCAGGCATCAATCTTGGGGCCCTACTTGGCGGATATTTATGTATCGCGATAGGAAAAGGAGAACTTTTAGACCATGTAATTCCTGAAGCAATAAGATGGAATATCGCATTCGGGTTGGCTGCAATTGTAATGGTTATCAGTTTGATTAATTTCGTTTTCACCCAAAAAAGCTTAGGAACAATCGGGCTTCAGCCGGGGCATCCTTTAAATGAAATAAAATCTGCACCCATCGAGAAATGGAAGGAATATGGAGTGTATGTTTTATCATTAATCTTCGTTCCGATTATCATGATAATGGTTGCTAAAACACAGTATACAAACTATTTTATGTATACTGTTGGTCCTCTTACCCTTCTCTATCTTTTCTATGAAATGACAAAAGTAACGCCTTCCGAACGTAAAAAACTTTGGGCTGCTTTGGTTTTCATTTTATTCTCAATCCTATTTTGGGGAATTTACGAGCAAAGCGGAGGCTCGTTAAGTATTTTTGCCGCGAAAAATTTAAATAAAGACCTTCTCGGCTTAGACCCGAATGGAGTTAATAATTCTGGAGGAGCATTTTTCATTATTTTCTTAGCACCTTTAATCGGATTGCTTTGGATTTGGTTAAATAAAAGAAAAATCGAACCTAATACCATTATAAAATTCGGTTTAGGATTTATTTTTCTTGGTTTGGGATATTACGTTTTATTCGCAACCAGGCTGTTTGTAGACCTTGCAGGAGTTACTTCACTTAATTTCTTTACCCTTGCTTTATTGGTCATTACTTTAGGAGAGCTTTGCCTTTCACCGATCGGATTATCGATTATGACTAAACTTTCCACAAAAAACCTTCAGGGAATGATGATGGGAATGTGGTTTTTGGCTTCGGCCTACGGACAATATGTGGCCGGAATTATCGGAGCAGGACTTGCAACAGCGAAAGAAGGGTCTACCAACTATGATGCTTTTATCACTTATACTAATGGATATAAACAATTGGGATTATATGCCGTAATTGCCGGAGTGGTATTAATTTTGATATCACCGTACGTGAAAAAATTAATGCAGGACGTAAAATAAAGTAAGCGGAATTATGCTTATTTTTACATAAATATCAAATTATGAAGAAAATTATAAGCATAATTCTATTTTTTTGTGTAAGCTTTAGCTTTGCACAGGTAAAATGGATGACGCTTGAAGAAGCCTTAAAAGCTCAGAAAGAAATTCCCAAAAAGATACTCATCGATTTCTATGCAGACTGGTGTGGCCCATGTAAAATCATGGATAAGAAAACCTACGGACATCAGGTAATTGCTGATATTCTGAATCAAAATTATTATCCGGTAAAATTCAATGCGGAAGAAAAAAATCCTATTGATGTTTTCGGAAGAACGTTTTCAAACTCCAATACGGAACAAAAAAAAGGAAGAAATTCTCTACATGAATTCACAGAATACATGAATGTAGGCGCAGTTCCAAGCACTGTTTTTTTGGATGAAAGTGGCGGACCGATCACTATTTTACAGGGAGAATTATCTGCTAAAGAATTAGAACCTTATTTAGAATTAATTTCAAAAAACCTTTTCAAAAAAATCCGCTCAAGGGAACAATGGGAAGATTACCAGAAAAAATTTAAATCTAAAATCAAAAATTAAAAATATAGAAGGCTTTCAAATCGAAAGTCTTTTTTAATTTCTATTTTTTCCCGAAATTCGTGGCTCTTTAATGACATTAGAAACTTCCATAGAATACGTCAAAGGGATCGGTCCCGAAAAAGCTAAGCTCATCCGAAATGTGCTGGGTGTTTCCAATGTTGAAGATCTACTGAACTTCTACCCTATCCGTTATCTGGATAAAAGTAAAGTTCATAAAGTTTCACAATTGGCAGGTGTGACTACTGATGTTCAGTTAAAAGGAAAAATCACTAGCGTACAGGAAATTCAAACAGGGAAAACAAAAAGACTTTCCGCAAAGTTTAATGATGATACGGGTTCAATGGATTTGGTCTGGTTCCAATATTCGAAATGGATGAAGGAACAGCTTCCGATTAACCGTGAGATCTATATTTTCGGGAAGATCAATGTTTTTAACAATCAATTTTCTATGCCACATCCGGAGATAGAAATTGAGGAGAAAAAGGACACTGACAATCGTTTAAAGCCAATTTATCCCAGTTCAGAAAAATTAACCAAAAGAGGTTTAAATCAAAAATTCTTTCAAACAGTTTTAAGAAATATCTGTAAAGAAATTCCTACTCTTATCCAGGAAAGTTTTCCGGAGTATATGATCAAATCCTTTAAATTTTTATCAAGGCAACATACCTATCTCAATATTCATTTCCCAAAAGATATGGAACATTTTGAGAGGGCAAATTATAGATTAAAATTTGAAGAATCTTTCTTTTTCCAATTAGGATACGGCTTAAAGAAACTTCATCAAAAAAGTCATTCCATAGGAAATCCTTTTCCGATTGTGGGTGATTATTTTAATGATTTTTATGAAAACCATTTACCATTTGATTTAACGGGGGCTCAAAAAAGAGTCTTAAAAGAAATCCGTCTGGATATGAAAAAGCCGATCCAGATGAACAGGCTTTTACAGGGTGATGTAGGTTCTGGAAAAACGATGGTTGCCTTACTTACTATGCTTATCACAAAGGATAATGGCTTCCAAAGCTGTATCATGGCTCCAACGGAAATCCTTGCCCAACAGCATTACAACGGAATCAAGGATCTTTTAAAAGAAACTGAAGTCAATGTCAGACTTTTGACGGGTTCCACGAAAGCATCCGAACGGAAAATTATTCATCAGGAACTTGAAAACGGCGAACTTTCTATTTTAGTAGGAACCCATGCCGTCTTGGAAGATAAAGTGAAATTTAAAAACCTCGGCTTAGCTATTATTGATGAGCAGCACAGATTTGGTGTTGCGCAAAGAGCTAAGCTTTGGGCTAAAAATAAAATTCCTCCCCATATTCTGGTGATGACCGCCACTCCTATTCCGAGAACACTGGCGATGAGCTTTTATTCCGATCTTGATGTTTCCGTGATTGATGAAATGCCGGTGGGAAGAAAGCCGATTATCACTGCTCACAGACGTGAAAAAGATAGAGCTTATGTCTATAATTTTTGTCGTGAGGAAATTCAAAAAGGCAGACAGGTTTACTTTGTTTATCCTTTAATTGAGGAATCCGAAACGTTGGATTATAAAAATCTAATGGAAGGCCTTGAAAATGTGATGGATAATTTTTCAAATTACAGTGTCACGATGCTTCACGGAAAAATGAAACCTGATGAAAAAGATGCGGCCATGCAATATTTTGCTTCAGGAAAATCTGAAATTATGGTGGCTACAACAGTGATTGAAGTGGGGGTAAACGTCCCGAATGCTTCTGTTATGGTGATTGAAAGTGCTGAAAGATTTGGCCTCTCGCAGCTCCACCAGCTTCGTGGCCGTGTAGGTCGAGGTGCAGAGCAAAGTTACTGTATCTTAATGACTTCCGATAAATTATCGTCCGACAGCAGAACCCGTATCAAAACGATGACGGAAACCAATGACGGCTTCAAAATTTCAGAAGTGGATATGCAATTACGTGGTCCGGGAGATATTCTTGGTACACAACAAAGCGGTGTTGTAGATTTTAAAAGGCTTGATCTTGTAAACGATTCTGCCATTATAAAAGCTACGAAAAAAACGGTTGAAAAAATCCTTGAAGCAGATCCTTTGCTCACAAATATTGACAATCAGGTAATGAAAAATTATTATCTGAGAAATTATAAAGGTAAAAACAAGTGGAGTAAAATTTCATAAAAAAACCGCGAAAAGAAAAAAATTCCTTTACGCGGTCCCCCTTATAAAACTGTTATTTTGAAGAAATTACTTTACTTCGTTAATAATTTACTTTTCAATCATTAATGTTTTGTGATGTAATATAATTTTAATCGAAATTCTAATTATAAAAAATAAAAAAACAAAATGAATTATGTTTCCAACTTGTTTATTATAAAAACTAACTGTGTTTCGCCAAAGGATTTTTTAAATGAAACGAATAGAATTTCCTTTAACTACTTTTGAGTTTTCATGATTGTACCGTTTTGTTTAAAGATCTTCTATGCTTTAATTGGAAATTGATATAATTCATTTTGTTTAACTAACATTGTGATTTATATAATTTAGTTTCTTATTGAAACAATTATTTTCCATTCATTATGCTTTTTATATAGTAAATTTGTGTTCCAATTTTACATTACAAAATGCTGTTACCACAAAACAAAATTTTATATTATTTTAATCGTTAAATATAAAATTATCACCTTTATGTGAATATTGCTTGACAAAGATAAAAATTAAATTTCAATCTGAAAATAGATTATGCATTTTTTTTCACACTTTCATGATAAAATTATTTTTATTTAGACCAGACGTATGATACTGCCAATTGATGGTCACTATTTCTGATAAAACTTTTTTCATACCATCATAGTTTTCAGGCTTTCTCATAACAATATTGGCGCCTTTCACAAAGATCTCCTCTTCTTCAGCAGCTGATAAATTGTCAGAATAAATAGCAATAACCATATTATCAAATCTAAAATCCGTTTTAATTTCTTCCAGACATTCAAGGCTATTTTTCTTTGAAATTTCTTTTTCCATGAATAAAATTTCGGGGATCACAGCCTGTTCACTGTTAAGATATTCCATCAGATTTTCACCATTTTCAAATACTTGGGTCTTAATCCCGATTTTTAAATCTTTTAAAACTCTTTTAAAAAAAATCCGGTTTTCCTCACCATTATCCACCACGATAACATTAAGATATTCCTTATTCATACTGCATTTTAATATTACTGATCATACTTTGGGCTTTCCTTCTCTTCACCACAATTTTTTGAAACTGAGACGGTGTAATTCCTGTAGTGTTCTTAAATTGAGTGCTGAGATGGGCAACACTTGAGTAATTAAGCCGGTGAGCAATCTCGGTAAGACTTTGTTTATTACTGATAATCAATTCTTTTGCATGCTCAATTTTCTGAATAATGATAAAATTTTCTATCGAAGTATAGGTAACCTCCGAAAACAGATTCGATAGATAACCATAGCTGTGATTCAGTTTTTCTGCGATATAAATTGACGCCTTCACCGGAACTACCTCATCAGAAAAAACCAGCTCCACAATAACATCTTTAATCTTTTGAACTAAGGCTGTTTTCTGGCTTTCGATAATCTCTATTCCGTAATCTTCAAGATTTTTTTTGAAGGTTTTGTGCTGTTCCTGAGTAAATGATTCGTAAAATTCTACTTCCCCGAAATTCAGCACCCGGTATTTCAAACCATGCTCTTTAAGCTTTTCATCCAATACTTTTTTACAGAGAGCATTGAAATCAAATTTTACATACATTTTCATCCTTTCTGCGTGTATTAAATTTTAGGTAAATATAATAATTTATTTCATTAAAAAGTGAAATAGGTAATGAAATTAAATAGAATCAAGAAAACGCAAAAAACTCCTGCATTATTGAATACAGGAATTTAAACACTAAGGATGAAAAAAATATACTGATAAAAAGCTTTAACAGCTTAAAACCAAGCATATGAATGTATTATTGTGATGTGATTTGGTTCTGATACAAAGATGTACAAAAAAAACACTTCACCTTTTATAGAATTACAGCTAAATGTTATAGAATTTTAAGTCATTTATTCGTGAATTAAAAACTCCATAAGGTAATCATCCATGAAAAAATTATTACCTATATCAAAAACACCTTCATCATATATGCTATAACCTTGAGATTCGTAGAATTTCTTTGCGGAATTGTACTTATTTACATTTAAAATAATACGATTATCCCTGTTTTCAGAAACCTGTTGATTCAAAAATTGTAGGGCTTTTTTTCCAAACCCCTTCCCTTTACTTTCCGGAACTAAATAAATTCTGTGAAGCTTTGTAGTTTCTTCTGCATAATGATGCTGATAACCGATAAATCCTTCAAATAAATCATTATTTTCATCCAAAATAAGATAATAATGATAATCCGGATTTTGCATATGGTTTGAAATTTCTTCATGAGAATACATTGTGCTCAACATATAATCCATTTGTTCAATGGAAAGAATTTCTGCATACGCATTCTCCCAAGATCTTCTTGCTAATTCCTGAATTAGGGGAATATCATTTTCCGTAGCTTTTATTAATTTCATTGGTTTTAATTTGATTTAATATTCTAATGTAAAGTTCGCAAGGCGTTTCACTCAGCAAAAGTGAATAATAAAGGTGAAAAGTATAAAACCTTTCACCTAATATGTTTATTGTAACTTTAAAATGTTACATGAAAATTTACAATTCACTTGCAAAAGCAAAATTGACAATTTACTTTTAAATTTTCGCCATTTCAGCTTTAATCTTAGCATAAAGCCCTTCTGAAGCAGGAATAAGAGGAAGTCTCAAATAATTTTTAATGATTCCTTTTTCAGCCAACACAATTTTAATTCCGCAAGGATTTCCTTCAGCAAAAATCAATCTTGTGATTTCAACCAATTTATTATGAATTTCATAAGCTTCTTTTACTTTCCCGTCAAAAGCCAACTGAACCATTGTAGAAAATTCTTTCGGATAACCTTGCCCGATTACAGAAATCACTCCATTTCCACCGGCTAAAGTTACAGGAAGTGTAAATTCATCATCACCTGAGACTAAATTGAAACCTTCAGGTTTTTTTCTTAAAATATCGAAATATTGAAGAATATTTGGTGAAGCTTCTTTAATTAAGAATAAATTCGGGAATTCTTTTGCCAGACGTAAAGTGGTTTCCGCTTCCACATTTTGCCCCGTTCTTGAAGGAACATTATAAATGATAATATTTTTTCCTGTAGAAGCCAACATTTTATAATGCTGATAAAGCCCTTCCTGATTAGGTTTGTTATAATATGGAGACACAGAAAGCACCGCCTCAAAAGCCGATAAATCCGTTTCCTCGATCTGTTTCTTAACTTCAAGCGTATTATTTCCACCAATTCCCAACACCAAAGGCAAGCGTTTATTATTCACCTTAATGATATGATTCACCACCTGTTTTTTCTCCTCGTCAGAAAGCGTAGCAGCTTCCGCAGTAGTTCCCAAAACAACTAAATAACTGGTTCCGTTCTCGATATTGTATTCCACAAGTTTCGTTAAACTATCGAAATCAACGGATAAATCTTCATTAAAGGGTGTTATCAACGCCACACCTACTCCTTTTAAAATGCTCATCTGTTAGAATTATTTTTGTCAAATTTAATAATTTACGGTAAGAATTTGTAATAAATAATAATGTTTTATTATACATATAATT
>Ga0307412_10000769_pt1 | contig 18541 bp, 16 predicted proteins | sample DK1Cmetagenome_3_FD_203823 | JGI IMG/M metagenome (GOLD analysis project Ga0307412, IMG submission 203823) | Maize rhizosphere microbial communities from greenhouse at UC Davis, California, United States - DK15-C-1 | ecosystem: Host-associated > Plants > Roots > Rhizosphere > Soil | place: USA...
ATAAGGTTTTCTTCTTACGGCTTCTGTTAATTGTCCACCTTCTTCGTATCCGACGTATCCCGGAGGCGCTCCAACTAATCTTGAAACCGCAAATTTTTCCATGTATTCACTCATGTCAATTCTAATCAAAGCTTCGTCAGAATCGAATAATTCTCTTGCCATTACTTTTGCAAGCTCAGTTTTACCAACTCCGGTTGTACCCAAGAAGATAAATGTACCGATCGGGCGGTTCGGATCTTTCAGTCCGGCTCTGTTTCTTTGAATTGCCTTAACAACTTTTTTCACAGCGTCTTCCTGACCGATTACTTTTCCGTTCAGTTTTTCGTCCATCTGAGCTAATTTATCAAGCTCGTTTTTGCCAACTTTTGTTACAGGAACTCCACTCATCATAGAAACCACTTCTGCTACATTTTCTTCAGTTACGGTTTCTTTTTTCTCTTTTACATCTTTGTCCCATTTATCCTGAGCAGAATTTAATTCCATCTGAAGGCGTTCTTCTTCATCCTTCAGTTTTCTTGCTTCAAGGTAATCCTGAGCTTTTACAGCTTTCTGCTTCATTTCTTTGATGTCCTCGATTTTCTTTTCAAAATCAATGATTTCAGTAGGAACTTTCATGTTTTTAATATAGACACGGGATCCAGCTTCATCCATTGCATCAATAGCTTTGTCCGGTAAGAAACGGTCTGTAATATATCTTGCTGTCAAATTGACACAAGCTAAAATTGCTTCTTCAGTATAAACAACATTGTGGTGTTCTTCATACTTATCTTTAATCTGATTCAAGATCTGAATGGTTTCCTCAATATTGGTAGGCTCCACCATTACTTTCTGGAATCTTCTTTCCAAAGCACCATCTTTTTCAATATACTGACGGTACTCATCAAGGGTTGTAGCACCAATACATTGAATTTCGCCTCTTGCCAAAGCCGGTTTAAACATATTCGACGCATCCAGACTTCCCGTTGAACTTCCCGCACCAACAATAGTGTGAAGCTCATCGATAAATAAGATAACATCTCTGTTTTTCTCCAACTCGGTCATGATTGCCTTCATTCTTTCCTCAAACTGACCACGGTATTTTGTTCCGGCAACTAAACTCGCCAGATCCAAAGTGATCACTCTTTTACCATAAAGAACTCTGGAAACTTTCTTCTGTTGAATTCTTAAAGCTAAGCCTTCAGCGATGGCAGATTTACCAACACCCGGCTCACCGATAAGCAACGGATTGTTTTTCTTTCTTCTTGATAAAATCTGAGAAACTCTCTCAATTTCTTTTTCACGACCAATGACAGGGTCCAGTTTTCCGTCTCTAGCCAAAGAAGTTAAGTCTCTACCAAAGTTATCCAAAGTCGGAGTTTTACTTTTTGCAGAACCTAAATTTCCTGTAGGCTTTCTCATTTGCTCAAATTCCTCTCTTTCATCGTCGTCATCGTAAGCACTCATTTGTGGCGCCTGTCCGGAATTTTTAAGCATCGTTTGGTATTCTTTTGAAACGCCTTCGTAGTCGATATCGTAAGCTCCTAAAATACTTGAAGTAGGGTCCTCATATTTGTATAGAATGCCTAAAAGCAGATGAACGGTATTAATCTCATTGCTTTTGTATTGTCTGCATTCCAGCTCAGCACGTTTGATCGCATGATCTGCCATCTTAGTGAAAGAAATATTAGTAACCTCCTCAGAAATAGGATTTAGACTTGCTGTATTTAGAGTTTCAATTTTTCTTCTGATTTGTGTTAAATCCGCATTAAGGTTTTGAAGGATTTCTTTTGCAGAGTTTTCCGTTTTTATAATACCTAAAAGTAGATGTTCTGTATTAAGAAATTCACTTTTCAGCCGTTTAGCTTCGCTTTTGCTTTGTTTGAACACTTGGCTCAAACCTTGTGAAAACTTATAATCCATAATATATCTCATTAGAATAAAAGCAACATTGCCATTTATTCATTATCTAAATTACAAATATTTTACCAAAAATCAATAAATGACTTTATGGCAGAAAAAATTTTATTATCTTATTGAAAATGATTAAGTTTGTTATCTTTAAATTTTCCCTCATGAATCCCGAAATTGCTACTTATATCGGATATTCTGCCTCACTTTTTATAGTGCTGAGTTTTATATTGAAAGATGTAAGAAAAATCAGAATCGTTAATATGGTCGGCTGCATTTGTTTTGTCATTTATGGTATCTTCAGCGGGATGCTTTGGCCGGTAATCATACCCAACGGACTGATCTGCTTTATACAGATTTACCATTTACTGGCAGATAAAAAGGGATAATGGAGAAAAAAAAAATAATCACATCCGCTTTTAGCAATTTATATACAGATCAGCGTATTGAAAAGATTTGCAGGACATTGCATGAAAACGGATACGAGATAGAATTAATTGGAAATGACTGGGATGGCGCAGAAAAAATGTCGCGACCTTATTCTTTTTCCAGAATACAATTAATTTCTAAAAGCTTAAAAACCGCTTATTTTGAATTCAACTGGAAATTATACTATGAATTAAAGAAAAAAGCGGATAAAAATACGATTCTTCATGCCAATGATCTGGATGCCCTGCTTCCAAACTATTTAATAGCAAAAAAATTAAATATTCCGTTGGTTTTTGACAGTCATGAAATTTTTTCCGAAATGCCGGCAATTCAGGGCAAAATGTCACAAAAACTGTGGCGATATCTTGAAAAAAGGATCATTCCGAAAATACAATACATGATCACGGCAAGTAGAGGTTACGCAAAATGGTTCCAAAAAAGATATAATGTTGATCCAATTGTTGTCCAAAATGCACCCAAAAAATTAGATTTTAACCTCGAAATTCAGGAAAATAATCCCAAAATAATCTTGTATCAAGGCGCCATTAATCCTTTTCGAGGTATTGATAAAGCTATTCTGGCAATGCATCATCTTGAGAATGTAATGTTAAAAATTGCAGGTGACGGACCAAGAAAAAAAGAATATAAAGAATTGGTCATTAAAGAAAATCTTCAGGATAAAGTTCAGTTTTTAGGAAAATTGCTTCCAGAAGATTTAAGAAAAATCACAATAACCGTTGATTGCGGAATGAGCATAGAAGAAAATAGAGGAGAAAGCTATTTCTATTCTTTACCCAATAAAGTTTTGGATTGCATTCAGGCGCGAGTTCCTTTGATTTTATCAAATCTTCCTGAAATGCAGAATATTAAAAATCAATTTAATGTCGGAGAAATTATCAAAGATCATCAGCCTGAAAGTATTGCACAATCGATCAAATTAATTTTAGATAAAGGAAGAAAAAATTATCAACCCGAACTTGAAAAAGCAGCGAATATTCTTTGCTGGGAAAATGAAGAAGTAAAATTGTTGCAGATTTTCGAAAAAGCTTCTCTTTGATTTTTTTATCGCAAAGCCAAACAAAGATTTAAATAAAAATATTATGTTTTAAAGCTAAACAAAGGCGTTTCACTTATCAATGTAAAACAAATTAATATTTAAAATTTGTATTTCGAAAATAAGCGGAGCGGCTTTGTTTATCATAAATTATTTTTCAAAGGTGATAAAAAGAATCTTTGTCTAACCTTGTGTTTAAAATAAAAAATAAAAAATTTACAAATTCCTTTTCGTACTAAATCTGTATTAAATTATCTTTTATAAATTGGCTATCTTTGCAGAAAGAAATTAGTTAAAATGACCATTAAAGAAAAACAGCAGGAACTCATCGACGAATTTGCCTTTCTTGACGATTGGGAGCAGAAGTACGAGTACATTATCGACCTCGGAAAAGAATTAAAAGGACTTCCGGAAGATAAGAAGAAGGAAGAAAACCTGATCAAAGGCTGCCAAAGTAAAGTCTGGATCGATGCTGAATTTAAAGATGGAAAATTGTTTTTCGATGCTGATTCCGATGGTATTCTGCCAAAAGGGATCGTTTCTTTGCTGGTGAGCATTTACAGCGGTCATTCTACGCAGGAAATTTTAGATTCTGATTTCGAATTTATTTCTGAAATCGGGCTGCAGGAATTTCTTTCTCCCTCCAGAGCCAACGGCTTAATGGCGATGACAAAACAAATCAAATTTTACGCGGTTGCTTACCAATTGAAGTCGTAGTCGTGACCAGAATTTTAGCATATCGTTTTTCTGCTTTTGGTGATGTCGCGATGACGGCACCAGTTTTCCGTGAGTTTTTGGAACAAAATCCTGACGTGGAAATTGTAATGGTTTCCAGGAGTAATTTTGAGAGCTTATTTACTGGTATTCCGAATGTTATATTCAAAGGAATCAACTTAGACGATTATAAAGGTTTCTTTGGACTGAATCGATTGGCGAATGAATTAATTAAAGAATTTCATCCGGATCTGATTGCCAATCTTCATGATGTGATCAGGACAAAAATTTTAGATAAAATTTACAGACAAAAAGGACTTAAAGTATTCAAAATCAATAAAGGAAAAGAAGAAAAAGAACATTTGACCGATATTTGGAATTTGGAGAAAATTCAATTGAAAAGAACAGTTGAACGTTACGCTGATGTATTTCGTAATATGGGTTTTAAGGTTGAGCTTTCGCATCAGTTAAGACCGGCTTCTATACATAAAGCAGGAATTGGCTTTGCACCCTTTGCACAACATCAAGGAAAAATGCTTCCTTTGGAAAAATCTTATGAATTGGTACGAATTTTAGCACGAAAACATAAAATTTATTTTTTCGGAGGGGGAAAAAAAGAAACCGAAACATTGGAAAAATGGGAAAGTGAAATCCCGAATACCTACAGCTTGTCAGGAAAATTAGGCCTTACGGAAGAGCTCAAAAAAATCTCCGAATTAGAATTGATGATTTCCATGGATTCCGCAAATATGCATTTGGCAAGTCTGATGGGGACCCGATGTATTTCTATTTGGGGTTCTACACATCCTTATGCAGGATTTTTAGGATTCGGACAAAGCGAAAACGATGTGGTTCAGGTAAAAGACCTGACCTGCAGACCGTGTTCGGTTTTTGGAGATAAGGAATGTTTTCGTGGCGATTGGGCTTGTTTGGAAGAGCTTGATATTCAGAAAATTATTGAAAAAATTTAATCTGTATGAAGCTTTCTATCTGTATTCCAGTATATAATTTTGATGTTCAAGAATTGATTTTTGATTTAAAAAAAGAAATTGAAAACAATAAAATCGATGCCGAAATTATCCTGATCGATGATGCTTCCAACCAAAGTTTTAAACAAATCAATACAGAGCTTCAAAAAGAAATAGAAGACTTTATTTTTCTCGAAAAAAACATAGGAAGATCCCAGATTCGCAATCTTTTTACGTATTATTCTAAAGGCGATTATCTGCTTTTTTTGGATTGTGACGGTAAAATTATTGATAAAAATTTTTTAAAGAATTATCTTGAATTTATAGAAAAAAATCCTGAAACAAGCGTAATCTACGGTGGGAGGAAAGTTTCTGATGAGCCTTCTGACGAGAGCCATTATTTAAGATGGAAATTTGCTGTTGAAAGAGAAAATTTGCCCGTAAATTTACGCCAGGAAAAGCCTTATTTAAGCTTTCAGACCAATAATTTTGTGATTAAAAGCGAAGTGCTTCAAAAAATACATTTCAATCCGGAATTTCAAAGATATGGCTATGAAGATCTTCTTTTTGCGATGGATCTGAAATCTGAAAACATTACAATTGATCACATTGAAAACCCTATTTTTAATAATGATCTTGAAGAAAATAAAGTTTATCTGAGCAAAGTAGAGGAGTCCGTCGAAAGTCTGGCAAAAATGCTTAAAAGTGATAAACTAAGTCCAAAAATTGCTGAGGTAAAGCTTGTAAAAGCCTACAATCAATTAAGCAGAGCTTCTTTAAAAACACTTTTTGTCGTCTCTTTTGGATTAAGAAAAGACAGTATTAAAAAGATGCTTTTAAAAGGAAACGTCAATCTTCGCTATCTCGATTTGTATAAGCTTGGACTGCTTCTGGAAATTATGAAGTAAAAAGCCCTAATTAACGTAAAATTTTATGTTTCTTCAATACTTCGGCTAAGCCCAATTTATCTTTACTGTAAATTAATTTCGTTCCCTTTATCTGAAAACCATTATCTGTTTCTCTCCATAAAAGACTCCTTTCTAAATCATTTGGAATCATTACGTTATCTAAATTATCAGCTAAGATTTTCAATAATATATTGACTTCTTTTTCTTCAAAATGCGTTTTGATCTCATTTGAATTTTTATTGAAAGTTTTAAAAACAGAAAGCACTAATTTATTGATAAATGTTTCAGATTTTGCTTCAAAAATAATGGGTAAAGTGGTGAAAATGAAAATCTTAAAGCGTCCCCTTTCCTGCGCGTGAAAAATAATAACATCATCAATAGAATCCAGTCGGATTTTCTCTGTTGTAAAAGAATTTTCTATAACAAGATCATTGTTTTTAAGATAAATTGTAAAGAAATCCATTGTAAATTATCTGATTAATGAAAGTTTGTCTTCACCTCTTTTACGATGAAAAAGTGCGAGTTCTGTAATGATCATGCCTTCGTTGTTTTCAAACACAAAACCACATGGCTGATCGTTGATTTTCATGCCAATAACCTGATTTTTATCGCCGTAAAAATGTAGAGAATATTCAGAAAAATCAATTTTTTGAACATTCTGTCTTGAAGAATTTAGAATCGTTTTCTTTCTTGTGGACTTTTCTTCTTCATTGAGGTAAAATGCTGTTGTTATTTCGTTAAAACGTTGGCTGTTAAGAGAATTATATTTATCTGTTTCTCTATTTTTAATGATTTGATGAAAAATTTCATAATAATTTTCAAGTTCCTTTAAAATTCCATCTTTTACAGGATTATTGCCGTTTACGTAATCTGAGAAATTAAAAGAATTTTTCCAGCCTTCTAAAACGTAGGGAATTTCTGCTTCAAAAAAATCACCTGTCGTATACATCTGCGTATCTTTTTCCTCAAAAGAAATAGGGATATGCTGCTTCACAACCTGCTTTGGAACTGAGAAATCAAAAGCATCTCTTACCGTGATTTTCAGTTCAATAGAAGCGTGTTTGCTGATTCGTTCTTCATGCTCAAAACAGTTGGCTTTAATGGTGAAAAACTGCCTTCCGGAGTTTAAAATATATGAATTGATGGGCCAGTCAACCGCCATTCCGCCTTCTTTATAATGATCGAAACAAGGAATATCATTGATCAGTAATTCTGCCTGACAATTTCTTACCTGCAACTCTGCAAGATAGAAAGGGTTTTTCATGATTAATTATTTTTTAGTGTATTTTTTTAAGCAAATGTCTTCTCCTACAAATATTTTTTCTAGAGGAAACTTATCACAACTGAAATTTTTATTGACAATAGAAATATTATAAATATTATCACCTTCAAAAGACGAATACGTAAACTGAATAATTTTCTCCGGAGCTTCCCAACGATAAACGGTAGGGTTTTCGTACAACTGATTGATGTTTACTTTATAGCTTTTGAATTGGTTATCAATGTTTTGAATGATCTTGTCTTTACTATTTTCTTTTGACACAAATGACGTAGAAATACCGATGATTTTATTGTCATTGCTTATTTTAAAATCATATTTGTACTCACTGATATCAATATTTCCCAGCGAAACTTTGATGCCTTGATTTTCTTTTTTACTTACAATATAATTATAGGCAATATCAGAAGCATTATCGTCTTTTATGGAAGTTTTATAATATTTATTTTTTCCAAAAAGGGTATTGATGTCTTCTTTGAAAGTGATTTTTTCAATATCGAAATTGGTGCTTCCCAATGTTGTCGGGTTTTCTTTTTCCTGTGATTTACAGCTATAAACGGATAAAACGAATAGTATAGCAAATAAAAACTTACTTTTTTTCTTCAATATATATTTTTCCTGAATCATAGATAGGATCTTTTGGTTCTGCAATTATAGTAAAGACTTGTTGATGAGTGGGTTTGAAATCAATTCTTCTGTTGCTGATCAATTCGCTGACCACGATTGTCATTTTTGCTCCTTTGAAATTTACGGTTGATTTTTCATAATATTTTCCCGGACCTTTATCAAATCCCCATTCTTTTTCAAACGTCAAAGATGTTGCTACATTTCCTTCGACCTTCCATTTTTCGACTTCTGTGGTTTCGGTAACGCCGTTTCTTGTGGTTGTAGGGATGAAAACAACTTCATTACTTTTACATCCAGCACGAAGAGTAACACCTGGTTCCACCCACATTTTTTGCTTTCCGCGGTTGGAAAACCCATCAACACGATTATAAGATAAGCTTAAATCTGCTTTTACAGGTAACGAAACTTCAAAAGTAATGTAAAGATCTGATTTTGAAAGCCATTCGATAAACTGGATGATCCAGCTGATGACTCTTCCGATCGGTCCTAAAAATTTAACTAAAGGAACAAGATCGACGGCAATTGTTAAACCAATTAAAGGATCTGCTTTTAAACCGCCAGTGTAAATAGGAACAATTTCGTTCGTACTTGCTTTTCCGAATTTCCAGCCTAAAGCAAAACCTACGTTGGGAGGATCGATCGCAAAATCTACCTCAATCACGCGTCTGGATTGCGCCAAACTAGGCGTGCCGTCGCTGTGACTCGGATTAAAAACTTCAAGATATTCTCTCGTCATATTGAATGCTCCCACGGCGGTGTCGATCACTTTTTTAATGCTTTCGATGCCGATCTCATGCTCTTTCCCATTTTCGACGGCTTTTGCTTTTAAAACCCAGCCTAAATTAGAGGTTTGCGTGCCTTCAATATTAAGTTCGCTTTTTAAATATCTGAAATTATAGTTTTGATGATAACCGTTTAATCTTTCTCTTGAATATTTTATTTTACCTGAATATCCTTTACCGACAGTCACCATAAACGCAACTTCCCATTCTATATCAGGAAATACCTGGATTTTAGCAATTTGATTGGGATATCGGCAGGTGCTGATGGGAACAAAATAATTTTGAGCCATATCATCGGAAAGGATGAAATAATTAAAAAGCCACAACATATTGGCGACCTGCGCAGGATATTTGTTGATTTTGCCATCAAGAAATGTTTTGTTATAAACATATTTCGGCATTAATATCATCTTGCTGTCACCTTCAAACTTGTAATCTACACCCGATTGCCATTGCTGAATTTGAGAGGGATTGTAGGATTTATCGGATTTTGAGACATCGTAATCTGTCTTATTTTCTTTTGTGGGGGTAATCCCTGCATTTTTTTGTTGCTGGTTGTGTGTGGAATCTTCCTGTGTGGGAAAGCCGTCACTTTCTCTTTTTGCCGCAATTACTTTTTCAACCTGAAAAACATTGGTCTGCGTCGTATGTTTCTGACCTTCATCCAATAATAAACCTTGACAAAAAACATCTTTCGTTGTCAGTTTATCTAATGTGATCGATATTTTTTTCCTTGAATCTCCTGCTGTAATACCGAAAATCTGTGAAGTTCTGTCAAGATTTGCATCATCTTCATCAAAAATTACCAAAGGCGTTCTGTCGCCGTCATTTTCATCTTTTATGGTAATTTTTGAATATCCGCAAGGATCATATTCTTTTTTGAGATATTTGATATCACCGATATATTGGATCTGATTATTTTTGTCTTTTTCGAATTGTGCTAAAAGTGAACTCATCGAATTATAAGGCACCAAAAGTTCCCTGGAATTATCATAAACCCACTTTCCGTGCTCCATTCTCATCCAATCGAAAGCCGCTTTTTCAGAATCATACTGACCGGAATCGCGAACGGCATCGGCTGAAATTAAAACCGGAGCCGTGAATCCGATGGAACCTTTTAACCTTAAATAAAATTTTTCGTCAAGTTGCTGTCCGTTATGATTTTTCTGCCATTCCGGGTCGATGAGAAATCTTAAACTTTTTCTTCCATTATATTGAAATGACCCGGGAGTCAGAATCTCCACATTTTTTTGTACAGCAACGGCTTTTCCTTTATTGATAAGCTCTACATCAAACACAAATTTGTCTGATCTGTTCTCAAAATTGGGAAGTAAATGCGTATAAACTTCTACATCAACCGTCTGACCGTAAGCTGCTTTTTTCTCATTGTTTTCCAACGGAATATAGCCACGCTCGGGAAATTTAAAATGACAATATAAAACCTGGGGTTTGTCTAACCCCACAATTCTCAAATATTCAACACCCTCCGTTTCCGGAAAAGTAGTGTAAGGAATTAAAAGATGAATAACTCCAATATTTCCGACACTTGTTTTAATATCTCCGACATTGATAACCTTGTTGTTGCCTTCAAGAATTTTATGGTCTTTATTTTCAGTCGTTAAGGTCTGAAAAAATTCACTTGGTCGAAGCTGTGGATAAAGCTGTTTAAAAGCTGTCCACACATGTTCTCTAATCAAAAACCATTTTACGCCACTGATCGTGGTTTCAGGATTTTTGGTGTTGGGACCGAGACAAGTTTTATCTAAATAAACGGTAACCGAATTTTGAGAATGCCCCAATTCTATAATGGTTCCCGTTCCGTATTTTTTGATGTTTTCCTTCGGCTCTTTAATGAGAGCTTTCTTAATACCTGCTGTTCCCATCGTCTAAAAAATAGATTTATAAGCTTCCTGAGAATAATTTTTCATGTCAATCACGGGATTTACATGAGATTGAAGCTCATTATCGGAATTTTTGATGCTTTTTTGAGAAGGCTCGCCGATCTGTCCGGTTTTCATAATGATAATGCAGTCTTTTCCTCCGATAGGGCAGGTTGCTTTACTGTCTTCCACCAAAATATAACCATCCGGCGGTGAATATTTTTCTTTTTCGTAATATCCGCTCCATTCTGTAACAACGGCGTTGCAGGGTTTGTTGTTCTGTTTTTTACAAGATCCGAAAGTATTTTTCTCGAAAGTCGAACCTATATCTTTGTGGGTGGCAGCCAGTTTTTCGCTGCCATTAAGGTCGTTTATATAATACCGCTGCTGGGTAAGTACCTTTAATTTATCCGGTGTAGTACCAAACTGACATTGGCACAAGGCTCCCTGTACTACTTTTTCTTTTATGGACATATTAATAAAATTTGTGTGGTGTGTAAATTTAGTGTTTTTTATTCAAATTGAAACTTACCAGTCGTTTTCATATTTATTTTTGTAAAAACCCCATTTATTAGGCTCGGAAACGACAAGTCCGCCTGTGATGAACGGACTGTCCCAGGCCAGTTTCATTTGTTTAAATTCTTCCGTATTTTGTTGAAATTGAGTGTATTTTATTTTTTTAATCAAATTTTTGTTTCCAAGAAGATCTTTTGAGAAAACTTGAAAATCTGCACGAATATGCATCGGGAAATGATGATATAAATCCAAATCAAAAACAATCTTTAAAGTCATAAAATAATTTGAAGGATCATGATTTTTAGGAATAAAATAAGAATGTGCGGGTTCTTCCTTACTTTCAAATTCTATGACGAAAGAATGATAATCCGTCGGAATTTTATTAATACTCTGAACTCCCGAAAATCTTAATGGAAACTGATAGGGGATAACTGATAAAAACATTGCTGTTTCTGTTTTTCTTGTTTCTCCGTAATCAATGAATTTTGGATGAAAAAATAGATTCCAGAACCAATCGAATTGTAAGTTTTCCTCTAATCCTGATTTATCATTAATTTTTTTATCAGCGGCAAGAAAAAAATCATCTAAAGGTTTGCTGGTGTATTTTTCAAGAATTATGGCTTTCTCTTTTTCCCAACGTTGTTTTATGTCTTCGTGATTGAGAATCTCGTTTGTGGTTAACCCTTTTTCGTTAAGATGGGTTTTAATAGGATAAAATGCTTTAGAAATAGAATTTCCTAAAATTTCATTTATTCCATCCGGCTCGTGTTGATTGAAGGAAATATTTTCTTTGTTGATTGTTAGAATACCTTTATGGCTATCAAGTTGTAAATCAGTAGTGATTTCGTAATCGATTCTTTTGGAGAGAATTTGTTCACTGCCGGAAAAATACTTCACGGAAACACCATATTTTCTGGGCTTTAGTCCTGAGGGTTTTATCCGAATGGTATTTAATCTTCGTAATATTTCTTTTTTTGACATTATAATGTCCATAGCAAAATCATTTTAATCATTCAGTAATATATGGTGGTCAAATTTAATGATTTGTTTACAATGGATTAAAATTTAAAGTTGATAAGATGCTATTGGCATGATATTTTATGTTATAATAAATAAAGAATACAATGAATGGACTAAAGAAAATAGGAATGGTTGTTTTGACAGGATTATTTTTAACTGCATGCGTTCCTATGAAATCAAACGGAAACAATGGTCTTCCACCGGGAAAGGTGAAAAAAGTTACCGGAGCAAAATCGGCACGACAGTACGCGCCGGGGCATAACAAGTAATTTGAAGAAAGATGGTCAGCAAATAAAATAAAAATCTCCCAGAAATCTGAGAGATTTTTTTGTGGGCCCTGAGGGATTCGAACCCCCGACCCTCTGGGTGTAAACCAGATGCTCTGAACCAACTGAGCTAAGAGCCCTGAATTTTTTTAAAAGGCTTCAGTTACCTTTCTCTGTGGGCCCTGAGGGATTCGAACCCCCGACCCTCTGGGTGTAAACCAGATGCTCTGAACCAACTGAGCTAAGAGCCCCACTTACGATTTCTCGTTTTGAGTGGTGCAAATATACGACTTATTTGGAACTCTCCAAATTTTTTTCTAAAAATTCTCCGACTACAAAGTTACTCCCGCCGACAAAAATCATTTCTTCATTTGTACATTGTTGTTTTGCAGAAAGATACGCTTCCTGTACAGAATCGAAAATTGTATAAGAAATTTTTGCCCCGATCAGCAAATCTTCATAATCTTTCGGGTGTCTGCCCCTATTGATAGAAGGTTTTGCAAAATAAAATTCAGAATTTTCAGGGAGTAAATTCATCACTTCATCTATATTTTTGTCGTTGACGAAGCCTAAAATAACATGTTTATGCTTGTCAATTGAGTTTAGTTGAGTAAAAACGAACTCCAGACCGGCTTGGTTGTGTCCTGTGTCGCAAATTGTCAGCGGATTTTTTGAAATTTCAAACCAGCGACCGATGAAATTGGTGTTTTTATGAACATATAAAAGTCCGTTTTCTATATTTTCATCTGAAATATTGACGGTTAATTTTTTTAATTCTTCAATTAATGCTAAAACGACTCTGATGTTTTTTCGCTGATAATTTCCTTTTAAATCGGATTTTAAATCAGTTTCAAGCAGAGTAGCGTCAATAAACGGAGCGTTTTCGCGATTGGCCTTTTCTTTAATAATGTTTTTCACAACTTCATTTTCGTCTCCGGAAATGATTGGTGTATTACTTTTAATAATTCCGGCTTTTTCTCCGGCAATTTCTTCAATTGTGTCTCCTAAAATATTTTGATGATCAAGCTGAACATTTGTGATGGCAGCAATCAAAGGTTTAATAATGTTCGTTGAATCCAATCTTCCGCCTAAACCGACCTCTATAATTGCAAAATCTACATTTTGTTGGTAGAAATATTCAAAAGCCATGATCGTCGTAAATTCAAAAAAAGAGGGGAGAATGTCGCCTGGAAGAGTTTTAAGTTTTTGAATAAAATTAAAGACAAATTCTTTATCACAATTTTTACCGTTAACTTTTATACGTTCCGTAAAATCAATAAGATGAGGTGAGTTATATAAACCAATTTTGTAACCTGATTCCTGAAGAACCGAAGCCAGCATATTGCTTGAAGAACCTTTTCCGTTGGTGCCTCCGATGTGGATGCATTTTATTTTTTCCTGTGGATTTCCGAAGAATTCACAAAGCCTGATGATATTGTCTAAACCGGGTTTGTATGCCTTTTGTCCGTCAATCTGATAGTTGGGTGCCTGAATGAAAAGCCAGTCTACGGCTTCCTGATATTGTTCATTTGTCATGATACAAAATTGTCAAAAGTTTTATTAAAATAAAATATTAATTTTTAAAAACTGTAACTTTTTTATATTTGGCTCGTCTAATATAATAAAATATTAATATGAGAAAAGTTTTGACTATTGTTTTGGGATTATCTTGTTTGGGCTTAAGCGCTCAGAAAAAGTGGTCTCTGAGGGAATGTGTAGACTATGCCGTGAAGCATAATCTGCAGGTTATCCAAAATGAATATTCGAAACAAGTTCAGGATTCCAACCTTAAGATCGCCAAGAAAAATTATCTTCCTTCCATCTCTGCGAGTATGGGAAATACGGTAAGTTTTGGTCAGACTTCTTTTGGTACGGGAAGTTTAAGAAATGATAGATTCAGTAATAATGCTAATCTTGGTGCAGATATCCTGGTTTACAACAACGGAAGACTGGAAAAAACGATAAGAAAAACCGAGTTTGATGTAGAAGCAAGTCAATATGATATTGAAACAATTCAAAATGATATTTCGCTGCAAATTGCGCAACAGTATTTAACAACTTTATTGAATAAAGAAATTGTAAAAATCTCTCAGAGTGCTGTAGAAAATGCTCAAAAACAATATGATAGAGCAAAAATAACAACGCAGGTAGGAACAACGGCTCAAACCATTTTAGCAGAGGCGGAAGCCGCTTTGGCAAGAGAAAAACAGAATCTTAAAACTGCCGAAATCAATGTTGGGCGTAGTTTATTTGCCTTAGTCCAGCTTTTACAATTAGAAGAATATAAAGATTTTGATGTGGAAGATGTCAATGTTCCGGATCAGTTGGCGCCTCAGTTGAAATCTGTAGAAGAGGTTTTGACAACAGCTTATGAGTCTCAGCCCCAGATAAAAGCAGCACAAAGCAGAATCAAATCTGCGGAAGCCCAAACGGAAGTAACCAAAACATCATTCTGGCCAACCATCACGGCAAGTGCAGGAATAGGAACTTTTTATAATAACCTTCTTACGACCAATATAACCGGGATTGATCTGTTTGGAAACCCTGTCAGCGAAAGAAATCTTTTCGGTCAGTACAAGGATAACTTCGGGCAACAGGCAGCTTTGTCTATTAATATTCCGATTTTTAATAAAGGAATTACAAAATTGCAGGTAGAGCAATCTAAAATCAATGAAAATATTGCTAAGAACTCTCTGGAACAGCAAAAGCAGACCGTGAGACAAAATGTGCAAAAGGCTCAGTTTGACGTAGATGCAAATTATGAAATTTACCTTTCTGCAGTAGAAACTGAAAAAAGCACAAAATTGGCGCTGGATTTTGCCGATAAAAGCTATACGGCGGGAAGAACAACAATTTACGATGTAAATGTTGCGAGAAATAATTATGCAAGCGCGCAAGGTTCTGTGGCTCAGGCTAAATATAATTATTTATTCAGTTTAAAATTATTGAATTTCTATGCGGGAATTCCATTAAGTTTGTAAAATGTCTATTCATTCACTAGAAAAATATTTACCACAAAATACGTTTCAATATTTAAAAATCTGGTTTGCAGACTATTATATTCATATAAAAGTAACACGAAACAGGAATTCCAAGCTGGGAGATTACAGAAAACTTCCGGATCATTCGCATGAAATTACGATAAATTCTACCTTGGTTCCACAGCTTTTTTTCTTTGTATTGACCCATGAGCTGGCGCATTTGATCGCTTTCGAAAAATACGGCAGAAGAATTTCCCCACACGGAAACGAATGGAAAGAAACCTTCAGACAAATGCTTTTGCAAAGTCTCGAGGTTTATGAAGAAGAGCTAAGACCAATTGTTATAAAATTTTCAAAATCTCCGAAAGCCAATTTTATGGCAAGCCCTGATCTGGTAAAATATTTTCATATTGAAAAACAAGATGATACCCTCCAGTTTATTGAAGAATTAAAAAAAGGGGAATATTTTATCTATCGAAATGAGAAGTATTTATTAGAAGGTCTGATTAAAAAAAACTATCTTTGTAAGAACCTGGCTACCGGAAGAAAGTATTCTTTCAAACCTTTGGCGAGGGTAGAAAAATGTAGTTAAACATGTCAAGATCAGATAAATACTGTGTAATTATGGCAGGAGGGATCGGTAGTAGATTCTGGCCAATGAGTACACAGAAATTTCCAAAACAATTTCAGGATATTTTAGGAACTGGGCGCACAATGATTCAGCAGACGTATGACAGAATCAGCAAAATAATTCCTAACGAAAATATTTTTGTCATTACCAACAGAGAGTATGTATCGCTTTCTCACCAGCAATTACCGGAGATTCCGGAAGAAAATGTGATTGGTGAGCCGATGGCTAAGAATACCTCTGCCTGTAATCTTTACATGGCCAATAAAATCGGTGAGATTGACCCGAATGCTACAATGATCGTACTTCCTGCAGATCATTTGATCTTAAAAGAGGATATTTTCGTACAAAAAGTTGAATTGGCTTTTGATCTTGCTTCAAAAAATGATTATCTGGTGACGTTAGGAATTACACCGACAAGACCTGATACGGGTTATGGGTATATTCAGTTTGTTGAGAAAAAAGACTCGGAATACTTCAAAGTAAAAACATTTACGGAAAAACCAATGCTGGAACTTGCTCAAAGCTTTTTAGAAAGTGGTGATTTCCTTTGGAATGCAGGGATTTTTATCTGGAGTGTAAAGTCTATTCATCAGGCTTTTGAGATCCATCTTCCGGAGATGACTCAACATTTTATGGCTTGTGAATACAATGCGGAAAGTGAACAGAGCTGTATCGAAATTATTTATCCTAAAGTTCAAAAAATCTCTATTGATAACGGAATTTTAGAAAAAGCAAAAAACGTTTATGTTATTCCTTCAGATTTAGGCTGGAGCGATCTTGGAACATGGACTTCTGTATATGAAAACGCGGAAAAGGATGAAAATGAGAATGCAATTAATCAGAAATATCTTTTAACGTATAATTCTGAGGGAAATATTGTTCATGTAAAGAATAATAATAAAATGGTCGTAATTGACGGACTTAAGGATTATATCGTTGTAGATACCGACAAAGTGCTTCTTATCTGCCCAAGAGAACACGACCAGCTGATAAAAGATTACGTTCTTGATCTGAAAAATTTCAAGAAAGGTGAAAAATTCATGTAAATAATTGGTATGCTTTCTGCAAGCTTTTGAATTATGGTAAAATTTATAATGAAACTTAGCGTGCTGACCATCTTTACCTTAGGAGTGTCAATTTGTGCTCAGGAAAAGAAACAGTTTTCAAGTATTTCTAATGTTTTAAAGAGAATTATTCCCAATGACGATGTTGATTTTTGGGTGCTGAATTACAACCAATATGCAAAAGATCAGGAGATTAAAATTTCCGGCGTTAAGAAAGATTATACACCTCAATTTTCGGGATTTGACCTTTTTCCGGATGAAGATAGCTTTTATTATATTGTTTATTCCCAAGGTGGGAAAATCAATTATGTGACAGATTTAGCAGGATTAAAAACCTTTATCGGAAATTTAGATAATGCCGAAGAAGCTGCTATTTCCGCGACTATTGACGGATATATGATTGATGAGGAGTTTAAGGATGTTGCAGGAAATTATTTTGATGATAAAAACAATTATTACCTTGAAATGGGAAAATTGACATCAAAAGAATGTCCGTACCAGAAAACCCATTATGTTTTGGAAGTCAATAAAGTATCCGGAAAGATCACTGATATAAAAGACAACGGACCATATATTGAGCTTTACAATAAAAAATGCACCAATAATCCGAGGCTTTTAAAAATCGAAAAAAAAGAAGAACCAAAAGATGAGCCTAAAAAGAAACCAGCCAAATCCACAAAACGAAAATAATTTTTACGAAACCGAAAGATTAATTATTCGTCCAATGTCACTGGATGATGCCGAATTTATCTTAGACCTTTACAACAGACCAAAATTCATCGAATTCATTGGTGATCGTAGTCTTAAAACAATTGCTGACGCTGAAAATTATATTAAAAATAGATTTTTGCCGCAATTTGAAAAACTGGGTTTCGGAAATTATTTAGCAATAACAAAAGATGGAAATCACAAGATAGGCGGAGTGGGAATCTTCGAGCGTGAAGGGTTGGATATTGTTGATATCGGTTTTTCTCTTTTGGAAGAATTTGAAGGAAAAGGTTACGCTTACGAAGCGGCCATCAAAGTAAAATCAATCGGAATGGATGATTTTGGGTTAAAAAAGATTTCTGCAATTACTTCGAAAGATAATTTTTCTTCACAAAAATTAATTGAAAAATTAGGTTTAAAATTCGTGAAACACGTCACTCTTCCGAATGATGAAGAGGAATTGATGTATTATGAAACGGAATAAAAAGAAACACGAATGACACAAATATTTTCACAAAAAGCACAAATTTGATCGTGTTATTCGTGAAAATATTTGTGTCATTCGTGTTTAAAATTACGCCTCTAAAATCTGCTCAGCTGCCGTCTTTGAAGTTACTTTTTCAATTACTCTTTCGCAAACTCCTTTTTCATCAAAAATAAAGGTAGTTCTTACAATTCCCATATACGTTTTTCCGAAAGTTTTCTTTTCCTGCCAAACTCCGAATTTCTCAATAATCTTGCGGTTTTCATCAGCAATCAGATCATACGGAAATGCAAATTTATTATGAAAATTTTTCTGTTTTTTTACGGAATCTCCGCTTATTCCC
>Ga0307412_10000770_pt1 | contig 18538 bp, 17 predicted proteins | sample DK1Cmetagenome_3_FD_203823 | JGI IMG/M metagenome (GOLD analysis project Ga0307412, IMG submission 203823) | Maize rhizosphere microbial communities from greenhouse at UC Davis, California, United States - DK15-C-1 | ecosystem: Host-associated > Plants > Roots > Rhizosphere > Soil | place: USA...
TCTCTCCTTCAAAACATAGAAGCGCTACAGCGCACACTGAATAGGAAAAAAAAGCCCCGACAGTGCGGGTAAGAGCCACGGTTACGGCCGTGTCACGAGCGCCCTAGTACGACCGGCGGCGTCGATCGCCCTTAAACGGATGGCAGCTCCGGATCGCCCGTTAACGGTCGGCGGCACCTCGAGCCTGCAGAATCAGGCATCGCTATATTAACGATCCGACTGGTTGCCTGCAGGATGTTATCATTCGCAGCCGCCAGCCGCCGATCCGGCCGCAGCTGGTAGAATTCCAACCAGGTGAGCCGACGACCGCGAAGAGCGCGATCCGGAAATAGTTCGACGTTGGTCATGGTGCTTCCTCCATATCCTCGTCCTCGTAGGCGGTCCCGATTTTGAGAGACCAGCCGCTCCGTGGCGTATTGGCGACAATATCCACGAATCGCGGAAAGCCCCTAGGGCCCGTCTGCGAGAGCACCCAAGGCTTCGAGCAAGACACGAACTGTTTCCGTTGATCATGAGGTCAACCTTGCAACCAACAAGATCCTGGGCGTCGTTTGCCTCGACCAGCTCAACCGCTTCCAAGACTTTCCGCAGGTCTTGCTGACCGCGCTCCTGCTCCCGAATGTCGGGGCTTTCGTACATTATGAAATGCTCGATCTCCTTACCGTCTTGTGTTCGGTAGTAGATGGTGAGCGACTTCCCGCCGTCTTCTTCAAAAGTGTAGTCATCTACTCTCTCGATCACGCCCAAAGCGGGCTCATCGGGAGACGCAGAGAAGTCAGGTGCTTTGTTTTCGGGGATGTCCTCTATTGCTGCTTTGGAGCCGGTTTCCTTTTTGGCCATCTTCTCTTTTGCAGCGTATCCGGCGGGTGGATCGCATTCGAATTCCTCCCTCTCAATCCATTTCGCTAACGAGTAACGGGGAGCGTTTGGCTTGGCTTGTTCCGCCCAACGTGCCTGCCAAGCTGAGGCCGAATTAAGCATTCGAGCATGAAGGTCACCGTCCGGTGATAGCTTGCGATAGGCAGCCTTCGCGTCTGCCTTCCTTTGCTTGTAGCCATATGCCTGCCAAAGTTCCTCGAAGTCATCTTTCGCCGTTTCCGCCTTGGCGGCCGATAGGCCAGCCATAGGCGCGGCGAAATCATTCTCTCTTTCAGGTAACTCGGCCTGTAGGCCGGTTACTGTAAGAGATGTTTTGGTATCATGAGCAATACCTCTAGGCGGCGCAGCGGTATTGTCAGCAACACCGCATGAGGTATCGGACGCAATACCGCTAGATGAGAAATCGAAATTTAGGCCGTATTCAGTTGGCCTCGTGCCAGACCCTTCGCGGACAATCGAGAACGCTCCGTGCTCGGTGAGGCGGCGGGTCGACGCGATAATGTTTGGGCGCGTGGCGTCGGTCCTGTCCTCCAGATATCGGAGGCTGGCTCGGGAGTTTTCGTAGCGGCTGAAGTAGCACTCGATAATCACAGCAGCGACCTTGTGATCGAGCCGAGTTGCCCAGTCAGTGTGGATAATGGCGAGCAGGAGGTGGTGCTGTAGAAGCAAACCGTCATTTTTATCGGCCATGCTGCTCTCCGACAGTCTGGCGCCATTCGTCGCCACGCTCGAGGCACGGAACGTACATCGCCAGTCCGTCGGGCGTGCGGCCAACCTCCTTGATGAAACCGGCACTGATTACGCCCTTGATTGTCTTCCACATAGTCTTTCGGCCTACGCCGTAGGTCCTCGCCAGGGTGTTGGTACGCAGAATGCAATAGCCGTTCTTTGCCCAGTCATCGACTACGATCGCTGGAATTCGAAAACCGTGCCGACTGTCGCGAGTGCCATAGGCGGCTGCAGTAACGTAGTCGAACATTCTGCGGACTTGCTGTTCTGGTATGGGTTGCATCTCAATCCTTTCTATGGAGAGATCAGCGACCGCCATCTCCGGCGTGATCTTTCTGAACTTCCGGCTCGATGTCGCCATCGGCTCCGGCTTGACGTCGTCACCGTTGAACCACTTCGAATACTTGGTCTGGGCAACCTGGGCGTCGGAGGAACTTGCAGCCACTGAAAGCGATGTTTGGGCAATCTTTGCAACATCCTCGCCAAAGCGGTTGCCATACTGAAGCTTCGAAATCGCGTTCATAGTGTCCTCGGTTTATTTGCATCTGTGTCGACTGGAAACCTACAAACGACCTCTTAACGCGAAAGCTGATTTCGAACCGTAGATCTACCCTTGCTTAAATTTTAACGAGATGGTCTGGCCGGTAGATAATGCAGCCATCCGCCCGCAAAAATCCGCGGCTCCGACGCCAGCCTCCTCCCTACCCCCGCATGATCGGCTTGCCGTAGCTTCTCAAGAATTCCGCGCATGTCAGATCATCATAATAGGCGCGATTCACGGTCGCCACGTCCACGCCGCCCATCGAAGTCAGCACATCCGTCTCGATGATCTTCTTGTTGGGAGCGGAGATTCCCAAGGTCGTTCCGAAAATATTCCTAAGCCCGGCCTCCTTCACGGTCATGAGCTGCATGTTCATTTCGCCATAAGAAAACCCGAGATAGACGACGACCTCGGCCTCGGCGATCTGCCGGTGCAGGCGGTCCATCATGTCGTCATCGTCCACCCGCTCGGTAAAGGTGCGGATCTGCTCGGCCAGATGCGGCAGGTCTGCTCCGTGAAAATCATGGCCGAAATCCATCATCGAGGATGCGGAGGCCGGCTGCCAGGGAAGCCTGCCGACCTGTCCGTAGGGATGCTCGATCTGCAGAGATTGCGCGATGATCCCCTCCGCCTCGTACAAGGGAATACGGTAGTAGTTGCTGATGGCGTGGGCGAGATAATGCTCGATGCACCGGTCGTAGTTGAACGTGATGAAGGACACGTTCTTGAAAATGCCTTCGAGCTTTTCTCTTTGCACGCCTTCGTGGAGCATCTGGAAAAAGACGCTGAACCATGTGTGCTTGATGGGTTCGAAGCTGAACGCCTCGTTCTTCGATCCGTCGACCTTCAGAAGACAGCTCGCCTCCGCCTCCAGAATGCTGGCGGCGATGCCCAGTTTGCCCATCTGAACCACGAGACGATCGCTCGAATGCGTATGAAGATAGTTGTCGATCGAGATCGCCTGCGACATCGCGCCTGAAATGGCTCTTCCGGCAGCATAGTGCGGGTTGGAATCCGCCCCATCTCCCACAATCGCCTTCACCGCCGCCGAGATGCGTTTGTCGCCTTTGGACATCGTCCATCCGTCGTCAAACCGGATGTCGAGTTTCTTGGCGATGTTGACCATCAAGTCCGTACCGACGGGAAAGTTCACTTCCCGGCTTGCGCCCGCACCGACGATGAAAACCGTTCGACGTGTGAACATTCAGAGCTTCTCCCACAATGCGGTAAGAACTGATGAGATGCCACGCTATGCTTGATTATGGTCGCGAGACCGGACTGCCCTGCAGGATCGTCCAACTATTCCAGCGCCACGATGATCGCGGCCACGCCAAGGACTTCAACCCAAAGTTTGCCGCTGCGGATTGCCAAGTCCCAAGCGGAGAGAGGATACAGATTACCCAATCGCGCCGGCCTCGCCAAGTCGCGATGCAGCGCTTTCTACCTTTCCGCGTGGCAAGACGCGACCGAATATTGATCGCGCCACCCGCCCTCGCCCTGCTGCCGACGTTAGGCCTGCCCCACCGCCTCAGCCACAGCGATCTCCGCCATCTTCAGCGCCGCTTCGCGGCTCTTCGTCGCCGCGATGAAGCGGCCGTTGTGGCAGAAGCTGGCGCCTTTAACGCCGGAGGCGGCTTCGAGGTCGCCGTTGGTGAGGCCAGCCCAGGCGGCCGGCAGGTCGGCGCGCAGCGCAAAGCCCTCTTCCTCGCGGCGAATGCCGGTCACGCACCAGTCCTTGTCGCGCGGATGAACGACGAAGAGCAGGTGGTCGGCGCCGGCCTTCATGATGGCGGGGCGGAAGGGCATGCCCATCGGCAGTTCCAGCACGCGGTTCTCGCCGGCAGCGACGATCGCCTTGTGCACCAGCGCCTCGGCCCTGCGCTTCGCGGCACTCTTGCCGATCCGGGCCTCGACGAAACTGCGGGCAATGGCAAGTGCGGCATGAAATGCACGGTCGTCGGCGCCGGGATCGGTCTCGTCGAAGACGGGCTTCAGCGTTTCCAGAAGTGCCGGCAGCGTCAGCCCGGCCAGCGGGCCGGAGGGGCTGAGCGCGCCATTGTCGGTGAGATCGATCGGCAGCACGAAGCTGCCGTCGAAGGAGGCGTGGATATCCTCGATGTCTGCCTCTGGAACACCCGATGCGGCGAGATAGTCGCGCCCGAAATGCTTCCAGATCAGGCCGAACGAGCTGTAGGGCTGGCCGTCGTCACGCAGCGGCGCGCCGCGCTGGTGATGGTCGAAGATACCAGCGTCCGCATCATAGGCGCCGCCGACATCGTAGATGATCCTGTCGGGACCGGGCGTGATCCATTCCGGCGCACGGCTGCGCGTGATGCGCGCCTCGGGAAAAAGCCGGGTCAGGATGACGGTGGAGAGCAGTTCGTCGGCATGGAAGCCACCGGAATGCGTGACGAGAAATTCTGGAATCATGTAGCGGCGCCCTCTTGTCTGCGGATCATCCGCACATGCAGGCACCAGATAGCTGTTGGCGCAAATCACCTCAACCCGCAGGCGCAGCATTTTCTCCCACTGATGCTGCACCGCATCATCCAATTGGGTGTATTGTTAGCGGCCGTCGGCTATGTGCTTGAACATAGCTGAAGGTTAACGTTTGCTTTCATACGAAGCTTCTGAATATCACGAAACGGTGAACTTTAGGCTTGCCATGGAGGGAAAGCCGCGCAACTATCTCCTGTGATAGCATGATAGTGACGGGAACCACACATGCCTAAGACTGGAATAATAGCAGTATCCGGGACATCCATGTCCCGTCAGTGCATCTTTACAGCCGATGACGGCGGCGGAAAAATCCGCGGCTGTCCGCGCTTTCTCGGAATGATTTTCGGAAAGCCGAGCGTACGCCTTTCCGACACGTCGAACGGCAGATGGGTCTCCATCGAGCTCAGCAAGGTCGATAAGCGCGGCAACGCGACCTTTCGCTGGATCTAACCTCAGACCTTCATTGATGTTCGACGCCCCGTGGAGATGGGACGTCTGAAACCTTCGAGGGAACAAAATCCGCATTCCGACCGTTGAAGCGGCATTGCCGCAATTGCGGCTTGGAGGGGCGCCAAGGCGCCGGCATCGGATGGCGCGTCAGACCTATTGGAAGGGTTATCTCAAGCTGTCGCTCGTGACCGCGTCAGTATCGCTGACGCCGGCGACCACGGATAGTAACCAGCTGCGGTTTCATGTGCTGAATCGCAAGACCAAAAATCGCGTCGAAAGCCGCTACGTCGACAGCGTCACCCACAAGCCGATCTCGGACAAGGACCAGGTCAAGGGCTATCCGCGCGGCGAGGACGATTACGTCATCCTCGAGGACGACGAGATCAGCGAGGTCGGGCTGGAAAGCACGCGCACCATCGATATATCGAGCTTCGTGCCGCGCGGCTCGATCGATTGGATCTGGTACGACAAGCCGCATTTCCTGGCGCCGGAAGACAAGGTCGGCGTCGAGGCCTTCTGCGTCATCCGCGAGGCGATGAAGGCAAACGATGTCGTCGGCATCGCACGCCTCGTGCTTTACCGCCGCGAGCGCGCCGTGCTGCTCGAGCCGCAGGGCAAGGGCATCGTGCTCTGGACACTGCATTTCGGCGACGAGGTCCGCGAGCCGGCCGGAACGGTCGATCTTGCCGCCAAAGCGGATCAGAAGGTGATGGCGCTGATGAGCAAGCTGGTGAAGGACCGCACCGAGGAGTGGAAGCCCTCAATGGTCACCGATCCCGTGCAGAAGCGCATAAGAGCGATGATCCGCGCCAAGCAGAAGAGCCTTCCGAAGCCCGTGGCGCCGACGAAGCGCCCGCCGGTCAAATCCACCGGCAACGTCGTCAATATCATGGATGCGCTGAAGAAGAGCATCGCCAAGGATGGCGGACGGCCGAAGCACTAGCTCGGCGCATATGCCAGGCCATCCTCACTTGCGCTTTTCAAGCGGCGCGGCGGCCTGGAAGAAATCCACCCAGGGATCACTGGCCAGCGAATTCATCCGCGATGGCGTGTTGTCGACCGTGAAATAGGCCGGGCCGATCTCCTCTGTCAGCTCGCTCCAATCGAGCGGCATCGATACGGCAGCGCCCGGTCGGGCGCGGGTCGAATAGGCGGCGACGGCGGTGTTGCCGCGACCGTTGCGGAGGTAATCGATGAAGATCTTGCCGTTGCGTTTCGCCTTGGTGGCGGTCGCCAGATATTTGTCCGGTTGATCTTTCGTCATCGCATCCGCCAAGTTCTTGGCGAAGGCCTTGACCTGCACCCACCCGGCCTTGGGCTTCAGCGGCGTCACCACATGGAGACCTTTGCCGCCGGAGGTCTTGACGAAGGCCGCAAGCCCCGCAGCCTCGAGCCGTTGCTTGAGTTCCTGGGCTGCCGCGATCACCTCGGCCCAGGCGACATCGTCGGCCGGATCGAGATCCATGGTGATCGTGTCGGGCTTCTCGAAGCTCGCGGTCGTCGCCCCCCAGGGGTGTATCTCCAGCACCGCCGATTGCACGAGCGCGACGAGCCCATCGAAGTCACCGATCCGCAGCAGCTTTTCGCCACCCCTGTCCTTCGGGTCCGCAATCTCCTCGATATGGGCGTTCATCCCCTTCCAGGCATGCTTCTGGAAGAAGCGCTGGTGCCCGGCAATACCGTCAGGGCAGCGCAGCAGCGCCAGCGGGCGATTGACAACGAATGGCTCCATGAAGCGCCACACCTGCGCGTAATAATCCGCAAGTCCCTGCTTGGTGACGCCCTCGTCCGACCAGTAGATGCGATCGGGATGAGTGAGCGTGACGCTCGATTGCGGCGCCGGCTCGGCCTTGCTCTTCTCGGTCTCGCGCATCACATCCCCCGCCGCCTTGTCCTCGCGCAGCCCGCGAAATGCGGCATGCCGCAGATTGCCGTCCGCAGACCATGCCTGAAACTCCACATCCGCCACAAGCTTCGGCTTGACGTGGACAAGCCCGCGCCGCGCCTCGGCCGAAAGCGCATCGTCGAAGGGGGTCTTCGTCTGCCGGTCCTCGGAAAGACGATCGTGCAGCATCTTGGCCGTCGCGACCGAAAATCCGGTGCCGACACGCCCGACATACTGCAACTTGCCGCCCTTGTAGTAGCCCATGGCCAGCGAACTGATGGCATCCTTCGTCGCTGTCGAGGGCACGAAGCCGCCGATCACGAACTCCTGCCGTTTCGAACATTTGGACTTCACCCACTCGCCCATGCGTCCCGAGCTGTAGGCGCTGTCGCCACGCTTGGAGATCACGCCCTCCAGCCCGAGCCCGCAGGCATGGTCGAGCACCAGAGACCCCTTCTCCGTGAAATGGCTGCTGTAGCGCAGCGTCGGATCGTCAGGCGAGAGAAGCGTTTCCAGCAAGGCCTTGCGCGAGAGCAGCGACACCTCGCGCATGTCATGCCCATCGAGATGCAACAGATCGAAGGCGTAGAACACGAAACGGTCCTTGCGCCCTTCGCTCAGATCGCTCTGCAGTGCGGAGAAATCCGAAGCGCCATTGTCGCGCTCGACCACCACTTCGCCGTCGATCAAGGCGGATTGCACCGGCAGCTCCGAGAATGCCCTCGCAAGCATCTCGCCGAACCGCTCCGTCCAGTCCAGGCCCGTGCGGGTCAGCATCGTCACCTTGCCGTGGTCTATCTTGATCTGCAGCCGGTAGCCGTCGAACTTGATCTCGTGCACCCACTCGTCGCCGGCAGGCGGTTTCGGCTTCAGCTTGGCAAGCGCCGGCTCGATGAAATCAGGCAGAGCACCCTTGACCGCGCCATCCGGCCATTGGCGCGAAGCCGCCTTGGCCTTCCCTGCCTTCGGTCGGGGAGCGGACGCCTTGGCACCATTCGCGCTCCCCGCCCCCTTGGGCCGCGAGTGCCACGCGGCATCCGGGTTCTTGGCCACCTCTTCGATCTTGCGGCCGGTCTTCGCCGATTCGGGCCGCAGCTTCAGGATGTCGCCCTTGGCGCGCGCCTCCTCGTCCTCGGCCTTGATCAGCAGCCAGTTCTCCCTGGTTTCGCCGGGCTTGCCGTGCATCCGCACCAGATGCCAGCGACCCCTCAGCTTGTCGCCATCGAGGTCGAATTCCATGTGGCCCTTCTTGTAGGCCTTGTGCATGTCACCATGCGGTGTCCATGTGCCGCGATCCCAGACGATGACGGTGCCGCCGCCATATTCGCCCTTCGGAATGATGCCCTCGAAGTCGCCATAGTCGAGCGGGTGGTCTTCCACATGCACCGCCAGACGCTTGTCGTCAGGGTTGAGGCTCGGCCCGCGCGTCACCGCCCAGCTCTTCAGCACCCCGTCCATTTCCAGCCGGAAATCATAATGCAGCCGCGTCGCGTCGTGTTTCTGGATCACGAAGCTCAGCGCGTTGCTGTCGCGCGCAGCACTGGCCTGCTTTCCGCCCCGCGGCTCCGGCGTCCGCTTGAAATCGCGCTTGGCGTGATAGGTCTCGAGCGCCATGGTCAGCTCGCCTTCTTCGATCCGCCGTTACCGCGCGCAGTACTCTTGGCAGCGGTCTTCCCCGCTGCTTTCCCGCTCGCCTTGCCGCTCATCTTCGCGCTTTCGCGCAGCGCTTCCATCAGGTCGATCACCTTGCCCTTCGGCTCGGCCTTGCGCTTGGGCAGCGCCCTGCCCTCGATCTTTGCCTGCACCAGTTCAGCGAGCGCCGCCTCATAGCGATCCTCATAGTCCCGGGGATTGAAGCTGCCCTTCTTGGTGCCGATGATATGGCCGGCGAGCTCGATCATTTCCTTGTCGAACTTGATGTCGGGAATATCCTTGAACACCGTCTCGGCGTTGCGCACCTCGTAATCGTAGTTCAGCGTGGTCGCGACGATGCAGTCGTCCTGCGGCCTGATGAGCACCGTCCGCGTCTTGCGAAACAGAACGGCTTCCCCGAGTGCGGCAACCTTCTGGTCGCGCATCGCCCGCGCGATCAGCGCCAGCGCCTCCTCGTCGTCCTCGCTGACCGGCGCCAGATAATAGGGCCGGTCGAAATAGAGCTTGTTGATCTCGTCATAGGGAACGAACCCTTGCACCGTCAGAAGCTTGTCGCTCTCGGGCGCGAACGCGGCGAGCTCCTCGCCCTCGATCATCACATAGTCGCCGCTATCCAGCCGGTAGCCCTTCACCTGATCGTCGCGCTCCACCGGCTTTCCTGTCTCGCTGTCGACGAACTGCCTCTCGACGCGATGGCCGGTCTTGCGATTGATGATGTTGAAGGAGATGCGGTCGGCAACCGATACCGCGGTATAGAGCCCCACGGCACAGACGAGATCGCCCACCTTCAGATGCCCCTTCCAGCTTGCCCGCGCTGCCATCTCTATTCCTCCCGCCCTTTGTTGCGCCGCCGCTGATCAAGCGCCACGATCTTCTCCACCGAAGCGATATCCTCGCTGGTGACAACAGGAACCGGATCGCCGGCGATCGCCTCCAGCACCTCGCTCGATAGCGCGCCATGGCGGATCACCCATTCCAGGGTCTCACGGGTCTCTCGTTCGGCCTTCAGCTGCGCGTAGAGCGCGATGATCAGCCGATCGCGCGCATCGAAATGGCTGCGTTTCTGCTCGGTCTTGCGGACATGCGTCATCGAAACCTGCCTCCCTTGCCGATTGGAGCAGAAACAACGCAGTAGTCGGAAAGTTCCCTGCATCCCTGACATGCCAACTGTCGCAAATCTGAGACAGGTCCGATCCGCGCCGTGAAATCCAAGCAAACGCTCACATTGCCGCGAGTTGCCAAGAACATTAGTTTTCGTCACACTCCTGTCGATGATCTGTGGTGGTAGGAGCTGCAGCTCTTTGATGGGAGGAACCCCGATGCACGAACACTCTGCCCATGCGGAGCATGTCTATACGTGCACGCAGCGCGATTCAGCCGCGGCAAGTTCTTCGGTGGTCGCCTCCTGGCGCCGCTGCATCGCCATGCACCAGCTGGCGCCGGAAGAGCGGCGCACCCCGCTCCGCCTCATGGACCAGGAGTTCAAACGGGCCCGCGAACAATCCGAGCAGCTGATCGCCAACGCCACCGACGAGCTCGACCGCCTGTTCACCACCGCTGGAAAAGCCGGCTGCTGCCTGCTACTGACCGACCGCGACGGCATCGCGCTCGAACGCCGCGGCGCGATCGGTGACGACAAGGAGTTTCACGATCTCGGCCTCTGGACCGGCTCGGTCTGGACTGAAGCCAGCATCGGCACCAACGGGATCGGCACGGCACTGGCCGACGAACGCTCGGTTTCAATCTTCCGCGACCAGCACTTCTTCTGCTCCAACATCAAGCTCAGCTGCACGACCTCGCCGATCCGCGATCATCGCGGGCAGCTCGCGGCCGCGCTCGACATCTCCACCTGCCGCGAGGACGTCAACGAAATGACGCTCGGCATTCTCGCGCAGATGGTGCGTGACGCCGCCATGCGCATCGAGATCAACCTCTTCCGCAGCGCCTATGCCGGCGCCCGCTTCGTGATGGTGCCCGCAGGCGCCAACCCGGCGGCCGCCCTTCTTGCCGTCGATCGCCACGACCTCGTTCTCGGCGCCACCCGCGCCGCGCGCCTGGCGCTGAAGCTCGACGACCGCAGCATCGCCGCCGGCATTCCAGCCGCCGATGCCCTGCACGAAACCCGCATGTCCGACGACGAAGACCTGATCGAGGCCGAACGCGCGGCATTGTTGAGGGCTCTGACGCGCTCCAGCGGCAACGTCTCGCAGGCGGCGATCGCGCTCGGCATGAGCCGCGCCACGCTGCATCGCAAGATGAAGAAGCTCAATCTGCATTGACCCTATTGTAGGCAGCACTGATGTAGCAGCGATGCGACACTGTGCGCTGCGGTATCGCTCGGTGGCGCTGTATCTCGACACAAAAGGCGCGCAGATTTCCTCCCACGGGTTCACGTCCGAACCTGGCTCATCTCAAGGGAGGATGACATGCTGCATCAGAAAATCGTCGAGTCGCCGTTCAAGCTGAAATACGGGAACTATATCGGCGGCGAATGGCGCGAGCCGATCGAAGGCAAGTATTTCGACAACATCACCCCGGTCACCGGCGGCAAGCTCTGCGAAATTCCCCGCTCCAGCGAAAAGGACATCAACGCAGCGCTTGATGCCGCCCATGCCGCCAAGGACAAGTGGGCTCGCACCTCGGTCACCGAGCGCGCCAATATCCTGATGAAGATCGCCCAGCGGATGGAGGACAAGCTGGAAGTTCTGGCGCAGGCCGAGACCTGGGACAATGGCAAGCCGATCCGCGAGACCATGGCCGCCGATATTCCGCTCGCCATCGACCACTTCCGCTACTTCGCCTCCTGCGTACGTGCCCAGGAAGGCTCGATCGGCGAGATCGACAACGACACCGTCGCCTATCACTTCCATGAACCGCTCGGCGTCGTCGGCCAGATCATTCCCTGGAACTTCCCGATCCTGATGGCCGCCTGGAAACTGGCGCCCGCTCTTGCCGCCGGCAACTGCGTCGTCATCAAGCCGGCTGAACAGACCCCTGCCTCGCTGCTTGTCTGGGCCGAGATCATCGGCGACCTGCTACCACCAGGCGTTCTCAACATCGTCAACGGTTTCGGCCTCGAAGCCGGCAAGCCGCTGGCATCCAGCCCGCGCATCGCCAAGATCGCCTTTACCGGCGAAACGACGACAGGCCGGCTGATCATGCAATATGCCAGCCAGAACCTGATCCCTGTCACGCTCGAACTCGGCGGCAAGTCGCCGAACATCTTCTTTGCCGACGTGGCCGACGAGGACGACGACTTCTTCGACAAGGCGCTTGAAGGCTTTGCGATGTTCGCGCTCAACCAGGGCGAGGTCTGCACATGCCCGAGCCGCGCGCTGGTGCATGAAAAGATCTACGACCGCTTCATGGAACGCGCCGTCAAGCGCGTCGAAGCCATCGTGCAGGGCAACCCGCTCGATAGTGCCACGATGATCGGCGCCCAGGCCTCCAACGAGCAGATGGAGAAGATCCTCGCCTATCTCGACATCGGCAAGCAGGAAGGCGCAAAAGTGCTGACCGGCGGTTCACGCAACGACCTCGGCGGCGAACTGGCGAGCGGCTATTACATCAAGCCGACGATCTTCGCCGGCCACAACAAGATGCGCGTGTTCCAGGAAGAGATCTTCGGCCCGGTCGTCTCAGTCACCACCTTCAAGGACGAAGCCGAAGCACTGTCAATCGCCAACGACACGCTCTACGGCCTCGGCGCAGGTGTCTGGACCCGCAACGGCAACCGCGCCTATCGCTTCGGCCGTGAAATCCAGGCCGGCCGCGTCTGGACCAATTGCTACCACGCCTACCCGGCCCACGCGGCCTTCGGCGGCTACAAACAATCCGGCATCGGCCGCGAGACCCACAAGATGATGCTCGACCACTACCAGCAGACCAAGAACATGCTGGTCAGCTACAGCGAAAAGAAGCTCGGTTTCTTCTGAGCCTTTTCGACGGCAGGGAGGGCATCCGCAACACCCCTCCCAAACCCCTCCCTGAAAAGGGAGGGGATTTTCGTGTGAGGGAACGATATCATCTGGGAGCGGGACCATTTGGGAGGAAACAATGGACACCACAGTCAACGGAGAACCCCGCGTTCTCGCAACCGACGCCGCCGTCGCCCTGATCGACGAGATCAGGCATGATTATCCAGACATCCTCTTCCATCAGTCCGGCGGCTGCTGCGACGGCTCGTCGCCCATGTGCTATCCGGCCGACGATTTCATTATCGGCGACCATGACGTAAAGCTTGGCGAAATATCAGGCGTGCCTGTTTACATCAGCGCCAGCCAGTTCGAAGCCTGGAAGCACACGCAGCTGATCATCGACGTGGTCGCCGGTCGCGGCGGAATGTTCTCGCTGGATAACGGCCGGGAAAAGCGCTTCCTCACCCGCTCGCGCATGTTCGGCGGTGGCGAGGCCTGCGCGATCCCGGGCGTGGAGAGAGCGGTCTAGTGCTTGCGCACCTTGCCAGTCGGAATTGCGGACGAGGTGACCGAAACCGGATCGCTTGCCGGAAAGCTGTCCTCCAGCCCCTGCGCCAGCTGATCTTCCATCTCGTCCACATCGCCCGCTGCCCGAGCGCTCGGTTGCGCCGCGCCGGTTTCCACGCTCGAAAGCGCGGCGGTCTCATCGAAAGACGCCAACTCGCCCATGACCGCCTTGGCCCTATCGATCGCATTGTTCGACGTCAGTGTCCGATCCATGTCCTTGCGCAACAGCACGGACACGACCTCGCCGCCCTTACCGACGAACTCGACCGTAAATCCTCGTTTCCCGCCCTGCTCCGGAATGACCTGCGTGCCGATGACCTGCATGAAAGTTCTCCTTTGCATATCTCAGGAGACAACGGTGGCCATCGGACAAAGTTCCGCTAACGGCCAGCGCCAACGCGCGGCCAAAAAAAAGCCACCGCTCGTGACGGTGGCCGTAGTCATGAAGGTCTTCAAAACCTCCAGAGGGGAACAGTTGCGTCATCGACCAGCGGGCCGGCCGACTGCATAAGCAACTATAGGTAATATTAGGTCTCCATCGTAAAAATTCAATCAATTGGCAGCTGAATTTATCGAGGGACGTAAATCAAATTTCCAGATCCGCCCGGAAACGAAGGATAATTTACCACTCTCAGGTTGCAACCCAGGAAACGAACGCTCGGTACCTGCGTCGCCCGTGAAAATCAGCGCTGCACCGGCGCCGTCGATTCGCGCAGGATGAGCTCGACCGGCCACAGCTCGTGGATGTCGAGCGGCGAGCGCCCGGATACCAGCTGCAGCACCAGATCCGCGCATCGCGTGCCCGCCGCGCGCATCGACGAGCGCGTCGCCGACAGCGAGGGCGCCATGTTGTCGGCCGTCAGATAGGGAAACACATCGTCATGGGCGATGACGGAAACCTCGCGGCCGACCTGCAACCCGAGCGAGCGAACCGCGCGATAGACACCAAGCGCCGTCATCATCGAGCCGGCGACGATCGCGGTCGGCGGATTGGACTGTTCCAGCAGCGAGCGCGCGAAGCGAAAGCCGAGCTCGTCGGTGAAATTGCCGCTGGCGATCAACTGGGGATCGAGTTCGATACCCCGGCTCTGCAGCGCCTCGCGGTAGCCCTTGTCGCGATGCAGCGCATAGGTCGCGCCCGGACGACCATTAATCATCGCGATCCTGGTATGGCCGAGATCGATGAGATGCGAGGTCGCGCGGCGCACAGCACCTTCGTTGTCGATGTCGAGCCAGGCGTGCGGCACGTCGATATCCGATCGGCCGTGAACCAGAAACGGCATGCCAAGCTTGTGCAGCAGCGCGATACGCTCGTCGTTCGGCCGCGGCGAATGCACGATGATCGCATCGACCCGCTGGCTTTCCACCAGACGCCGGTAGAGCTGCATCTCGTCGTTATGATCGGGATCGGCCATCGGAATGACGAGAATATCGGTGTCCTCGGTCAACAACCTCTCGGCCATGCCCGCCATGAACTCGGCGAAGTGAAACTCACCCGCCCGCCCCATCACCACGCCGATCGCGCCTGCCCGTCCGGTCTTCAATCTGACGGCATTGACGTTCGGCCGGTAGCCGAGCCGAACCGCCTCCTCCGCCACGCGCGCGCGGGTCACTTCGCTCACCTCGGGATAGCCGCTCAGCGCGCGGCTGACCGTCGTCGGCGACAATCCCAGCTGTTTTGCGAACTCTCTAAGCTTCATGCACCGACACGTCTTTCATCGCCCGCTATTAGACCCCTCACACACCCTATAAGCCAATCCGTCGATATTTGGCACAAAAACCGCAGATCAGCCAAACCGATTTCAATGTTCAATCACAATCGACGTGCCGCGCCCGATGTTCTCCACATCCGCGCGGCGTTACAATCCGTTGTTTTAACAGAGAAAATCACCATTTTCAGCCGGTCCAAGCCAACGCCAAACTACCCGCTTGACTTGATATCGAGCTTCTGACAATTTTTTCCAACCAAATCGTTTTCAAATTTGAGAGCGCAATGGTTCTTTTTGGGAGGAAGATCATGAAGTTTCGTTTCACGACGGCCGTCATCGCGGCCGCGCTCATCGGCGTGGCCATGCCGTCCTACGCCGCCAACATCAGCATCTCTGCAAGCTCCACCGGTAAAAACCTCGACCTGTTCCGCAAGCAGCTCGACGCCTTCGAGAAGGCGACCGGCAACAAGGTCAGCATCGTCACCATGCCGTCCTCGTCTACCGAGCAGTTCTCGCAGTACCGCCTGTGGCTTGCCGCCGGCAACAAGGACGTCGACGTCTACCAGACCGACGTGATCTGGGCGCCGCAGCTGGCCGACCAGTTCCTCGATCTGAAGGATGCCGCCAAGGACGTCGTGGGTGACTTCTTCCCCTCGATCATCCAGTCGCAGACCGTTAACGGCCGCCTCGTCGCCATGCCGCTCTACACCGACGCACCCGCCCTCTTCTACCGCAAGGACTTGCTCGACAAATACGGCAAGCAGCCGCCGAAGACCTGGGACGAGATGGCGGCGACCGCCAAGGAAATCCAGGACAAGGAGCGCGAAGCCGGCCAGAAGGACCTCTGGGGCTACGTCTTCCAGGGCAACGCCTATGAAGGCCTGACCTGCAACGCTCTGGAATGGATCAAGTCCTCCGGCGGCGGCCAGATCATCGAGACCGACGGCACCATCTCGATCAACAACGAGAAGGCCGCTGCCGCCATCGAGCGCGCCAAGGGCTGGGTCGGCACGATCTCGCCGGGCGGCGTGCTCGCCTACCAGGAAGAAGAATCACGCGGTGTCTGGCAGACCGGCAACGCCGTCTTCATGCGCAACTGGCCTTACGCCTATGCACTCGGCAACGGCCCTGACAGCGCCGTGAAGGGCAAGTTCGACGTCACCACGCTGCCGGCCGCTGCCGATGGCGACAAGCCGTCCTCGACGCTCGGCGGCTGGAACCTCGCCGTCTCCAAGTATTCGCAGAACCCCGAGGTCGCGATCGAGCTCGTCAAGTTCCTGACGTCCAAGGAAAGCCAGAAGCAGCGCGCCATCGAGCTCTCCAACCTGCCGACGCTGTCTGCCCTCTACGACGACAAGGACATCGCAGCAGCAGCCCCCTTCATGCCGAACTGGAAGCCGATCTTCGAAAACGCCGTGCCGCGCCCCTCGGCTTCGGCCAAGGTCAAGTACAACGAGGTCTCCGCCAAGTTCTGGACCGCCGTCCACAACACGCTGTCGGGCAATGGCACGGCCGCTGAAAACCTCGAGCTTCTCGAAGCCGACCTGACGTCGCTCAAGGGCGACAACTGGTAATCCATCGATGCGCCGGCGGCGGGCTATCCGCTGCCGGCGCTCCGAAGGACGCCGCCGTCAATCGTCTCAGGAAGCGGGTATCCCATGAGTGAAGTTGCAGTTTCTGAAGGCCTGAAAGCGCAGACGCGCGCCAGGGCCACCTCGTCGGACCTGAAGGCCGACCGCGTCCGTTCCGCCTGGATGTTCCTGGCGCCGACGCTGTTCATCCTCGCCGTCGTCGCCGGCTGGCCGCTGTTTCGCACCATCTATTTCAGCTTCACCAACGCCTCGCTCACCAGTCTCGGCGACGCCAAGTTCGTCGGCTTCGACAATTATCTCTCCTGGATCACGCTGAAGAGCGGCCGCACGGTCTACAAGGGCCTGCTCGCCGATCCCGCCTGGTGGAACGCGGTGTGGAACACGATGAAATTCACCGTGCTTTCCGTGCTGATCGAAACAGCCCTCGGCCTTATCGTCGCGCTTGTGCTGAACGCCCAGTTCGTCGGCCGCGGCATCGTGCGCGCCGCAATCCTCATCCCTTGGGCGATCCCGACCATCGTCTCTGCCAAGATGTGGGCCTGGATGCTCAACGACCAGTTCGGCATCCTGAACGACCTCTTCATGGCGCTCGGCCTGATCAGCCAGAAGATCGCCTGGACCGCCAATCCTGAAACCGCGATGATCGCCGTCCTGATCGTCGACGTCTGGAAGACCACGCCCTTCATGGCGCTTCTCATCCTTGCCGGCCTGCAGATGGTGCCCGGCGATATCTACGAGGCCGCCAAGATCGACGGGATCAATCCGGTCAAGGTCTTCTGGCGCCTGACGCTGCCGCTGATCCGCCCCGCGATCATGGTCGCTGTCATCTTCCGTATGCTCGACGCAATGCGCATCTTCGACCTGATCTACGTGCTGACGCCGAACAACGCGCAGACCAAGACCATGTCGGTCATGGCGAGAGAAAACCTCTTCGACTTCGACAAGTTCGCCTATGGCGCAACCGCCTCGACGGTCCTCTTCCTGCTCATCGCCACCGTCACCGTGCTCTACATGTGGCTCGGCCGCGTCAACCTCGGCGGGAGTGAACGCTGATGCTTCTCACAGCCACCAAGAACACCCTTTTCTATCTCCTCGTCGGCGTCATCGTCATCATGGCGGTCTTCCCCTTTTACTATGCGATCCTGACCAGCTTCAAATCGGGCACGGCGCTGTTCGCAATAGAATACTGGCCGACCTCGATCTCGTTTGCGAACTACGCCAACGTGCTGACGACGGGCAGCTTCATCCACAGCCTCGGCAATTCGCTGCTGGTCGCCGTCTGCGTCGTCGCCGCCTCGCTGCTGCTCGCCGTTACCGCATCCTATGCTCTCGCCCGCGTGCATTTCCGCGGCCGCGCGCTTCTGATGCTGACGATCCTGTCGGTCTCGATGTTCCCGCAGATCGCCGTTCTTGCAGGTCTCTTCGAGCTCATTCGCTTCGTCGGGATCTTCAACACGCCGCTCGCGCTCATCTTTTCCTACATGATCTTCACGCTGCCGTTTACGGTCTGGGTGCTGACCACCTTCATGCGAGACCTGCCGATCGAGATCGAAGAGGCGGCGATCGTCGACGGCGCCTCGCCCTGGGTGGTGATCACCCGCGTCTTCATGCCGCTGATGTGGCCGGCGCTGGTGACGACCGGGTTGCTGGCCTTCATTGCGGCATGGAACGAGTTCCTCTTCGCGCTGACATTCACGTCGTCGAACACGCAGCGCACCGTGCCGGTCGCGATCGCCCTGCTTTCGGGCGGCAGCCAGTTCGAGATTCCCTGGGGCAACATCATGGCGGCATCCGTGATCGTCACCGTGCCTCTCGTGGTCCTCGTGCTGATCTTCCAGCGGCGGATCATTTCCGGCCTGACGGCCGGTGGCGTCAAAGGATAGGAGAACAAGATGGCAGAGCTTCAATTGCGCGATATCCGCAAATCCTTCGGCGCCTTCGATGTGATCAAGGGCGTCAGCATGGAAATCAGGTCGGGCGAGTTCATGGTCTTCGTCGGCCCTTCCGGATGCGGCAAGTCGACCCTCCTGAGACTGATCGCCGGGCTCGAGGAAATCACCTCCGGAACCCTTGCCTTCGACGGCGAGATCGTCAATCGGCTGACGCCTTCGCGCCGC
>Ga0307412_10000771_pt1 | contig 18520 bp, 14 predicted proteins | sample DK1Cmetagenome_3_FD_203823 | JGI IMG/M metagenome (GOLD analysis project Ga0307412, IMG submission 203823) | Maize rhizosphere microbial communities from greenhouse at UC Davis, California, United States - DK15-C-1 | ecosystem: Host-associated > Plants > Roots > Rhizosphere > Soil | place: USA...
AGTCGACCATCTAAAACTGGACGTGTTTATTCGGCAAATGATCGACAGCGTCCGAAGAGTTAGCTTTGTGCCAACAATATTGAACCGTCCAATTCACCCTGACCGGGCGAATGGTCTCAGTTCCTTGTTTGACCCGCTGCGTGCAGCAGAGCTGCATAGGCGAGCGGGCGACTTCGATGAGGCGTGCTGGCTGGCATTCCTATTTGTCCATTTTGGGCGCCACCCCGTTTCAGGCTACCGTTATGTACGAGAGGTCTACAGTGCGCTGGGCCAGCGAGCGCCGTGGACCTTTGTCGAAGTAAAGAACGACATTGCAGGAATGAGGACGTGGCTTAACCAAAATGAGGCATTTCTCCGCAGGAGAACTGGCAAAGGCGGTTTTGGTAACCATCGCAAATACCTCAGCTTATCTGGGACCAAGAACGGTGGAACTGGGCACGCCTTTGAGACATATGTACAGTGGGTGTCAGCCTATGGAGGACATGCCAACCTATTTTCCATTGCATTGCATCAGTCTAATAACGATGCTGAGCAAGCTTTCGAATGGCTCTACCGATCCATGGGATCGGTAGCGTCGTTCGGTCGGATTGGCAAGTTCGACTATTTAACAATGCTTCAGAAGCTACATTTTGCAGATATCAAGCCGGGACGCCCCTATTTAGACTCCAGCACAAAAGGCCCCAACAAAGGCGCACGATATATGTTCGAAACTGCCGGCGACAAGCTGTCTATTAGAGAATTGGAGCGCCGCTGCAAAATTTTGGGGAATTGCATGCATGTCGGGATGCAAGAAATGGAAGATGCGCTTTGCAATTGGGGAAAAAATCCCAGTCTATATAAATACTTCCGAGGTTAACTAACCCAAGTATAGCGAACCTTCAGCTTATTGAAATGCTTATACGGTACTCGTCCAAGTCGCTGCAGTTGCCCTACTACCAGACCATCAGCAATTCCAGCATTCCGGGCAAGTCTCTTAATCCCTAGCAGGGAGGTATTAATTTGATATAGCGCTTCCTCACCTACTTTTTCAAAAATAGCCTGCACAGCAAAATCATCAGCTTCCCGCTCCGCGTCACTATTTCGATCTTCTAGGCCTTCCAAAAAAAGCTGATCGTGAGCATGGAGAATCAAGTGGCCGATTTCATGGAATACAGTAAACCAAAATTGATCATCTGCCAGATAGCGAAAACTTAGCTGCATTAGCGCTAGCTCGGGGCTCAAAAACCGAGTTGCACCACTTGCACGGCATCCATCAGGAGTGCGAGCGATAACCACGGCAACCCCGCACGATGCAAGTATATCTTTCAGGGCTGGAAGGAAAACTGAAGGCTCCGCTTCGAGTGATAATGCACGAATAGCATCCAAAGAACTTTCGAGCTTGGTACGATCCCAAGGTTCACAATCAACCGCTGAAGCGAGAATTTCGCCTTGACGGAGCCATGCAGCCACAGCTGATGGATTCGTAGCAAACGCATTGCTAGCTCTATATGCGGAAGAGGCAAACAGTTTCTGATATTTTTGCTGGAAAGAGCTTGATGTCGTTACGCCAAAGAATGCACAAGCATTCAACGCGGTGTCTTCCGCTGATGCCCCCTGCTCGATCCAACCAAGCCGGACCAAGTCTTTTAGAGGAACATCGGAAAGCCAATCTTTCGGTGAGTTCGAGGCAGATTCACAAATTCTCTGAAGATCAGCACGATAAATCTGTTCTCGGCGAAGCCAGAAGGACGGGGATGCGCCCAGCATCATCGACAAACACTCGGCCCAGTCCTCAGTTAGTGGCTCCACGCCATGTATAAGACGTGAGAGGCTCCGGATGTCTCGCTGCGCTTTATTGGCCAACTCGCTCACTGAAATCTGCCGGTCATGCAGCAGATCAAGCACTGTAGCGCCCGGAGGGTTGACCCAGTTTGGCTGGAACATGTTCATAGATAGGCCTAAGGCTTCAAAGAGACCACTTTTATGCGACGGATCGAATCCCAGTCAACGGAGCCATCAGCTTTAACACGCGGCTTACTGTGGGCTGGCTTGACGATCAGCTGATACCCTGCGGCTAAATCAACGAAGTAACACTCTACACCCATATAACTGCCCGAACGAGGTTGTCCGGCGAGAATGTCGTCAATCGAATCCGCCGCTCTGATATCAGATATGCGACGCTTTAGAGCCTCGACGACAGCAGAATCCAGCGTCTCAGCTGCGTAAGCTTCATCTGAGCACTGCTCGCGCAACTCCTTCGTATCGAAGCTAATTTCCAAGGTGCTCGCAGGTCCTTCTAAATCTGTCGCACATCGGCTGGCGATGCGATAAAACCTATTTAGCCATCACTCTCTTTAGCGCCGGGCCGAATGAATCATCACCTTATATGCGAAAAAAGCACACCAAAATATGCTTTTATCAAAATGAAAAAGCTAACTGCAATGATTCACTTCGAGCAGATACAGTTGAGGTATGATCAACTGCTCTCCGCGCAACGAGCACTACCTCTCTTGCAGTCACCGGAGACGCACCACCGCGTATAGCACGATCTCGTTGTGCTCCAGTGATGTCGTAATGCGGGTGACGCGCTCCGCGATGAAAGGCTCGCACGGAAATATTTATCTTAGCTGCAAAAGCATGGAGCTCGTCCAAGCTGTCTGCCGTCAGATGAAACCAGCCACGCCCGTGCTTAAGAACCTTCGCGTTGTCGACGTATACCAATTTCCCCTCCGCTTTGCGGTGTAATATAGCATGTATGTGGCTAGGCATCATCGTGGTGCCTAGGCTTGTGATATGCCACCGCGAGGGGTCATGACTTCAGCTTGGCAGAACTATCAAGAAGAAGCTGCTGCCTTCTTTCGTGCACTAAAGATGGACGCTCAGACCAACGTCACGTTGAAGGGCGTACGGACCACTCATGACATCGACGTTCTAGTAAAGTCGCATCACGTGGGCTTCGAAGTCACATGGATTGTAGAGTGCAAGTGCTGGCAAACCGCAGTAAGCAAGCTCCATGTGCTAGCACTTCGCGAAATTGTCACAGACACTGGAGCAGACCGAGGAATTTTATTATCGGAGAGCGGTTTTCAGACGGGAGCTAAGGAGGCTGCGGCGCTCACAAATGTTCATTTACGGTCGCTGGCAGAATCAGCAGATGAGGTCCAATCTGAATTAACCGCCATGCGTTTGGCAGAATTCAACGAGCGTTTGAGTACTTGCCATACGCTGTACTGGGAATTACCTAAGTCGTTACGGATTGAGCATGGCTTACGCCCGCCTGGCGGACAGGGAGATGGATACCTAGGAGACGCGGTTATAAAACTATTAGAAGATACCCTTCTTAAAGCATTCCGAAAATCATACCCCTTCGAGACCAGCTACATGTGGAGAGCGGGTTCGGCCAGGAGATTTCCCGAAGAATTTTGTTCTGCTGAGGAAGTGGTCGCATACGTAGAACCGTTACTGAGTGAGTTGGAAACCAAACTCGCTAATTGCATATGCACACTTCCTGCGATGCATCCTCTTAGGTCGGTTAACTGGCAGGTACAGCCGTAGAATAAGATCAATTCGTGAAAATGGAGAAAAGCTCTGTCGGTAAAGAGCCGTTATCTTGCAGATGCGAGCCATGTGCGGATAGCCTCCATTACGCTTGGCTACCACACGAGAACTAGTGGTGCTACTTCGGTACAGTACGGGTACAGTGATCAGCTTTCTCCAATTCGGTTAGAATACGTTAACCTACTGATTTAGAACTACTTTCAGCTATTTCTACCTACGCTAGAATTCGCCCCATTTCCCTGTAGAAACACTGTAAATCACCGACTCAAAATCCCCCGCCGCAAGGCGTGCCGGTTCGATTCCGGCCCCGGGCACCAGATACAAAAAATGCCGTTAACTCGCAGCGAGTTAACGGCTTTTTTATTGCCTACGATCCGTCCTGCCGACGCTGCGCATCCGCCCAGACGCACGCCCAACACTCAGGCGCGCGCGACCCAGGCGCCGTCCACGTCGGCCAATTGCCGGCTGATCTTGGCAGCAGTTTCGATGACCGATGCCCGGAAGGGCTCCAGGCGGCAGTGCTCGGTACGCACGATCAGGCTCAGTCCGGCTACCACTTTCTTTTCCATGAAGATCGGCGCGGCGATGCCTATGGTGCCTGGGGTGATCTCGGAATCGCTAACGGCTACGCCCGCTTCGCGGATGGCGTCGAGTTCATGGCATAAATCCTTCAGGCTCTGCCGATGTGAGTTGGCGCGCACCTGCTCTTCATGGGCAAGATACATGCGTTCGAGCGCGCGGCGGCTCTGGTGCGCCAGGATGACCTTGGAAGTCGCGCCCCGAAACATCGGCATGGTGGCGCCGCGTTCATAGCGTCCGATGCGCGCGGTGGGGTCGCCGATTTCCTGATAAATGCACATGACTTTGTCTTGATAGCTGCGGGTGAGCACCGACGCCGAGAACGGCGTGGTGGCTCCCACCAGCTCGCGCATATGGGGCTCGGCGACCTTCAACAGCGGATCGCCGTGGCGCATCAGCAGATCGAAATGCGCAAAGGTGGGCCCCAACACGTAGCGCGCCCCCATCACGGGGGTTAGAAAGTCGGCGTGCACAAGTTCCTGCACATCGCGATAGGCCGAGCTGACGGAAATACCCATTTCTCCGGCGATTTCCTCGACGGACCACGCAGCGCGTCCGTCATACAGCTGCAGGATATGCAGTATCCGATTGCGTGTCCTGATTTCGCCCGCCACGTCGCGATCTCCACATCATTGCGCCTAGCAGCGCGAAATTTCGCAGTGATTGCGAAAACTTAGTTTCCGGCAATTCTAGCATCGCCCCCCCCTGCGCCTTGAGCCGCGTCCTGAACCACGCAGCCCGGGGGCTTGCCAAACCGCCAACTCGATGCAAGAATCAACGAATTCGCAACCAATGCGAATTACGATGTTTTTGCAAAAGGACGGGATATGGCAAACGACGAGACCTCCGAAACACGCATTCCGGTGACCTTGCTGACCGGATTTCTGGGCAGCGGCAAGACCACTTTGCTGAATCATTGGCTGCGCGACCCCGCGTTGGCCGACGCGGCCGTCATCGTCAACGAGTTCGGCGAGATCGGCATCGACCACGCGCTGATCGCCAGCAGCAACGACAACACCATCGAATTGACCACGGGATGCCTGTGCTGCACCGTGCAGGGCGATCTGGTCGAGACGCTTCGGGATTTGCGCGCCAAGCGCAGCGCTGGCCATATCGCTGCCTTCGACCGCGTTCTGATCGAAACGACGGGCATGGCTGACGTGATTCCGGTGATCCAGGCCCTGATGACGTTTCCCGTCGCCCGCTCGTTTCGCCTGAACCGCGTCCTGACCGTCGTGGACGCGGTAAACGGGCCCAGTACGTTGGCAGCGCACCCGGAAGCGGTCAAACAGGTGGCCGTCGCAGATGCGGTGATCGTCACCAAAACCGACCTGCCCGACGCCCGCGTCACGGCGCTGGAGGAAGAGCTTGCGCAGATCAACCCCGGCGCTGCGCGCGTGGTGTGCGATTTGACGACCAGACCAAGCACCCTGGTGCTGGATGGCCCCGATGTCTACGCCGCCTCCGTGGGCCCGGAGCAGGCGCGGCAATGGCTCAACGCCGCTCCCTATGCGAGGGGCCATGAACACGAACATGGCCAGAACCACGGCGCCGCGCACGTACACGAACATGTGCACGAACACGCGCACCGCCACACGCAGATCGACAGTTTTTGCCTGAATTTCGACGCCCCTCTGCAGTGGCCGCAGGTCAGCGCCTGGCTGGATGCACTGGTCATGGCGCACCCGGACGAGCTGCTGCGCGTCAAGGGCATTCTGCATATAGCCGGGCACGACCGGCCCATTGTGCTGCAAGCCGTGCAGCGCCTGTTCCATCCGCCAGCGGAGTTACCCGGCTGGCCCGGCACCGACAAGACATCCCGAATGGTTTTCATCACCAAGGGCCTGAGCAAGGACTACGTCATGCAGGTATGGGACACGGTGCGCCAGCGCGCAAGCCAGCCTGCCGCCTGCGCCGCCTGATCGTTTCGCAATCCCCATCACAAGGAAAACAGCATGGATACTTTGATCACGAATGGCCTGGTGGTTTCACCGCAGGGTCGACTGCGCGCGTCCGTCGGCATTCGCGACGGCAAGATCGCCGGCTTGTACGAGCCCGGCACCGAGCCGCAGGCGCACACCATCATCGACGCGACCGGCCTGACCGTGTTGCCGGGCGCCATCGATATGCACTCGCACCACCGTCAAGGCTCGCAGAAGGGATTCGAGTACAAGGACACCATTCACACGGCCACGCAGCAATGCGCCGCCGGCGGCGTCACCACCAGCGTAGGCATGCCCAACGTTACCCCGCCGCCCAATTCGCTGGATCTGCTGGAAAAACAGTTCGCCATTTATCGCAGCGACGCGGTGGTGGATTGGAACTTCAACCCGGCTCCGACGATCGAGTCGGAAATGCAGGCCATGAGCACCACGGGCATTGCCGCGTTCAAGATCTTCATGGTTGTGGACACGGGGCGAGACTACCCGCACATGCCCGGCATCGGTGTGCATGACCACGGCAAGCTGCTGCGCATCATGCAGCGTTGCGCAGAGCTGGACGTTCCGCTGATGGTTCACCCCCATGACCAGGCCCTGATGGACGTGATCGAACAAACCTACTGGGATCGCGGCGAACGCGACGCCCTCGCCTATGCCCGCGCCTATGCCGCCCATGACGGCGTCATCTGGGAAACGGCTATCGCGACCCTGCTACGGCTACAGAAGGCAGCCGGCTGCCACCTCCATATCTTGCACACGCAAACCGCCGGCAGCGTGCAATTGATTCGCGAAGCCAAGGCGGCAGGCCAGAAGGTCACCTGCGAGATCAATCCATGGGCCCTTTTCCTGGGTTGTGAATGGTCGGCCATCCAGCGCCTGGGCTCGTATGCATTGTCTTACTGGGTTCCAGAGAAAAACGTGCCCGGACTGTGGGAAGGATTGAACGACGGCACGATCGATATCGTTGCCACCGACCACGCCCCGCACACCCGCGAAGAAAAGGAAGTGGGCTGGACCGACGGCTGGAAAGCCCATACCGGCACGCCTTCGACGCAGTTCTACCTAAGCATGTTCCTGACTGCCGCTCAGGAGGGCAAGATTAGCCTGGAACGCGTGGCCGAGGCCTGCTCGACCAAGCCCGCCGAGCTGTTCCGGCTGCGCGACAAAGGGGAAATCCGCGTCGGTCTGGACGCGGACCTGGTGCTGGTCGACCTGGAAACCGAATACGAAGTGCGTGATGAGGACGTACTCAGCCTGGTGGGCTGGAGCCCCTACGCCGGTCGCCGTCTCAAGGGCAAGCCGGTGCGTACCCTTGTGCGCGGCACGACGGTGTATGCAGACGGGAAAGTGATCGGCGCCAAGGGCGGCGGCAAGATGGCAGCCGCGGCCCGCTAAGCGAACGCCGCGCAATACTACGACACAAGGGGAAATCAAAATGAATCGTCGTCAGTTCTCGCGTTTGTTGGCCTCGTCGCCGCTGCTGCTGTCCGCGTTGGCGCAGGCCCAGGAAGGGCCCGCCACCACATTGATCGTGCCTTATCCGCCAGGCGGAAACACGGATTATGTCGCCCGCATTGCGTCCGATTCACTGCGGCGCACGCTGGGCCTGGCTGTGGTGGTCAAGAACCAAGCCGGCGCTGGCGGCACCATCGCCACCGACGCGCTGATCCGCTCTCGCAACGACGGCAGCACACTGATGGTGGGCTCCATCGGCCAGGTCTCGTTGGTGCGGTTTCTGTTCAACGTGCGTTACGACCCGCTGAAGGACCTTGTGCCGGTGGCCAATATCGCCAGCAATCCGCTGGTCCTCACCGTGCCGTCTGCTTCGCGTTTCCATAACCTGGCGCAGTTGATCGAATATGGCCGCGCCAATCCCCGCGCGCTGACCGTTGCGCATGGCGGTGAAGGTTCGATGTCGCATATGTCCGTGCTGGTGTTTCTGAAGCGCGCGGGTATCGAGGCAACCCTTATCGGCTATCGCGGCGGCGCGCCGGCCCTGCTCGACACCATGGGCGGAACCACCGACCTTTACTCGGCCAACATATCCGAGATCCTGCCCTATAAAGACAGCGGCCGCATTCGCTTCTTGGGCGTGTCCAGTCGTCAACCGGTGCCTCAGCTGCCCGGCGTACCGGCCATCGCCGACACCATTTCAGGGCATGAGATCGAGACCTGGAACGGCCTGTTTGCGCCGCCCGGCACGCCCGCCGAAGTGGTTGACAGGCTGGCTGACGCGGTGCAAATCATGCTGCGCGACCCCGACGTGCTGCGCAAGTTCGACGCCTCCGGCAGTCAACCCTGCGTGGGCGAGGCCAAGGAGAAATTCGCCCGTCGTATCCGAGACGACATCGCACTCTGGACACCGCTTGTGTCGCTGATTGGCGTCAAGCCTGCGAACTGAGGCTGCCGGGTATCCGCGTTAAGTGAAGCGTAGCCGCAGGCCGGCGGCTGCTTCCGGCGGATTTCTGCCGTTCATTTCGACCGGCGCTCTGATCTTGCCCGAGCACGAGCCCCACGCAACATGCACAGAGGGAGAACTGTCGATACCAGTATGGCCAATGGCCTTGTTGCGACACAGCGCCAATAGAACAATCCGTTTCGAACCTTACTTCGACAGGATTGGGCGCATGAAAATCTCGTTTTTGCACACGATGGAAAGTAACGAAGCGGTCTTTGGGCACGCTGCGGTGAAAGCGGGCTGGGCATCGGACCGGATTCGCCATGCGACGCGCGAGGACCTTCGGCAGGCCATGGCGCAGCCGTCGGCGGCAGGCGGCAGCGTGCACGACTTGGTCCACGAAGCGCTGCGGGAGCTGATGGCCGATGCCGACGCCGTAATCGTGACGTGCGCGACGCTGGGTCCCGCGGTCGACACCATGCAAGCCGCATCGGTTCCCATCATCCGGGCAGATGCGGCCCTGGCTAAAGCGGCGTCGCACGCCGGAAGCAACCTTGCCGTGCTCTGTGCGGTCGAAGCAAGCGTTGCACCGAACCGGGCGCTCTTCGAACACTATGCGGACGCCACCGGCGCCAGTGTGACGGTTCAATTGATTCCCGGCGCCTGGGCGCTTTACCAGGAAGGCAAACAAGCGGCATGCCTGGCGGCATGCGCGCAACACGCGGATGAGGCGTATGCCCAGGGCTTTGATGTCGTGGCCTACGCCCACCCATGGATGGCGGGAGCCGCGGAGTGCGTGGAAAGCACGCGCCGACCGATCCACGGCGTTCAGGCGGCGCTAGACGCGGTCCGCGCCGTACGAGAGGTGTAGGGCGCCCCATTCCGGACAGGAGCCCATCACACCGCCAACCTGGGCCGGAACCGAATACCAGGCGCCGATGGAAGGAAACTCGATAGCTCAACACTACGTTGCAGAAGCGCCAGCCACCTTGGACGGATGTCGATCGACTCCGCCTTGAATGCGTATCATGCGTTCATTCCAGCCAAACAAGGTTGCGTGTCGGTGGCACTGTGGGTACGTGTCAATTAGCTGGCCTTACCTACGACTCCTGGAACGCCACGTCGGATATCGTGGGAAAAACTGCCTTCGTCTTGCGACTCGCGCGCTCGATCCGTGTATCGGCCTTTCGATCGGTATTCCGTGGGAGAGTTTGCGCCGGCTAGCGCGCCCAACGCGAAAAGATATTCCGGCAGGTATCCGGAGAGAAGTACGCGGTAGTCTAAAGGAAGGCCGGGGACGATGCGATCCGCCAGTTGGTATACGAGCGTAGTGCAGTTCGCGGTGATCGTATTGTAGAAGCGCGGTTTCTTGATCAGGGAATTTGCCGTGTCGACGTAAGCAAGGAACAGTGCGGATGCGGCAGCCTGGTCCATTACGACGCGGTATAGGTAGCCGTCTTCGCCACGAACGTTGGTTCTTACCTTAAGACTGTCTTCTTCAGTAGAGGCCAATACTGCCAGCTCGTATTGCCTGAAGAATCCGCCTATTTCCGAGAATTTGTCGCCGCGTTTGCGGCGTATTTCGACGGAAAACAACGCGTATTCACCGCCCTCAAAACCAAACGACACCATTGCATGCGCAACGGCCGGCCTGCCCCAGTAAGACAAGATCAAGTCAACAGAAGCAAGCCGCGATAGATCATAGTCACGGGATACCCAACGGGGATCAAATTCCTCTGAAGACACCCACCTGAAATCTCGAACATTGTGCAAACGGACCATGCCGTCAACGGCTGAACCATAGGTTTGACGCGAGACTTCGGGCATCCATGCACGGTCATTCTGCGGACGTACCAAGCAGAACCACCACAGCAGCAGCAGTCCCAACATGCCGGCGTACAACCAAAGGCACCATAAATGTCCGCCGAGGAAGCCGACAAGCATCGTGGCAGAGAGTGCCGCCCACAAGGCGGGGAGCGCCCAGCGCGCGCGTCCCGCCGCAGGCGATTTGAACCAAAGCGCCATCGCGCCCCACGTCGCACTGACAACGATGAGAACCAGCGTCAGAAAGGTCGTCATACCCGAAGTGCCGCGTTGCGAGGGCTCATCATATTGTCCATGCTGTCTGCAAAAAAGCCCGCTACTTTCGCAGACGGGCATTTGAAACCAAATCGGCTGTCAACCAAAAGAGTGGCGCCGTTTATGGGAGCCTGGATACGATGAAGGCGACTTCGTTTCGATGGTTGGGATATCGACTATTCAGCAGTGCGGCGAAGTCTTGCTTGGCGATTCGGTGGCGGTAAGCGTCATGCAAAGAAACCAAAAACTGGTTTGCTTCGGCTTCCGTATCGATGGGCATGCGCTTGTAGGAGGGGTCCGCCTTTATCTGTTCCACCAGCGAGTCGAACCATGCAGAGAACGGCTTGTCTTCGACCGCCGCCTCAACGCGAGGATCGGTATTCGTCGCACATCCTTGTATCGCGGGCACGGCCAGCACGCATGCTAGTAGAACGGCGCGACCGAACTTGCCAACTTTCATCTTCATGTTTGCAGCTCCATGGCAGTCTAATCCGAAGGTGTGAAGATACCGCGATATACGTGAAATCGGCACAAAGGCCCTATCAAGAAATGCAAAAAACCCGCTGCTTTCGCACGCGGGCTTTCTATGCACGCACTTATTCAAAGTGACTAAACAGCAAAAACTTTAGTCGAGAAAATACGACCTCGCAATAGGTCGATCACATAGACATTTTGCAGACAATAGGCGCTCGCCGTCGAACCCGACGGCGATACCACCACGTCAACGCGGCCCCTAGCAGTGCCCAAACACCCAGGATCACAGCGATGAAGGGCCAGAATATGAAGGTGGAGACATCGTCCCAGCCGGGCGCGGTGCGCTTGAGGCCGATAGGCGCGCTGATTTCCAGTTCGATCTGCTCGCCCTGAAGCGTCGGCCCGACCTCTTCAACCGTGAAAGAGAGATGCGAAGTGCCTTTCGCCAGCTTCGGGAAGGGCGCCGTGGTTTCGGGCCGTGCACCATCGGTATGACTTTCAGGCCATAGCGCGCGATAGAAATGCGTCGCGCTGGCCGCGCTGCGCGGGGCCGCGACCACCACGATGTCCAGCCCCCTGCCATCGCTCACACGAATCCGCACCGGCTCTCCAGGATTGACGAAGCCTGGTTTCGCGTCCGGTGCGCCCACACGGGTCGTGGACGCTCCCAATTCGGGCCGCTCGCTGCCCGTCTGGCCGCCAAAACGCGCCTGCAGCCATAGTGGCGCTTCGCGGATGCGGTAAACCTCGGCTTGCGCCGTCTGTTTGGGCGCAAGTGTGATCAGCGTCAGCGTGGGATCGGCGGACAGCACATACCGCAGCATGCCCACCGCGAACCACGCCATGGCGGCCAGCCAAAGCACCCAACTGATCGTTAACAACATCTTGCAGAACGCGCGCCACATATCGTGCTGTCCAGAATTTTCCAGCGTTGGAGCGTACCCGATTTGGTCGGGGCGATTCGACGCGATATCGGTTCGGATGCCCATCGCTATCGGGCAGTTTCGATCACCCATTCATCAAGGGCGCAGTGTCAGGTACAGTTCCAGTACCGCAATAATGCGCAAGCCCAAAAGATATTCCGCTACCGGCGCGATGACGACAAAAACCTACCGGCACTACCTTTTCGGCATCATCCTCTCGATCGCTTTGGCGGGTTGGCTTGCCGCGCTTGGCATTATCGCGGTGGCTACCCCGAACCTGGGCTGGGGAATCGTGGCCCTGCTTACCGGTGCGATCTGGGTGGGCGTGCCGCTGGCGATTCTGCTTGCGATCACGTGGATCGCTTATATGGTGCGTGATCGGGGGAAAGTGCCGGGACGCGTGCATGCGCTGCTTTTCGTGCCTGCGCTGCTGGCGATGTTGATCTATCCGGTCAGCGATTCCATCGAACGGGGCAAGTACGACGCGTTCAGCGCGGCCCATCCTCCCATTGGAGAGACACACGTCAATCTAAGCGGCAATGACCTGTGGATCGATACCAAGCCCTCGGCCAGCACGTCTTCCGGCGCCGGCCCGAACCTGCCGCTTGTGGCCAGCAAGCCGGAGCAGTTCGCGGCTTTTATCCGCTACCCCACACCGACAACCGGCGCCAACGCGCCCTCCGCATTTCCGTACGATGGCGCGCGGTTGAATGACAAGATCCAGCAGTACACCTATCGCCTTGCGTCGGGCGACGCGGGTGCTTCGCTACCGTTGAAGCGCCTTCCCTACCCGGGTCTGACGCCCCTTTTTCCCGCGTTGGGAAAGAAAGAAGCGACGATGGTCCGATATTTCTATTTCCACTATCCCGATCATGTGGAAGTGGCGCCCGCGCTGCAACGTCTGGCCGGTATGACAGAGCAACAGCTGGACGGCAAGAAGCAGACAGGGCTGGTCCTTTTCAAGACACAGAACTACATGCCGAACGGTATCGCTCGTTTGGAGATCAATGGGCAGACGCTGGATATCGGCGAACGCGCGCTAGCGCCGGTCATGCCGCTGCCCGCGTCGTGCCACGACTACCCGTACCCGGCGGGCGGGGCTTTTGCTGACCTGGGCCAGCCGTTGACGTTGCGCTGGCAAACGTTGGACACCCCGCAGACGTGGCATACGGCCACGTTGCAGGTTCCCCCTTTCCGCCAGCCTGGACGGATGAACGGAGAATCAACGCTGTTACGCGTCCAGCTTTATTTCCTGCCGGACGGCACCGTCGAGGGCGAGCGGTTTGTGGAAGTTCGGCAGGCGCGGGATCAATTGGCGATTCGCGCAACGGGCGTGCCGCAACGCGCGGCCGTCTATACCCGCTGCGGCGGCGCATTCAGTGCGTTCAATCCGCAAACGGTGAAGCTGCTGGCGGACTGACTTCCAGTTCAAACGAAACCCGCCGCCGCTCAAACCGTGTACCGTTGACAAAAGTCATGATATTTATCGCAGTACTTCAGATAGGCTTATGCGCACTATGAAAGGCAAGTCCTCGTCCACGAAGGATGGCTATTTGTTTTCTGATCAGATAGGTCACCTGCTGCGGCGTGTCTATCAGCGGCATACCGCACTATTCCAGCAATACATACCCGATTCGCAACTCACCGCCGCTCAATTCGTGGTGTTGTGTTCCGTGCGGGACAATGGCGCGAGTTCGCTGGCGGATCTGGTCAAGGCAACGGTTATCGATCAGGCCACCGTGCGCGGCGTGGTAGACCGGTTGAAGCAGCGCGAACTGGTCCAGGTAGACCACGACCCCATCGACCGCCGCAAAGTCGTTATCAATCTGACGCCTATCGGGCAGGAACTGGTTGCCCAGATGGAGCCGTTTGCCAAGCAGATTACCGAAAGCACCTACGGCAACTTGAACCCCGCCGAGCGCCTGGCGCTGGATTTCCTGTTGACCAAAATGCTGAACGGCGACGAACAGGCATAAAGCCTGTTCATCGCCGTCAGTCAATCAGCCTGGCAGTCAGCCAGGCGATCATTCAAGCCCTGATCATTCCAGCGCGCGGTTGCGTGATTCCACGTCAACCGACCAGATGGAGATTGCGCCTGCCACCAGCATGCTGGACAGCACGACCAGCGACAGCGTGAAGTGGCTGCTCATGATGGGCGCGATGATGGCCGGCGCAAATAGCCCGCCGAAACGCGCCACGGCGCCCGCCATGCCCATGCCGCTTGCGCGCAGGTCTGTCGGGTAGACCTCGGGCGTGAATGCGTACAAGGCGCCCCACGTGCCCAGCAACGAGAAGCTCATCAACAAGGTCGAACCGATCACCACGGCGGGCGACGTGCCCAGGCTGTACAGCATGCACCCCACGGCGCTCAGGATCAGGAAGCCGACCAGCGTGGGCTTGCGGCCCCAGCGTTCCACGCCATAAGCCGACAGCGCGAAGCCGGGCAACTGCACCAATGCCAGCAGCACCAGGAATTCCTGGCCGCGCATGAAGGCGAAGCCTTCAGTGCTGAGCTTGACGGGCAGATAGACGAAGACGCCGTAGTACGCGATGGAGATCAGCGCCCATGCCAGGAACAGGCCGATGCTGCGGCGCCGGTAACCGGCCGAGAACAGGGCGAACATGGACTTGTGCCCCGGCGTTTCGGGCTGCAGGTGAGGCATATCCACGTCGCGGCGGTTGACGCGGGCCACGCGTTCCAGCACCTTGCGCGCCTGATCCGATTTACCGTTGCGGTTCAGGAACATCGGCGACTCGGGAATATAGAAGCGCAGCACCACGCCGATCAGGGCGGGCAGCCCGGTCACGAAGAAAATCACGCGCCACGCGTCATCGCCCCAGGAGGCTGCGGCCAGGGCCAGCAGCGCCAGGAAAATCGTGCCCACGGCCCAGAATGATTCCAGCAAGACCAGCCAGCGTCCGCGCCGGTCGCTGGGCAGGAATTCGGCCATCATCGTGTAGTCCACAGGCAGCGTGCCGCCCACGCCGATACCGGTCAGGAAGCGCAGGAACAGCAGCCACGTGAATTCCGGCGCGAAGGCCGAGGCCACGCCGGCGCAGGCGTCGATGACCACCGCGATCATCAGGACCGGACGCCGCCCGATGCGGTCTGCCATCCGGCCGAACACGAATGCGCCGATCAACATGCCGATGAAGAAAAACGTGCCGCTCTGCAATGCCTGCGGCACGGTGATGCCGAAGGTCTTGGCGATCGACGGCGCACTGAAGCCGATCGACAGCACCTGCATGGCGTCGGCCAGCCAGACCAGGCCGAATATCACAAAGAGCCGGTACTGGAACTTGCCGACACCCGCCACCTGGATGGCTTTGTCCACTGAAACCAATGAAGCTGACATAGATGAAAAACCCCTTGTTGTGATCAACACAAACTGCTGCACGCGTTGTGGCCGCGCTTCCTTTAGTTCAGCTCCGCGTGCTCGCGCAGCCTGCTAATCGTGTCCGTCGAATCTGGCCAGGCCTCCTTGCCTGGCGCATGGCGTTCCCGCAAATAGCCGATCAAATCCGCGATCTGCCTGTCGTCCAGCGCGTCCTTGAATCCCGGCATATAGCCCAGCTCGTCGTTGGCGGGCGTCTGGATGCCGTTGAGGATCACCTGGATCAGGTTGTCGGGCGTTGCGGCGTGCAAATTGGTGTTCGCGCTTAACAGGGGCTTCACGCCGAACAGCGTGGGGCCGCTACCGGCTTCATGGCACACCGCGCATGCGTTCTGATAGACGCGTTCGCCGTTTGCGCGGCGGCCCTGAAGGGACTGGATCGTGGCGGCGGCTGGCGCGGGTTGCGCGGCAGGTGTCGATGCGGACGGTTCCGGCTTGGCGTTGGCAGCACCCGACGCCTGCGGCAGATCCAGCAAATACGTGGTGATGGCCTTGACGTCGCTGTCGGGCAATTCCGCCAGACCGTGGATCACCGGCGCCATCGGACCAGCCGCGACGCCATGGCGAGGCGAATAGCCCGTACGCAGATACTGGAACAGATCATCGCCCGTCCAGGCGCGGGCGCCCGTGGCCAGTTGGTTCAGCGCGGGTGCGGTCCAGCCCTCGGCCTCGCCGCCCGCCAGGTAGTTCACACCCGTCTTTTCCGCGCCCAGGCGGTTGCGGGGCGAGTGGCATGCCGCGCAATGGCCGGCGCCCTGCACCAGATACGCGCCACGCAGCCATTCCGCGCTGCGAGAGGGATCCGGCGTGAACGGCTTGGCATCGTGGAACAGGGCGTTCCAGCCCGCCAGCAGCGGACGGACGTTGAAGGGAAACGCCAACTGCGTCTTGGGCGGTTCAGCGCGCACAGCGGGCTGCGACATCAGATAGCCGTAAAGCGCCTGCATGTCCGCGTCGCTTAACTTGGCGTAAGCCGTGTACGGAAACGCGGGGTACAGCTGGCGTCCGTCTTGATGCACGCCTTGGCGCATGGCGCGCTCGAAGGCGGGGTATGACCAACGGCCGATGCCGGTGTCATTGTCGGGCGTGATATTGGTGGTGTAGATGGTGCCGAACGGCGTATCCAGCGCCAGGCCGCCCGCGTTGGCCTTGCCACCGGGCGCGGTGTGGCACGCGATGCAATCGCCCGCAGCCGCCACCAGGCGTCCGCGCTCGATCGCGCCCGCGGAATACAGCGATACGTCGGGCCCAGCCGTTAGCGGCAGCGCAGGCTTCATGGGCCACAACGCGACGGCCATTCCGGCCACGCCCGCCATCCCCGCCGCCAGCCAGCCCCACCCCCGCGCCAACGGATTGCGCGGCCGCTCGCGGCGGCTACCGGTTAACGCCAGCCGCAGTTGCTCGGGGTCAAACGGAGCCTGCCGCAGGCGCACGCCCGTTGCGTCGTGGATGGCGTTGGCGATGGCAGCGGCCGCAGGCAGCGTTACCACGCCATCCACGCCCAGTTGTCCTTGCGTGACCACGCCGCCGTCGGCAAGACCCGCTAGAGACAAGCTTTTTTGCCCGTCATGCTTGCTTAGCGCGCTGCCGGGTTCGGCGGCCGCGCTCGCCCCTGGACTGATCCAGTCATCAAACGCCGGCGGCCCGGCCAGGAGCCGGCGCGCGCTGGCAAGCAGCCGTGGCGTCTGATGCTCGATTTCAGGCAAGACGGGCGCAATCTGCGCGGGCTGCAACGGCTGACTGTCGTGCCCGGCCACCACCCGCGTCACATCGACCCGGCCGGTCTGGGGCTGCACCGTCACTTCGGCGACCCAGGCGCTCCAGACCATGCGGTCAGCGCCGGTCTCGTCCACGCACTGCACTTGCGCAGCCGCGAATCCCGTGCCTCGCAGCGTGCCGACTTCCGCCACAGCCTCATCGGCCGCAGCAGGCAATTCCGCCCGTGCCACCACCTGGCGCGCCAGCTCCAGCCCTTGCCCCGCTGGCAGGTGGCGCAACCGCCACGCCACGGGGTCTTCGCCACGGGCCACGGCCTGTTCGTGCCACAGGCTTTCCTCGGCGAATACCTGCGCCGCATTCAACTCATCCACGCTGGCGCGTAGCGGTCGAGTAGCGCCCTTGTTCGCGTGCACCGTCACGTCACTGCGCACCGTCGCTTGCGCGAATGCGCGGGCATGCCCGGGCTGGCTCAACAGCCGCGCCACGCTGGGGCGCATTGCCCAGGGCGCATCCGACCACAACGCCATGGGCGACGGTTGGTCGGCGCCGGCATCGGGCACCGGCGCTTTTGCATCCGGAGCAGGCGCCGACGCTACCGCCGATTGCCGCACGTGCAGCACCAGTTCATCCGCCATTCCGGCATGGTAGGCCACGCAAACCGGCCGGCCCGCCGCCTGCGAAAGCAGCGCCGCGTCGGCCGCCGCATCCAGCAGATCCAGCGGATGCGGCGCGTCTTGCCGGGCTGCGGCCGTGTCGCCGGCATCCATGACCGTCAACCGTATCGCGGCCAGGGGTTGCTGCAGCAAGACGGATAGCTCGCGCCGCAGTTGTTGTTGAACATCGTGCGCGCAGGCGGGCAGCCACACGCCGGTGTGCCCGTTAACGCTCCACACCGTAACCCGACCCGCTGCATTGGATTCGCCGGACGGCAGCCGTAATCCGTAGCGAAGCCGATCCGTGTCGGGCGCGGACGGGCGCGGCGCCTGGTTTGTATCCGGGGCTTGCCAGACGGCAGCCAACGCCACCGCCGCTTGCCGGGCGTACAGCGAGGTCACCGCCACGACGCCCGCGAAATGTTCGTGCTGCACCGTTGCGACCACGCCCGCCAGGCTGCGAGCGTCTGACAGACGCACGCTAAGCAGCCGGCTTCCGCGATAGCGCGTGCCATCCCAAGCCAGCTCGGGGGGACGCAGGGCGATGCCGTGCAATAGGTCCGTGGGCAATGCGGGCGGCAGGCCGGCGTTTGCCGACGCCGCTGCAAAAGCGTTCGCGCTCATCGTGGGGAGTCTTCCGCAGCGCCCGCCGCGCGCAATTGCACGGCCCGCAGCGCCGCCTGCATGATTTCCACATGCGTGCCGCAACGGCAAAGGTTGTGTTGCAGTTCGCTGCGCAGGGCTTGCTCCGTAGGGCAGGGATCTCGGCGCAGCAGGGCTTCCACCGTCATGATCATTCCGTTCAGGCAATAGCCGCATTGCG
>Ga0307412_10000772_pt1 | contig 18510 bp, 17 predicted proteins | sample DK1Cmetagenome_3_FD_203823 | JGI IMG/M metagenome (GOLD analysis project Ga0307412, IMG submission 203823) | Maize rhizosphere microbial communities from greenhouse at UC Davis, California, United States - DK15-C-1 | ecosystem: Host-associated > Plants > Roots > Rhizosphere > Soil | place: USA...
TTTTGGTGGATGAAGGGCAGTACGTTACAAAAGGGCAACCTTTATTCCGTCTGGAAACCAATATTTTAACTGAAAATGCAGCCGCTTCCAAAGCAGGAATCGGTGCTGCAGAATCTAATATTGCTGCTGCTCAGGCTGCCGTAAGTGCTGCCAATGTAGAAGTAAATAAACTGAAGCCGCTTGTTCAGAAAAATATCATCAGTAATGTTCAGTTGCAGACAGCGCAGGCAAATCTGGCTCAGGCTCAGGCTCAGTTACAGCAAGCTAGAGCTGGCAAAAGCCAGGCCGTTGCAAATTATAAAGGAGTAGCTGCAAACATTGATTATTCAGTTATTCGTGCGCCTATTTCCGGAGTTATCGGGAAACTTCCTTTGAAAGTGGGAAGTTTGGTAGGCCCTACGGATCAAACTCCGTTAACAACAATTTCTGATACTTCCGAGATCTATGCTTATTTTTCAATGAACGAGAAAGAATATTTCGATTTCCTTGAAAAATCTCCGGGAGCTTCGATGCCGGAAAAAATTAAAAACCTTCCAATGGTAGAATTACAGCTGGCCAACGGAAGCCTTTATCCTGAAAAGGGAAAAATAGAGGCTATTACAGGACAGATTGATCCTACAACGGGAACCATTCAGTTCAGAGTTGCCTTTACAAATGCTCAGAAATTATTAAGCAACGGAAATAGCGGAACCATCAGATTCCCGGAATCTTATGACAATGTTTTGGTAGTTCCGGAAAGCGCAACCTACGAACAGCAGGGTATTGTTTATGTATATAAAGTTGAAAAAGACACTGCAAAAAATGTTGTAATAGAAGTAATAGACAGGATCAACAATATGGCATTAATAAAATCCGGTATCAACAAGGGTGAAACGATCATTGCAGCCGGAGTCGGAAGCATAAAACCGGGAACTCCAGTCATTAAAAAACCTGTGAAAATGGATAGTCTTGTTCAATCAATAAAACCGAAATTCTAAAATGATTAAAAATTTTATAAACAGACCGGTTTTATCTACCGTAATCTCAATTCTTATTGTGATTCTCGGCGTTTTAGGACTGATCTCTCTCCCGGTTACACAGTATCCGGACATTGCACCGCCTACCGTGAGTGTAAGGGCTAATTATACAGGAGCCAACGCTGAAACTGTGATGAAAAGTGTCGTAGTGCCTTTGGAAGAACAGATAAACGGTGTTGAGGGTATGGATTATATCACTTCCACGGCAGGAAATGATGGTTCGGCGCAGATCCAGGTTTTTTTTAAACAAGGAATTGATCCGGATATTGCCGCGGTAAACGTTCAGAACCGTGTTTCCAGAGCCAGTCCGCTTTTACCCAGTGAAGTTACGCGTTCCGGGGTAGTTACACAGAAACAGCAGACCAGTGCATTGATGTATCTTTCATTTTATTCCGAAAATAAAAATATTGATGACGTTTATCTTCAGAACTTTTTGAATATCAATGTTATTCCAGATTTACAAAGGATTAATGGAGTAGGTGATGCCAACGTTTTCGGAGGGAAAAACTACTCGATGAGAGTTTGGCTTGATCCGGCAAAATTAGCAGCTTACGGAGTTACACCTACTGATGTGACTACAGCTATCAATGAACAGAGTAGAGAAGCAGCAGCGGGTTCTTTAGGACAAAACAGCGGAAGCGCTTTTGAATATATTATTAAATATGTCGGAAAATTCAGTGATAAGGAACAGTATGATAATATCATCATTAAAGCTTTACCCGACGGACAAAATTTAATGCTCAAGGATGTTGCTAAAGTAGAGTTGGGCGGTTTATCTTATAGCGGAGTCGGTGAGAATGGAGACAACCCGTCGATCAGTATGGGGATTTTCCAGACACCGGGGTCCAACGCTCAGGAGATCATCGAAAATATCAAAGCTCAGCTTAAAGCAAATGAAAGCAGCTATCCGGAAGGAGTTAAGTATACCTTTAACTTCGATACCAACGAGTTTTTGGATGCATCCATTGAGAAGGTAATCCATACCTTAATTGAAGCTTTTATCCTTGTATTTATCGTAGTTTATATATTTTTACAGGATTTCAGATCAACATTAATCCCGGCCATTGCGGTTCCGGTATCTATTGTAGGTGCGTTTTTCTTCCTTAATTTATTTGGGTATTCATTAAATTTATTAACCTTATTTGCCTTGGTTCTTGCGATCGGTATTGTGGTGGATGATGCCATTGTCGTCGTCGAGGCCGTCCATGCCAAGATGGAGAACGGTATTTCTGATGCCAAAAAAGCGACAGTAGAAGCCATGGATGAGATTACGGGAGCGATTATTTCAATCACTTTGGTAATGGCGTCTGTATTTATCCCGGTTACGTTTATTACAGGTCCTACAGGGGTTTTCTATCAGCAGTTTGGTGTTACTTTAATTGTGGCTATTGTTATTTCTGCAGTTAATGCCTTAACGTTGAGCCCGGTTTTATGTTCATTATTCTTAAAACCTCATAATGAGCATCATAAGGAATATAAAAACCTGAACTTTCTCCAAAAGTTTTTCTATAAGTTTAATATCGCTTTCAAAACAACTACAGATCGTTACGGAAGAGGATTTGTGTTTTTATTAAGACACAAATGGGTAACTTTAATCATTTTTGCTGTGACCGGCATCATTTTGTATTGGGCCAGCTCTACAATGAAAAAAGGTTTTGTACCAACGGAAGACAGGGGAATTATCTTTACAGATGTGCAGCTTCCTCCAGGCTCTTCTATGGAAAGAACCTATAATGTGCTTAAAACCATACAGAAAGAAGCTCTTAAGATCCCGGGAATTCAGAATGTGACTATATCTACAGGTCGTGGATTACTTTCCGGAAACGGTAGTAATAACGGATTAGCCTTTATTAAATTAAAACCTTTTGACGAAAGAAAAGGAGATTTAAGCTCAGAAAATATCACCAAACAGCTTTTCGGTCTTTCAGGTAAAGTGCCAGATGCAAAAGTGGTATTCTTCCAGCCGCCAAGTGTACCTGGTTTTGGTAACAGTGCTGGTTTTGAGATGGTTTTACTGGATAAATCAGGAGGGGATTTTGCAAATTTGGACTCAAAAACCGGCGAATTAATCGGTAACCTGATGAAAAGGCCTGAAATTGAATTTGCTCAGACATCATTTAACACAAAATATCCTCAGTATCAGATGGAAATCAATGTTCCTCTGGCCAAGCAGATGGGTGTTTCCGTGAACAGTATTCTGGAAACAATGCAGGGGTATATCGGGGGTGTTTACGGTGCTGACTTTACTAAGTATGGTAAACAGTTCCGTGTGATGATCCAGGCTTTACCCGAAAACAGAAAAGATGCGAACAACCTGAATGAATTATATGTACGAACAGATTCGGGAACGATGTCGCCAATTTCTCAGTTCGTGACTTTAAAGAAAACTTATGGTCCTCAGTCTGTTGGTCGTTATAACTTATTCAGTTCGGTAAAAATTACCGGAGCCAACTCTGCAGGATACAGTACTGGTGACGCTATCGGAGCCGTGCAACAGGTTGCAAGTGAAACATTAGATAAAAATTATGATGTAGAATTTACAGGGCTTTCAAGAGAAGAATTGTCCTCAGGTTCTCAGACGGTATTGATTTTTGCTTTAAGTTTAATCTTCGTTTATTTCATTCTTGCGGCGCAGTACGAAAGTTATATTCTTCCTTTAACGGTTGTAATTTCTCTTCCTCTTGGAGTAATGGGAGCTTATTTCGGACAGAAAATAATGGGCTTGGAAAATAACATTTATTTCCAGATTGCCTTGATTATGCTGGTCGGATTATTAGCGAAAAACGCGATTCTGATTGTCGAGTTTGCCGTCCAGAGAAGGCATCACGGAGAAACAATCGTCATGTCTGCCATTAATGCTGCAAAAGCAAGGTTAAGACCAATCCTGATGACATCATTTGCCTTCATCTTCGGTTTATTGCCATTGGTTTTAGCGAGCGGAATCGGGGCAGTGGGTAACAGATCCATTGCAACGGGTGCAGCAATCGGATTATTGATAGGTACCATTTTAGGACTTTTTGTAATTCCGGTGCTGTACGTAATTTTCCAAACACTGCAGGAGAAAATCAAACCTCTTAAAAAAGAAGAAATCAATTTAGCAGAATAATTAAAATTAGAAAAGTTAGAGGTTGGATATTAGAAATTAGTTTTCATATCTAACTTCTAACCTCTAGTTTCTAACTTCTAATCATAAAAAATGAAGAGTTTATTAAATATTATAAAAGGAATAACTTTTTCTGTCGCAATTCTTGCAGCCGTGTCATCCTGCATGGCAAGAAAAGAATACCAGAGACCAAATAATGTTGTGGATGAAAAGCTGTTCCGTACAGATATGCTTCCATCCGACAGCACGAATATCGCAAATGTTTCCTGGAAAGAAATTTTTACAGATCCGATACTTCAGGGGCATATTTCCAAGGCTTTGGAAAACAATCTGGATATAAGAATCGCATTGCAGAGCATGACTTCTGCCGAGGCTTATTTAAAACAAAGCAAATCAGCTTATCAGCCGACATTGTCTGTGGGACCCAATTATACATTCCAGACTCAGTCTATTAATACACAGTTTGGGCAGATCATCGGAGAAAGGCGATATGTAAACCAGTTCGACATCACCGCAAGTATTGGCTGGGAAGCTGATATCTGGGGGAAGCTGAAGGCACAGGAAAAGGCTCAGCTGGCAACCTATTTAGGAACTGTGGCAGCTCATAAAGCGGTAAAAAGTGACCTTGTAGCTTCTATTGCTTCGGCTTATTATCAACTGCTTACTTATGATGCCCAGAAAAGAGTAATTACTGAAACCATCGCGGTTCGTGAAAAGAATTTAGAAACAACAAAAGCCTTAAAAACGGCGGGAACATTGACGGAAGTTGCTGTTCAGCAGAGTGAAGCATTGGTTTTTAATGCAAAATCTTTGTTGATTGATATTGATACTCAAATCCAATTGTTGGAAAACACCATGAGCCTGCTGATGGGGGAGCCTTCTCATTCAATTGAAAGATCTACACTGGAAACTCAGAAAGTTCCGATTGATGTAAAATTAGGTTACCCCGCTCAGTTATTGGCTAACAGACCGGATGTAATGAGAGCAGAATACAACCTGATGAACGCTTTTGAACTTACAAATTCTGCAAAAGCACAGTTTTATCCTACTTTAAGGCTTACAGGAAGTGGTGGAATACAGTCCGTGGATATTGATCATTTATTCAGTGTGAATTCATTGTTTGCAAACGTTGTTGCAGGTCTGGCTCAGCCTATTTTAAACAGGAGAACCATTAAAACCAATTATGAAGTAAGCCTTGCCAATCAGGAAACGGCTTATCTAAACTTTAGGAAAACCGTTCTTACAGCAGGAAAAGAGGTTTCCGATGCGATCAGGGTGTTCTCGGTACAGGATTCTTTTATTGAATTAAAACAAAAAGAATTAAATGCTTATAAAAATTCTGTGGAATACTCTCAGGAATTGGTGAATTATGGTATGGCCAATTACCTTGAAGTACTAAATGCAAGTGTAAATTCCCTCAATGCAGAATTGAATATTTCAAATGCTCAATACAGCAAAATGAGGGCTGCAATAGAGCTTTATCAAGCTCTTGGAGGTGGTTGGAAATAATTTTCAATATAAAGTTTTTAGAAGAACGCATGTTATTTATTTAGCATGCGTTTTTTATTTTGTTTAATCAGGTAGATACTATTGATCTGTTACTTAGAAGTTTGCATTACCATTAAATTATCACAATAAGTCCCATTAGTTTGATAATTAAATCTTATTTATTGTTAACTTTGATATTTAAAACTAAAATTATATGAAAACAAATTTTTTATCATCATCGATTTTAGTGCTACCTTTTTTCGGATTTTTCACTATTAATGCTCAGGTAGGCATTAATACCAATAATCCTCAAGCCTCTTTGGATATTTTGAGTAAGGGTAGTACAGGAGCAACCAAAGCAATGAAAATCAACAATTCAGGAAATACGGAAATCGTTACTGTAACCGACGCAGGAAGGGTAGGAATTGGGACTTCTTTACCACAGCATACTTTGCATTCCATCGGAACATTAAGGTTTGAAGGGGTAAATACCGGACAGGCTGCAGGGATGGTCTTGACGTCCAACGATAATTTAGGAACCGCAACATGGCAAAGGGCAGCTTCCAATGTGGTTACCGGTACTTTAGGCGGAGGCTATAACCTTCCTTTTGCCCAAACTTCCACCATGTCTTACACGGGATCTTTCATAACATTACCACCGGGAAAATGGATGCTCACCATTTCTTTATTATTAATTCCCAGCGGAACGATCGCTGCTACTGACTGGATGTTTGTAAGAAGTACCTTTTCCGACCAGAATCTTACTACAATAGGGCAAGCAGGCACACAATCTGCTGATGTTATAAGACCTACATTAATGAGCTTCCAGATAGTCGGTCCATACAACGGAGGGCAGAAGTATAATGTAGCAACCGGCTCGGTACAAATCAATAATACTTCAGGAACAACAAAAACCTATCGGTATATTGTAGGTGGCACTCAGGCCAGTGGAACGGTTGCAGGAGCCCAACTAACAGGTTTGGGAGGTTCGTGGTCTGAAAATGCTATTTATGCAATTGCTACAAATTGATTCACAAATCTTCTTGAAATTTGAAACTCTGGTTATGAACTGGGTTTGGCTTTTAATTATTCAATTTTATCTAAAATATAGTTGCATAAAATAATTCCTGCAGTTTTGTTAAAGAATTTTTTTGTATTTACAATTAAATACTTACTTTTGTACCGCTTTGAAAAGCGCATAAAAAGGGGAATTAGCTCATCTGGCTAGAGCGTTAGACTGGCAGTCTAAAGGTGACGGGTTCGATCCCCGTATTCTCCACCTGATAATCAAAGAGTTGCAATGGTTTATTTGCAACTCTTTTTTATTGTGGTAATTGTACGAAGCTCTATTCTTATCTGAATTTAAAAATACATACTTTTGTAATCTTTCTAATCTTAACACATATGGACAGGAGAAAAGAAAACTCTACAAACACAATCAATCTTACTCATCTGAACAATTATTGTGGCATTTCATACACACTTGCAATGATTGGCGGAAGGTGGAAAATAAATATTTTAGCCTATCTTTTGAAAGATCAAAAGCTGAGATTTGGAGAAATTAGAAACAAACTTGAAGGAATTTCTGAAAGAATGCTTATCAAATGTCTTAAAGAACTTGAAAATGACGGATTGATAAATAAAATTGTTTATGATCAATATCCCAGAAAAGTAGAATATGAACTAACAGAGCTTGGAAGTTCCCTCGAAGAGATCATCAACCTGATGGACAAATGGGGAGAATCAAAAATATAACAAAACAAATCGCAGTACATAGAGTGCTGCGATGTTACTTTAAAATTATCAAATTGTTATTTTAAAATTTTTGTCCAACCATAATAAAACTACAGAAAGTATACACATAATCAAAGAATTATAAAAATGATTGTACTCACCGTGAGCCATGTGTGTTGTAAATGCTCCTATGGCAAAAGGGAATAGAAAAAGAACACCCAGATTTCTGAATTGCGGTTTAAAAAGCCCCACAACAATCAGTATAACACCAATCAGTTCTCCTGCACCAATCAGCATTGTCCATGTTTTGTTAAAACCAAGCGACTGCATACTCTGCATCATTGATTTCTTATTAAAGATTTTAAATAATGAAGCATATCCGAATACGTATAAATAATATGCATAACTTGCCCAATAAATTATTTTGTTTAATAATTCCATTTCGTTAAAATTTTATTTAGCAAAATTAAATGCTATAAAAATTATAAAGGATAACGAACAAAATTGTATGTATAAACAATCCGGAGAAATTCCTGATTTACAAATTATTAAAAATTTAACAGTTTTTAACAAATTTAAATTTTGTTTATTAAACTAATTTTTGTCTTTTTGTAAGATTTTATAAGTGAAATAATAACTATTTGAAATAAATATGAAGAAACTTTTTTTACTTTTATTAACGGCTTTTTTATTCGTTGGCTGTGGCAAAGATGAAGATACTATCTATGATTTCATCGGAACCTGGGCCGGAACCTACGAAGGAACTGAACAAGGAGACTGGAATATTGTGGTAGCAACTGACGGAAAAGTAACCGGAACAATGCACTCTGAGATCACTACTGAAAATTACCATATTTCAGGGCACCTTAGCGAATCCGGAGAGCTTAATGCAACCATTGGATCGCCTGCGGACGGAGAATTCAGAGGAACTCTTAGAAGAGATAAAAAAGGAGATGGCAACTGGAGAAATTCAGTTCCTACACCGGACAGATCCGGAACCTGGAAAGGTGAAAAAAATTCTAACTAAATCTAAAATATAAGCCATCCATTGAGATGGCTTTTTGTTTTTAATGTTTAAATTTTATATTTGTATCATAATTGATACTAAAGCGGACGAATATGACAGCAACATTATCCCGGGATAATTTAAAAACAAAGCAGTTATTAAGCTTGCTTATCATTTCTTTCATCGCAATCTCTTGCGGAACCTCAAAAAATATTACCTCTAAAAAGAATACGAATACTAAAACTGTTACAAAAACAGAAAATCTCCGTAACCTCGATTCAAAATTTGACGGGAAAGTTCCGAAATCAATTAATGATATCCTGAAAGATGCCGAAAAATACATCGGAACTCCTTATAAGTTCGGAGGGAATTCTTCTTCGGGATTCGACTGTTCCGGATTTACGGTAAAAGTTTTTGAAGAAAACGATTTCAAATTACCAAGAAGGTCATCAGATCAGGCTGCAGCAGGAGAAAAGATTGACATTAAGGAAGTAAAACCCGGAGACCTTTTATTCTTTGCCACAGCCGGAGGAAGCAGGGTTTCTCACGTCGGAATAGTTCATGACATTGGAAATGGTGGCGAAGTAAAATTTATTCATGCATCAACTTCAAAAGGCGTAATTATTTCTTCTTTAAACGAAAAATACTGGAACAAAGCTTATCTTCACGCACAGAGAGTTTTGTAAATCTATTATTTTTCAGACTTAAAAATCAATCTTAACCTTAGCCTTAAACCAAATCTTTTGTATCTTCGCGAATAATTTTAAACTAGAAACATGTCGTTACAACAAACAATTGAAAACATTTGGGATAATAGAGATCTTTTGCAGAATGAAGACAGCCAGAAGGCGATAAGAGAAGTTATTTCTTTATTGGATTCCGGAGAACTTCGTGTTGCAGAACCTACGGAAAACGGATGGCAGGTGAATGAATGGGTGAAAAAAGCTGTGGTAATGTATTTCCCAATCCAGAAAATGGAAACTATTGAAGTAGGTCCGTTTGAATTTCATGATAAAATTCCTTTGAAGAGAAATTATGCTGAAAAAGGAGTAAGAGTTGTACCTCATGCGATCGCGAGAGAAGGCTCTTTTGTGGCTTCAGGCGTGATTTTGATGCCTTCATATGTAAATATTGGCGCTTATGTAGATTCAGGAACGATGGTTGATACTTGGGCTACGGTTGGAAGTTGTGCACAGATCGGGAAAAACGTTCACCTAAGCGGTGGCGTGGGAATCGGTGGAGTATTGGAACCGCTTCAGGCAGCTCCGGTGATCATCGAGGACGACTGTTTCATTGGGTCAAGATGTATCGTGGTAGAAGGAGTTCACGTAGAAAAAGAAGCAGTTTTGGGAGCGAATGTAGTTCTTACTGCATCTACAAAAATTATTGATGTAACAGGTTCAGAACCAATAGAAATCAAAGGAAGAGTTCCTGCCCGTTCAGTGGTGATTCCTGGAAGTTATACAAAACAATATCCTGCAGGAGAATATCAGGTTCCATGCGCTTTGATCATCGGTCAGAGAAAGGAATCTACGGATAAAAAGACATCTTTGAATGACGCGCTGAGAGAAAATAATGTAGCTGTTTAAGAATAATTTTTTAAACTAAAACCTCACAATTTTGAAAGAAAAATTTCTTAAAATACTTTTAAACCCTAAATATATATTTGGGGTTTATCTTATTATATCGGTTGTTACTGCAATTTCCAAATATTTCAGGGGAGATTATGCAATCAATAATTATCTGATTTTCAAGAGTGTATTCTTTAATACCATCAATCAGAAAAATTTATTTATCCATTATCCTGATCTCTTTTTTGATTTAAATCATTACGGAGTTTTTTTCAGTGCATTAATTGCTCCATTTGCCTTAATGCCTGATTGGCTGGGGATTTCCCTCTGGAATCTTGCCAATACTTTCATTTTCGTTTACGGAATTTATAAGCTTCCGTTTTCAGATTCAAAAAAAGCAATATTTGGGTTGCTTTGTTTGCAGGAATATATTACTGCGGCTTTAAGCTTACAGTTCAATGTGGCTCTTACAGGGCTTTTATTGCTGTCTGCAGTATACATTTATGAAAAGAAAGAAGTGAAATCTGTAACCGCAATTTTAGTAGGAATTTTTGTGAAAATCTACGGAATTGTCGGTCTTACACAATTCTTTTTTATTAAAAATAAAACGAAATTTATTCTTTCAGGACTAATAATTGCAGTTATATTTTTTGTTCTTCCCATGGCTTATTCCAGTCCGAAATTTGTCATTCAATGTTACTCCGACTGGTTCCAATCGATTGTAGAAAAAAACAATGAAAATCAGGTATTAGGAAATATGCAGGATATTTCACTGATGGGCTTTTTCAGAAGAATTCTGGGTGATGCCTCCATTTCAAATCTTATATTTTTAGCCGTTGGATTACCACTTTTTGCTGCACCTTATATTAGAATTAAACAATATAAAAACTACGCTTTCCAGCTAATGATTCTGGCTTCATCATTACTTTTTCTGGTGTTGTTCAGCTCAAGTTCAGAATCTCCGACGTACGTAATTGCTGTTGTAGGCGTTTTGCTGTGGTTTTTCCTTCAAAAAGAAAGAACGCCATTGGTGATCGGATTATTGGTTTTTGTCATTATTTTCACCTGTTTTTCAACATCGGATCTATTCCCAAAATTTGTAAAAGAGAATTATATCAAAAAATATTCTTTAAAAGCTGTACCTTGCATTGTGGTTTGGTTAAGGGTAACCTACGAACTTTTATTTAAAGATTTTGAAAAAAATTACAGCCTGAAGTAAAATATGAAGAAAATTTCCATCGTCATTCCTGCCCATAACGAAGAAGGGAACGTTGCTTTGGTTTATGAAAAAATTGAAGAGGTTTTTTCGGGATTAAACAATTATGATTTTGAAATCATTTTCGTAAATGATGGAAGCAGAGACAACACCCAACAAAAACTTGAAGAGCTTGCCAGCCAATATGAGAAAGTTAAATTCATAGAATTTTCAAGGAATTTCGGTCATCAGCCTGCGGTAAAAGCCGGCATGGACTACGCTCATGGAAATGCAGTCATTTCAATGGACGGCGATCTTCAGCATCCACCGGAGCTCATTCCGGAGATGATAAAAAAGTGGGAAGAGGGCTACGACGTTGTTTATACAATCCGGACTTATCCCAAACAAATTTCTTATTTTAAGCGAAAAACATCCGATTTTTTCTATAAAATCCTTTCCAGCATTTCCGATGTAGATCTTACAAAAGGGGGCGGTTCAGATTTCAGGTTATTGGATGCAAACGCCGTTGAAGTAATGAGAAAATTCAATGAAGATGATTTGTTTTTAAGAGGATTAACGAGTTGGATGGGCTTTAAACAGACAGGAATAGAATTCACGGCCAACGAAAGACAGGCTGGAGAAAGCAGTTATAATTTAAAGAAAATGATCACTTTTGCCTTCACAGGAATCACTGCATTTAGTACAAAACCACTTTCTATCGCAGCTTATTTGGGCTTCCTTTTTTCCGCACTTTCCGTTATCGGATATGTTGGATATGTTATTTATTCATTCGTGGTGGAAACAGAAATTTCCGGTTGGGCATCCCTGATTATGACTATTGTGTTCTTTGGAGGATTACAGTTAATCATTATGGGAATCATAGGAATTTATTTAGGTAAAATCTTTAAGCAGGTAAAAGAAAGGCCAAATTATATCATCAGAAATAAAAATTTTTAACAATGGTTTTATTAAGTTTTGACATTGAGGAATTTGATATGCCATTGGAATACAAGGGAGAAATCCCCTTTGAAAAGCAGATTTCAATCTCACAAACCGGACTCGAAAGGATTTTAGATATTCTAAAAAAACATAATGCAAAAGCAACTTTTTTTTCAACTGTAGTTTTTGCGGAAAATTCAAAACATTTAATTGAAAGATTATTAAATGAAGGACACGAATTGGCTTCCCATACATGGTTTCATTCGGAATTTGAAGAAAATCATTTGAAAGAATCCAGAGAAAGATTAGCTCAGTTATTTTCAACAAAAGTGACGGGTTTGAGGATGCCAAGAATGATGCCTGTCGATGAAAAAGCTGTTGAAAATGCAGGATATTCCTACAATTCTTCTATCAATCCGACATTTCTTCCGGGGCGATATAATAATTTAAAAGTATCCAGAACTTATTTTAAAGAAGGAAATGTGACGCAAATTCCGGCATCTGTTTCACCGAATTTCAGGATTCCTTTATTTTGGTTGAGCTTTCACAACTTTCCTTTATCTTTCTATAAAAAACTGGCTTCGGACACGTTGAAAAAAGATAATTATTTAAATATATATTTTCATCCGTGGGAATTTGCAGAAATTAAAGATGAAACTTTTAAACTTCCTGGTTTTACAGTAAAAAATTCAGGAAAAGATATGGTTGAAAGGTTTGATGAATTTATTTCCTGGTTAAAAAGTAAAAATTATTCATTCGGAACATTTCAGGAATTTCAAAAACAAATTGAATCATGAAAATAGCTTTCGATGCCAAACGTTTCTTTCACAATACTTCGGGTTTAGGTAACTATTCCAGGGATCTTGTGCGAATTCTGGCGAAATATTTTCCTGAAAACGAATATATTCTGTTAAACAAAAACAAATCAGAAAGAGGAGCGGATATTTTAAAAAATTCTAATGTAAATTTTGTTGAAACATCCAAAGGAAAGATGTCCCGACAGTTTAAAATGGGGAAGGATGCACAGAAACAAAATGCCGATATTTTTCATGGTTTGTCAGGCGAATTACCTTTAAAATGGGATACAAAACCTATTAAAAAGATTGTCACTATTCATGATCTGATCTTTGTGAGATACCCTCAATATTATTCTTTTTTTGACCGTAAAATTCACCTTTGGAAATTTAAAAAAGCTGCTAATTCTGCAGATAAGATTATTGCTATTTCGGAACAAACGAAACTGGATATTATTCAGTTCTTAAAAGTTCCTGAAACTAAGATTGAAGTTATTTATCAAGGTTGTCATCATGCTTTTAAAGAACAGCAATCGGACGAATTTATTCAAAAAACAATAGAGAAATTCAATCTTCCGGAAAGGTTTGTTCTAAATGTAGGAACTATTGAAGAGCGGAAAAATCTTTTAAGTATTGTCAAAGCCATAAAAGACACGGAAATTCCTCTGGTCGTAGTTGGAAAAAAAGCCAAGTATTTTAAGAAAATAGAGAATTTTATTCAAAAGAATAAAATGGAAAAACAGGTTCATTTTCTGGAAGGAGTTTCAATGGATGAACTTGCCGTTATTTATAAATTAGCGGATATTTTTATTTATCCAAGCTTTTTTGAAGGATTTGGAATTCCGGTAATAGAAGCTCTTTTTTCAAAAACAGCGGTGATTACCAGCAATACGAGCTGTCTTCCGGAAGCTGGCGGGCCCGATTCTGTTTATGTTGATCCTGAAAATTATTTGGATATTCAGTCTAAAATAAAATTTCTCTGGGACAATGAAGCCGAACGGAAACGCCGTGCTGATAAGAGTTTTGAGTTTGTACAGAAGTTTAATGATGAGCCAATCGCAAATGACCTGATGAATCTTTACCAAAAAATACTTTAACGAGATCGTTAAAAAAATAAAAACCTCACAAATGCGAGGTTTTATTTATTATTCAATTAAAATTTTTCTGACAACTGTCTGATCTTTTGTTTTTAAATTTCCGATATAAGCTCCGGTAGCAAGTCCTTCGATATTGATACTGGATTTATTTTCTTCTTTTAACAAAACATGTCCAAGCAAATCCGTTATTTCAAACTGAAAATTTTTAACATTTTTTGGAAGTTCAATGTGTAAAATATCTTTGGCAGGATTCGGATAAATTTTTATAGATTCCAGAAAGTTGGCTGTTGTTTCATCTGTTCCTAAAACGGTTGTTGTTGCAACTGCAAAATGCTGCAATGCGCCTACAGCAGCCTTTCCGACATTAAAAATATAGACCGGATCAGTGTTTGCAAAAGTATCACCTGATGTATGTGGAAAATTACTTCTGATCTTTTCAAAAAAGCCCGTAATCACTTCACCTTTTTCTTCAAACGGCATATAATCCGTGTTTTCCGCAGGATCTACATCTGTCAGAAGGGTAGAATAGAGTTGGGTACAATTTCTCAATTGCTGTGTCACTGCTGTTGAGGCGGCATTATTACTCGCTAAACCGCCCTGATCTTCATCACAAAAAACCGTATTGTTATTGTTTCCCATTTTTCCTCCAACCTGATCAAGGTTAAATACAAGCTTGATATCCAATTGTTTAACATTATTCTGATACACCACATTGTTTACGTAATGTTCGCTTCCCAGCAAGCCTTGCTCTTCCCCTGAAAAATGAATAAATTTAATTGAATATTCCGTAGGAACGTCTTTTAAAATCCTTGCAGCCTCCAAAATGATTGATGTTCCGCTTCCGTTATCATTGATCCCGGGGCCGTTGATACTGTCGAAATGACCACAAATAATCACATATTTATTAGGATAAACTGTCCCGGTTTTAGTTATAATTAAATTTTTTGAGCTCTTATTGCTAAAAGTAAAAGCATCTTCCGTGATCTGACTTACAGAATATCCAAAGGCTAAGTATTTATTTTTAAGCCAGTTAAATGCATTTACATTGGCAGTAGATCCTGAAGTTTTCACCCCTAAATTTGCAAAATCCTGTAAACTTGCTGTAATATTAGACTGCGAAACCATGTTGGCTCTGTTCTGATAAGCCTGAATAAAACTTTGTGCGTTTAGGCTAAATGCTGATAAAGAAAAGAGTAGTAGTGTCGTGATTTTTTTCATTTTGCGTTACTTCTTTGTTTTTTTCATAATCCTGCAAATGTAGGAATAAAAAAATCCTGATCAGCTCAGGATTTATATTTATTAAGTTTTTTAATATTATTTTCCGATAATTATTTTTCTTACCGCTTTTTTATCATTGGCTTTAACGGTACATAAATAAGCTCCGCTTGTAAGACCTGAAACATTAATTTTTGTTTCGTTTTCTTTATTTAAAATCAAGCGGCCGGTAAGATCTGTAATTTCAACATTAAAATTTCTAACATCTTTTGGGAACTCAATATTTAAAATATCTTTTGCCGGATTAGGATAAACTTTTACTGATTCAAAAGAATTGTCTGCGGTTTCATTTATTCCTAAAACACTCGTCGCCACTGCAAAATGTTGCAAAGCTCCGACTGCGGCTTTTCCTACATTAAAAACATACGTTGGATCTACATTTGCAAAAGTATCATTCGCTGTATGTTCGTTATAGCTTCTTATATCTTCATAAAACCCTGTAATGATGTCTCCATTCTGCTCAAAAGGCACATAATCCGAAGAATAGGCGTTTGACATTACTGTTTGCAACGGAGAATAAAGAGTTGTACATGCCGCCAATTGTTGGGTAAAAGTCAAAGATTGCGCATTATTTCCCGGTAATCCGGCCTGATCGCTTTCACATTTGATTGCAATATTATTGTTTCCAATTTTTCCTCCTACCTGATCAAGGTTGAAAACCAATTTCACGTTCAGCTGACGAACATTATTCTGAAAAACAACGTTATCAGCATAATGGCCACTTCCCTGAAGGCCTTGCTCTTCCCCTGAAAAATGAATAAATTTAATAGAATATTCTGTAGGGATATCTTTTAAAATTCTCGCGGCCTCCAAAATAATTGAAGTTCCGCTTCCGTTATCACTTACACCCGGGCCATTTACCGTATCATAATGTCCACAAATGATAACATAGGTATTAGGATATGTTGTTCCTGTTTTTGTTATCACTAAGTTTTTAGAATTCACATTTCCTCCAAAAGTAAAAGGGTCTTCCACAACTTGGCTGGCTGTATATCCATAAGATTGGTATTTTGCTTTAAGCCAATTCAGGGCATTCGTATTGGCCGTAGAGCCTGTAGTTTTTACACCAAGGATCTCGAATTCCTGCAACATTGTAGTGATATTGGTTTGGGAAACCATATTGGCTCTGTTTTGATAAGCCTGAATAAAACTTTGCGCCTGAAAGCTATAAGTTGCTAATGAAAGAAGTAGAAGAGTAGTTATTTTTTTCACTTTTAAAGAAAATTTTATAAATCCGATAAATATTAGGCAAATGTATATAATTAAAAAATCCTGAGCAAAAAACTCAGGATTTATATTGATAACAAAAATTCTACATTTATTACTTTACTTGATCTACAACAGCTTTGAAAGCTTCAGGGTGATTCATTGCTAAATCTGCTAAAACTTTTCTGTTAAGCTCAACGTTGTTCTTTTTAAGAGCTCCCATAAACTGAGAGTAAGACATTCCGTGTACTCTGGCTCCCGCGTTGATACGAGTGATCCAAAGTGATCTGAAGTTTCTTTTCTTCTCTTTTCTACCACGGTAAGCGTATTGCATTGCTTTTTCTACCGCGTTTTTAGCTACAGTCCAAACGTTCTTTCTTCTACCGAAAAAACCTTTAGCTTGCTTAATAATTTTCTTTCTACGAGCTCTTGAAGCTACGGAGTTTACTGATCTTGGCATAATTTAATTGTTTTTTTGAAATGTGCGGTACATTGTTTCATTACTCTTAGCTGCTCCATTTCAGGGTTAAAATTTTGAATTGTTTTGAATTCTTATAAACCGAATATAGATTTATAAAAACTACTTAATTGCTAATTGACGTTGAACGCTTTTCTCGTCCACTTTAGCTACGTAAGAAGTAGTAGTAAGATTTCTCTTCTGCTTAGTTTCTTTCTTAGTTAAGATGTGGCTTTTGTAAGCATTTTTTCTTTTAATCTTACCAGAACCGGTAAGAGCAAAACGCTTTTTAGCACCTGATTTCGTTTTTAATTTTGGCATTTTTTTGCTTTTTATTGTTTTGTTATCAATATTTTAATTACAATTTTTTTCGAAATATTCAACAAAAGTGAAGGGATCTTTTTTAAATTCTATTTCACCTTTTTCATATGCTTCATTTACTTTTGGACACTTATCTTTAAAATATTTCAATAGAGCTTTTACATTAGCTTTTTTCTGAAATGAATTTATAGTTAAAGGTCCACCATCCATCATTGAAGTTACAATATTTCCTGGCTCATTTTTATATTGGAAAATATAAATTGAATGCTTAGTTTCTTTTGAATAAAAATTACCATTTTTAAAGGAGTTTTCAATATCTCCATTTGAAAAAGTATAAACATTTAATTTTCCGATATAAATCTTATAAAGCCATTTTTTTTCATTTTTCAGTTCTGCAACTGGTATAGGTTCTGCAATAGCAGTTTTATTTCCTTCCTTATACTCGATTTTATTTAAATCATCCAACGAAACTTGTTTCTTTTGTCCGTCTTTTGATTCTTTATAATCAAGCAAGTTTTTCTTACTCACTTTTGATAATTCATCAGCAAATCCATTCACTACTTTTCCATCTTTAAAAGTAAGTACAGCTGGGAATTTTTGGGCATATATAATACATGAACCCACTAGTCCTGTTATCAGGATAATTTTTTTTATCATTGTGTTTCTATAAATTAGTGTGCAAAATTACAAAAAAACTTTAATATTTCTTCTGTAATTCCAGACTTTCTAAAAACATTTTTGTTTTTGGGGTAATAACGATTTTTATAAGATTGTCTTCATACATAATTTTCGCATTAAAACTTGCTGAATTGTTGGAATTGGAATTCTTCATTTCCCATTTTTCATTGGAAGGATTAATAAGTGATAAATTGTAGGTTTTTCCTTTCTCCATTGATTTTAAGAGCTTTTTGTTGATAAAAGAACTCGTCTCATCAGAAGTATTACTAAATAAATATCCCGGGATTTGTAATGTGTTCTGACTTATTTTAACACCGACGTTTCTTCCATACTTATTAAAATACAAAATGTGTTGATCATTATTTTGTTTAGCTAAAACTTGTACATAATTATTTTTAAAAAACGGATTAATTTTCATCTGCTCACCAACATTGAACTCCGGAATTACGCCCACATGATAAATAATTATATCAGGATTTCTGTTCAATACATAATTGGCATCGCCTAATTCATGGGCTAAAGCACCACTTCCAAAATTTTTCGGAGGATGGCGTGGGATGTAGTAATCATTTAAGCCAAGCATATCAACTGTCGGTAAATCAGAAGAATACGGAATACATCCGGCTGCGG
>Ga0307412_10000774_pt1 | contig 18448 bp, 16 predicted proteins | sample DK1Cmetagenome_3_FD_203823 | JGI IMG/M metagenome (GOLD analysis project Ga0307412, IMG submission 203823) | Maize rhizosphere microbial communities from greenhouse at UC Davis, California, United States - DK15-C-1 | ecosystem: Host-associated > Plants > Roots > Rhizosphere > Soil | place: USA...
GTGAACATTGACTCGGTAAAACCATCTGGCCCACGCATCCGTTCCATCTCGCTCTCATTGATGACATCAGTTCAACGTTTACCCCTGCGTCCCGGATGACCGCTACATGAGGTATTTCACCGGCCTGATAGTCGTACAACGGCCGGCCGCAACAAAGACGCTTGCGCGGCAATACGACGTGATAGCCGATGCGCGTCAGCACCTCGAGCGCGGCCGTCGCGATCTCGGGCGAGAAGTGGTCGTTGAACGTGTCGACCCACAAAATGACCTTGCGTGAAGGCTCATTTGCCGCGGCGCTGCCGACCTTCACGCGACGCGCCTCCATAGCGCGGAACGTGCGCGGCGCAAAGACCGGCAGACGCCGCTCGCGAGCCACGCCCGCCATCCACTTGCTGATGTACGCCAGCGGTTTCGCCGACGTCATCAAATTGGTCACGCGCGCGAAGCGGCTCGCAAGCGGCGCCCACTGACCGATGCGGCCCATGAACATCGCCTGACGCGGCCGACGATGCCGCTCGTAGTAATGCGACAGAAATTCGGCCTTGTACGAGGCCATGTCGGTATGCGTCGGACAATCGGATTTGCAGCCCTTGCACGCGAGGCAGGTGTCGAGCGCGTCCTTTACTTCGGTGCTATTCCAGCCCTCCTCGATCACTTCGCCCTGAAGCATTTCCCAGAACAGATGCGCGCGGCCACGCGTCGAGAACTTCTCCTCGCGCGTCGCACGAAAACTCGGGCACATCGTGCCGCCGTCGAGCGAACGGCACTTACCCATGCCGATGCAGCGTTCCACCGCGCGCTGCATACCGTCGCCCTCGCGACTCGCGAACGTGAGCTTCGTTGTCAGCGTGACCGGCTTATAAGCGGGACCCATGCGAAGGTTTTCATCGGCGCGATACGCATGAACCACCTTGCCGGGATTCATGCGATTGAGCGGGTCCCAGATCGCCTTGAATTCCTGCATCGCCTGCAAGATTTCGGGCCCATACATGATGGGCAGAAACTCGGCCTTGGCCTGGCCGTCGCCATGTTCGCCCGATAGCGAGCCGCCGAAATCGACCACCAGTTGCGCCGCCTCGCGCAGAAAGCGTCGCCATTTGCCGACGCCTTCGGCGGTACGAATATCGAACGTGATGCGCGCATGCACGCAGCCGTCGCCGAAGTGACCATAGAGGCACGTCTCGTAACCGAAGCGGTCCACGAGCGCCTGAAACTTGCGCAGATAATCGCCGAGCCGCAGCGGATCGACTGCCGCATCTTCCCAGCCGACAATCGGGTCGGGCTTCGACGGATCGATCGACAAAGCGACCGCCGACGCGCCCGTCTCGCGTATCGACCCGATCTTCTGCTGCTTGTGCTTGTCTTCGACGACAAGCCCGCTGATATCCGCGCCCGCCGCGCCTGACTTGAAGTACGCAGCCGCGTCGTTCGCTTGCGTGACCGCATCGGCAACCGTGTCCGCGCCGAATTCGAGCACGACCCATGCGTCGCCGTCCGGCAACAGCGAGATTTCGTCGCGCTTCAAACCGCGCGCCTGCAAGCCGCGAATGATCGCGCGGTCGAGTCCTTCAATCGCGATCGGCGAAAAACGGTTGAAGTGCGGGACGGCATCGGCGGCAATATAGATGTCGCTGAAACCGAGCACGAGCAGCACACGGCACGCCGGGCTATGCACGAGACGCACCTTCGCTTGCAACGTCACCGCACAGGTGCCCTCGGTGCCCACGAGCGCACGCGCGACGTTAAAGCCGTTTTCCGGCAGCAACTGATCGAGATTGAAGCCGGACACGCGGCGTCTGATTTGCGGAAACTCACCGCGGATGCGCTCGGCGTAGCGGTCGCGCAAGTCGCGCAACTTCGCGTAGATCTCGCCCTGGCGTCCGCCTGTCGCGATGATGTCGTCCAGTTCCGCGTCGCTGGTCGGGCCGACCCAGAAGCGGGCGCCGTCATACGTCGCAATCTCCAATGCTTCGATATTCTCGACGGTCTTGCCGCCCATCACCGAGTGCGCGCCGCATGAGTTGTTCGCGATCATTCCGCCGAGCGTGCAACGGCTGTGCGTGGCAGGGTCCGGCGCAAACGTGAGGCCGTGTTCCTCGGCCGCATCGCGCAGCGTGTCGCAAATCACGCCGGGCTCGACAAGCGCCGTTCTGTTTTGCGGATCGACACTGACGACGCGATTCACATACTTGCTCGTGTCGGCCACGACCGCGACGTTTACGCACTGCCCGTTTTGCGATGTGCCGCCGCCGCGCGTCAGAAACGGCACGTCGTTGCGGCGGCAGACTTCGAGTGCTGCGACGAGATCGTCCACGTCCGCGGGCACGACGGCGCCCAACGGAATCTGCCGATAGTTCGACGCATCCGATGCATACAACGCTTTCGAGCCCACGTCGAAGCGCACTTCGCCTCGCAGCGCGGCGCGCAGATCGGCCTGGACGTGTTCGAGCAGGCGCGTGCTTGCGACGAACGGTGCGGCCGGCTTTTGTGCGTAGCGTGGTGCGTCGCTCATCGCTCCCTCGACCGTTTCGTTCAGCGCATTATCCACTCTACTGCGCCGCGTTCGCGGTCATTTTGAAAATGCCTTGTGCGTTGCCGGCATCGAAACGCAGATCGGTCACCCAGCTACGCGACGCCTGATCGAACGTGCGCTTACGCGTGATGAACTCGTAGAACGAACCCGGAACATCGCGCGTGACGAGCTTGCCGCCGACGGACCTGAACTGACGCTCGACCGTATCGGCGCGATAGGCCGTCTGAAACACGCGGCCGGAGCGCGAACGCTCGACCTCCGGCTTCATCGGCCGGCCCTTGTTCTTCTCTTCGTCCGAAAGCGTGAAGACGTCTTCGACGCGATCCGTCGCGTGATTGAACGCATTGCCTTCGGTTGAAATCCATGCCATTTCCGCGGATTCGCGCAACAGCACTTCGTAGTCCGCCTCGTTCGGCACATCGTGCTGACGCGCAAACGCGCCGACAATCACCGGCAGCAGCTTGTGAGCCGCGTCCATAGGAAGCGAGCCTTCGCGCTCAAGCTCCCAAAGCTGCGAAACGGCGAGCGGCGTCAACGGATCTTTCGACGAACTCACCACATTCGTCACCGCCTGCTGGAATTCCGCGGAGAAGCGCTCGGGATGCAACTCGCTCACGAAGAACTGCGCGATTTCGTCCGGTGCATCTTCGTGCGCGTACGCGCGGCCGGTCATGCCCAGTTTGTCGAGCGGATAACGGCCATTCAGCTTGAAGCCAAGCGGCCGGAGGATGCGGGTAAACGCCGCCTCGCCTGGCGGCAATGCGCCGTTGTTCTCCCAACGCACCGTGCGCAACGCGCCGTGATCGAAGTAGACGGAACCGCCGTTCGCGATTGCCTCGGTCGTGTAAGCGCGGCCATTCGGCGAGCGCTCGAGCAGGTCTTCGAACAGCGCCATGTTCATGGCCTGGGCGAGTTCGGCGCGCGTGACCGTGCCGTCTTCCCAGTCGCTCAGTGCGGTTGGGAATGTCAGCGTCGCAAAGAGCGACTCCGTTTTTGCCGGACCCAGCAGCTTCAATAACAGGCGTTCAACGTTCGAATTGCGCATTGGTTTTTCTCTCACTACGGGCTAGCCCGACATACGTGAACCGCATTATTCAAACTGTTGCGCACCTCGTAAAGCGAGATTAAATTGTCACTTGATGACTTTTCGGAACTAACATGCGCAAGTTCAAGATTCCCAACATGAGTGCGCTGCTCGCCTTCGAAGCTGCCGCGCGGCACGAGAGCTTCACTCATGCGGCAAAGGAACTGTTTCTCACGGAGAGCGCGATCTCACGGCAGATCGCGACGCTCGAATCGAATCTCGGCGTGCGTCTTTTCGTTCGCTCGAAGCAGCGCGTGATGCTGACTCGCGCCGGACGTCTATATGGCACACAGGTGCGCCGCGCGCTGGAGAATCTGGATCGCGACACGCTGTCCATCATTGCGCACGGCAGCGGCGGCGGCTACCTCGAACTCGCGGTGCTTCCCACGTTCGCGTCGCAATGGCTGATTCCGCGAATGAAGGACTTCAACGACCGCAATCCGGACGTTCGAATCAACATGGGCATTCGCACGGACCTGTTCCCTTTCGAGGAGTCGCATTTCGAAGCCGCCATTCACTATGGCAAGCCGACGTGGCCGGGCACGTCGTCGGACTATCTGTTCGGCGAGGAAGTCGTGCCGGTGTGTGCGCCGTCGCTGCTCGCAAAGCGCATCCGCAAACCGCAGGAACTGCTGAATTATCCGCTGCTGCATTCCACCACGCGCCCCGATGCCTGGTCGCGCTGGTTCGCGAATCTCGGCGTCGAAGACAACGCGACGATGCAGGGCGTGCGCTACGAACTGCATTCGATGCTGATCAGCGCCGCCGCTGCAGGGCTCGGCATTGCGCTGGTGCCCAAATTTTTCGTCGACGAACAACTGACGCAGTTGGGTCTGGTGATTCCGTTCGCCGCTACGGCGGTCGAAGAATCCGCATACTACCTGGTCTATCCAACCGAGCTCAGCCACGGCAAACCACTGGAACTGTTCAGGACATGGTTGCTCAAGGAAGCCGCCGCGTACAACGCGCAAAGCCGCTAGTGCACGCGGCCCGACTCCCTCACGATCAGCAGTTCCCCTTCTTCGCCTGTCCCGGCGGGCAGAAACCATTGCCCGGACCGCCCTGAGGATGGCCTTGCGGCACGACGACCACGCCCGGCGAATCGGGCACATAAAGCGCACAGCCGCTCAACAACGCGGCGCTTGCGGCAAGCAGGTAAATGATTTTTTTCATGAGGTTCCCCGACGAAGGGCTTGCGCGACAAGCGGAAATTCAAGCACGCACGTCGGCGTTTTAAACACGGTTTTCATTGGCGATTCCTCCATCATCGTTGTTGTGCCCTGAAGGATATGGAAACTCTACGTAAAAGAGATCGGCCAATTTGAAACGGACGGTAACTTCCGTCGATTTGACATTCTTTGTCATAACGGGCGAGACTGGGACTCGCGGCTCGCATATCATGCTTTCTGAGTGAGCTAAAACGTAGCATCCGCGCTTTAGCGGCGTGGTTAATAGCCGATCGAATTGGTTATTTGCCGCATTTGGACTAAGGTTTAGTAGCTCTTGGTTACACAACAAGAACGAACGTTGCGAGGTGAGGCATGCACACGCTAATCGACCTGGAGATCGCGCATCTTGCGCGAGTCATGAGTGCATCAATGGCCGGAGATCTCGCGGGGCCCATTCTTCCCGCCGCCTACTGGCGCGAGCGGCTTCATCAACTGCTCGATTCCCAGCACCTGACCAATGCGCAATTGCGTTCTATCGACGTCCTTCTGCTCCAACTGGACGAACTCGAAGCGCAAAGCTCGAATAGCCACGCTCACGGCGTCGCAATCAGCACGAGCTAATAATCCACAATACGCCACAATAAAGCGCGCAAGTTTTCCAAAGGAATTTTGGGCGCGCGGCATTGTCCGTATCGCGGATGCCAACGCGGTGGTTCCGGCGCTTCGTTAACCCGTCGTTAACCTTTAGCCACGTTTTCACAGGAACGAACTAATGAACAAATCCCGTCTATTGCTCGTGTCGATGATGGCCGCGGGTATGCTCGCATCACCGCTCGCGCTTGCACAGCCGCCGCACGACAACCCCGGCCACGGCGGAGATCACGGGCAGGGACCGAAGCACGGCAAGGGACCGAAGGGTCACGACAGCTACGACAGCCACGGCCATAAGCCGATGCCGCCGGGACACCGCCCCGACGGTCCTGGCAACTCGGCGAACGCGCCCGGACATTGGCGCAAGGGTGATCGGCTGCCTCCCGAATACCGCGACCGTCAGTATGTTATCGACGACTGGCGCGGGTATCGGCTCGCGCCGCCGCCGCGCGGTTATTCGTGGGTCGGCATCGGCGGCGACTATCTGATGGTGCAGTTGTCCACCGGCGTGGTTCTGCGAGTCGGACCGTAAGCGGCAACATCGTCCGGCCGCCGCATGCGGCTGTTCAACATCCGCTTGAGCGTGGCGATGACACATCGCCCGCTCGTCACATTTCGGCGGCAGGCCCGACGCGGTTTAACGCAAACCGAAGCGTCGCTGTGGCTGCTCAAACGCTCTTGCCTCGTACCTCGGCCACGCAAGCGGCTATCTTTGCGCAATTCCGTCCAGCGACTAAAGAATCGTCGCCGCGCCGCCGTTATATCCGTCATGCATACAAGCCACGTTGGCGCGCTTGCAGTGAGCCGCTGTAACTCGTCCGATATGCAGAATTTCAGCTCGCGATCCAACATGCGCGGCGCTTTACGTCAGCGCCGCGAGACGTTGTGACGACACGCGTAAGTCCACCGGCACAAGGATTAATTTCGAAAGACAACATCGACAGCAAGCCGTCATACTCTGTCTCTCCTTGGGGCGGAACATTCCGACAGCGGAATCGGAAGTTTCGCCAGACACCAGATCGATGCATGACCGCCGTCGCTTGACGGCACTCTCCGCGTAGCGCCGCACGCGGATCATGTGGAGCGTACTTGTTAAATGAGTTATAGCCCTGTCGTTCCGTTCGCTCACGACAAAGCCGCATCCGGCTCCTTCGTGGGCGGCGCGCCGGCGTTTCGCCAACTGGTTCGAATGATCGATCGCGTCGCGCCCACCGATCATCCGCTGCTGATTTTCGGGCCGACCGGTTCCGGCAAGGAACTCGTGGCACGCCGTGTTCACGCGCACAGCCAGCGCCAGGATCAACCCTTCGTCGATGTCAATTGCGGCGCGATTCCCGAGCATCTCGTCGAAGCCGAACTATTCGGGCACGTCAAAGGCGCGTTCACCGGCGCGGGCGAAAATCGCCAGGGGCTGTTGCAGCAGGTCGGCAAAGGCACGCTGCTGCTCGATGAAATCGGCGAGTTGCCGCTCGCGCTCCAACCGAAACTGCTGCGCGTGCTGGAGACGCGCACTTTCCGTCCGCTTGGATCGACCACCAACCTTCACTTCGGCGGACGCGTGGTGGCCGCAACGCATCGCGACCTGCGCGAGCTCGCACGCGAGGGACTCTTTCGCGAGGATCTGTTCTACCGGCTCGCGGTGTTCGTCCTCGCGGTGCCCGGACTGGAACAGCGCGTCGAAGACATTCCCGCGCTCGTCAACCACTTCGCTTCACAGCACACGCGCCGCCTCGAGTTTTCTCCGACCGCGCTGCGGCGTCTTTCGCAACATCCGTGGCCGGGTCATATCCGGCAATTGCGCAACCTCATCAGCCAGTTGAGCGTGCTTGCCGAGACCACGCAGATCGACGTGGATACGCTCGAGCCGTTTCTCGCCAACGAGGCGAGCGGGCCGGTGTCGCGCGCGAGTCTCGCGGACATGCTGTTGCAACTCGAAGGCCGCGACAAGCTCGGCGCCGCTGAAGATTTGCTGATCGACCGCGCGCTCGAACGCACGAGCGGCAACAAGAGCGCGGCGGCGACATTGCTCGGCGTGGGCCGCAAGACTATCGAACGGCGTCTGAAGTCGCGCGAAGAACATCACCGCGAAGCGCGCAAATGCCTCGAACATGCGAGAGCGCTGATCGAGGAATCGAAATTCGCCGAAGCGATTCCACCGCTGCGCCGCTGCCTCGATGTGCTGCAGACACCGAACGAACAGGGCGCCGTCCGCCGCTTGCAGTTCGACGCGTATCGCCTGCTTGGGATGAGTTTGCGCAGCGTGCACGGCTGGCTGTATGCGGAAGCCACCGCGTGCTACGCCGCGGCGCTCGCGATCGGCGAAGGCGTTTGCACGCCCGCGGAAATCGCCGCGATCCAGTTCGGCATCTGGACCACGCAGTTGACCACGCTCGAACTGAAGCAGGCGCGCGCGACCGCGCAGAACATGCTGGAGCGCGCGCAAAACGGCGGCGACCGCGTCTCGCTCGACGAAGCGCACGTCGCGATGACCAACACGTTGTTCTGGCTCGGCGACAGCGAGGAAGCGCTTGCGTGTCTTGCGCGCGGCAATCTGCTCGGCGTGGGACGCAACGACGTGCGCACCGGCTCGCAAGGCATCGACCTCGCGAGTCTCGCGTTGACTTTCGAAGGACTCGCCGCGTATCAGATCGGCGCCTTCGCGCAGGCACGCCGCGCGATGGAGATGCTGATTCTGCGCGCGTCGGAGCCGGGCGTGCACGCGCTCGCTCACGTCGTCAATCTGCAGGGCGCCGCGTGGCTCGCCGCGCTGTTCGACGACGTCGAGCGGCTCGGCCGGCTTGCGAGCGAACTGGAATCGGTGTCGATCGCGTACGGCTTTGCGTTCTATCGCGGCGTCGGCCAGGTGCTGCGTGCCTGTCATCTGAGCGCGCTCGGTCAAACCGACGAAGCGGAAACGATCATGCTCGACGGCTACGATAATCACGTCGTCTGCAATGGCGGCGCGCTGTTCTATTCGTTCAAGGCGTGGCATCACGGGGAATTGCTGCTGCGCGCTGGACGTGCAAAGGAATCCGAAGCAATGCTCGCAGCCGCGATCGATGAAACGCTCGCTCGTCAGGAGCGTGTCTATCTCGGCAAGCTGCTGGTCACGCGCGCACGCGCGCAATGGGCGCTCGGCGATGTCAACGCGGCGGAACTGGGCCTGCGCACCGCGCTATCGACCGCGCTCGCGTTCGGCTCGGTGCCCGCGCGCGTGGACGCGGCGCACTACCTCGCGGATCTGCTGCGCTCGACTGATCGCGTGCCGGAAGCGATCGAGACGCTTGAGCGCGGCTTGCGTTCGTTGCCCGCGGACGCCACGCCGCGCGTCACGGGCGCGGCCAAACTGCTTGCCGAACTTCAGCAACAGAGTTCTTTCGATAACTACACTAAAGGAATCGTCAATGGCATTTGACCTACGCCGGGAAGATCTGGAGCCGCTGCTATTGGGCGCGGCTTTTTTCGGGAGTGGCGGGGGCGGCACGATCGAATCCGCGCGGCATCTGGCCGCGCATTTCGTCGCCGGCGACTACTACCCGAGCGACACAGTGAAGGTCGTGTCCGTTGAAGAAGCCACCGAGGGCGCGGCCGTCATGGTCGCGTATCTCGGCGCGCCCGAAGCAATCAATTCCGCGACCTATCCGCTGGGCCCGGTGACGGCCGTGCAGAACGTGCAGGCGCGGCTTGCGTCGCAATCGACGAAACTCGCCTACGTCATGCCGCCGGAAAGCGGCGCGCTCGGCTTCACCGTGGCCGCGCTGGTGGCGGCAAAACTGGGCCTCGCGGTGATCGACGCCGACGGCGCCGGCCGCGCGGTGCCTTCTTTGCCGATGCTCACTTTCGCCGCTGCGGAGATCGACCCGCGCCCGGCGTTCCTCGTGAGCCAGGGCGGCCTGTGCGTCGAACTCGACGTGACGCCGCGCAGCGGCAATGCGGGTGCGCCGACTCATCAGCGCGACGTGTCGGCGATTGTCGAGCAGATGATGCGTCCCGTTGTCGCCGATCCGGAATTCGGGCAGTTCGGCGGACTCGCGATGTGGGTCATGAAGCCGGCCGACATCGGCCGCGCGACGCCGATCCGCGGCACGCTGACACGCGCGCTCACACTCGGGCGCGCGTTGCACGCGGGAGGAATCGGCAGTGCGCGGCAAATGACCGACTATCTCGTCGAATATTGCGGCCTTGCGGCGCGCGCCGTGTCGGAGCCGGGTGAACTGGTTTCCGCGGAAGTGGACACGAGCGGCGGCTTCGACGTCGGCAAGATCCGCATTCAGGCCGGGCAGCGTACCTACACCGTGATGTATCAGAACGAGTCGCTGCTCGTATGGGACAGCGAACGTCCGCAGCCGATCGTGCTCGCGCCCGATAGCGTCGCGTATTACGTCGGCGGGGAAGGTCAATCTGTGTTCAGCAACGGCGATCTCGTGAACGCCGATGGCTCGCTGAATCCGGCGATCGGCAAGCGTCCCGTGACGTTGATCGCCTGGCGCGCCGAAGCAGAACTGCGCAAGCCGGGGCTGATTCTCGACAGCTTCATGCAGTTGCTGAACTCGCTCAACTACCTCGGCCCGTATGTGCCGCTTGAAGCACTGCAGTCGCTGCAATCCGCGCGCAACGGAGAGGCATCTTGAACTCGCCCATTCGCATCTGCGTGCTCGTGCCCGTCGCCACGTCGCAATACAACGAGCGCATCATGAAGGCCATTGCGCCCGTCGTGCCGCCGGACGTGCATGTCGAGATTCGCAACATCGCCGAAGGGCATCCCGACATCGAGAACCGCACTAACTGGCTGCAAAACGGCATGCCCGTAGTCGAGCTCGCGCAAGCCATCGCCAACGACGGCTTCGACGGCATCTGGCTGACCGACTTCGATATGTGCGGCGTGGAAGCCGCGCGTGAGGTGATCGACATTCCGATCATCGGCGGCTTTCCGGCTTCGGCGTTCACGGCGCTCGCGCTGAGCCAGCGCTTCTCGATCGTCACGATCCTGCAAAGCACGCTGGCGATGCAGCGCGCTCATCCGCAGACCTATGGCATCGAGGATACGTTCGCGTCGATCCGCGCGATCAATTGCCCGGTCGCGCAACTGGAGGATATCGACGTCGTCATCATCCGCACCTTCGAAGCCGCGCTGAAGGCGATCAAGGAGGACGGCGCGCAATCCATTCTGCTCGGCTGCACCGGTTTCGTGGATGTCGCGAGCCGCGTCTCACGAATGTTGAGCGACGAAATGGGCGGCTTCGTGCCGGTCATCGATCCGAATCAGGCGGGCTTCAGCTTCCTCGTCTCGCTGGTGCGCATGCAGTTGCGCCCGAGCCGGCTGACTTACAGCAAGGTCAGCTTGGCGTCGTAGGTCTCGCGTCTGCTTATTCCAGTTCTTTCCAGTTCGTTTCAGTTGGTCCGGCGCGGCGCTTCGTCGCCCCGCCGGATGTCCCCGCCGTGGCCGCGTTCTGGCCGTTTTCGGCTTCGCTCTGCGTCCATCGCGCCCTCGCCTTTCGATCCTAACGGACGAAATCGCCGCTCCACGCCCCTTGCACGGCCACCTGGACGAAAACGTCCACTTTTAGGGCTGTACCTGGACGGGTTTGACCAGAATCATCGAGCGAATTTCGCCGATGCCCTACGCACAGCGGTATCGGCGAATGGCACGGTCATTGCTTATACAAATGCTCGTGGCCTTGAGCCCAACGAAATGCAAACGAATTCGTCCGAAATGCAGGGCGCCTGAGAGACCAGACAAGATTGCGCCGCGCCGCTGCTAACCGAGCGATCGCCGCACATGATCGCGATGATTCGGTTAGTTATACGAACGAGTGTCGATGCGCCAATTCCGCCGATAGCAAAAGGTTGTCGGCATCAGATTGAGAGAGGGCTGTGCTGTAGCAGTGACAGTGTCGAAACATCGCGAGGGCATGCTTCCACAGAGAAGCAGCTCGAGTTGCAACGCACTGAATGGCGGAAAATCTTTTGGCTATGTACCAGACGATCCGCTGCGGGGTTGGTCTGGCCGCCGTTGCCTGCGCCTGCGGGAGCAGCAACGGCGGCTCGTCCTTTGCAGTAGTCGCAAAGAGCAAGCTGCACGAGCAGTCCACGCCGCGTCAGACCGTTAGCGACGCCGCGAATAGACCAAGGCTGGCCACCCACGGGGGTTCGACAATGCATCACCACATTCTGGAAAACGAGCTCCTTCATCTGGAGCGCGTGATCGCATGGGCATCGCAAAAGCCTTTTCCGCCGACCTATTGGCGCGACCGCATCGAACATCTGAAAAGCTCTCCGCAGGCGCCGATGTATCACAAGCGCCTCGATCGTCTGTCGCGTCTCGTCGCTGAGCTGAGCGAATAACGCGGCCTTCAGGCAAGCGCTCCCGTCAGCGTGTTGCCGGCGACGAAAGGCGGCGCACTCTCGCCACTCACTCCTGGCACTGCACGTCCTTGCTCAGCACGACGATCAGGATAGGATACGTGCCGTGATCGAGGTCGACGCGCGCAACCACGGCGGTCAACGAGCTGTCGATCTGGTCGTACACGCTCACCTGTTCGCGGCGAAGCGTCGTAATGCCGGTACACGCGGACGCGCGGCCTTCGTCGGAGATCCGGCATTGAATCGGATGATCGGCGAGGTAGCGATACTGATCGCGCCCGGGCGTCGCAAGGTATTCGCGCACGCTCTGCTCCGAGCCGCCGACGCCTGTCACTTTTCCGATCGCACATTGCAGCGCGCCCGTGCCGCCGCTCGCGGGCGTTTGCGCGTTAGCGGCCGCACTCGCTGCGACGGCCGTCGCAAAGGTGAATGCCAAGGTCAATGCAAAGTGGTATCTCATCGCGCATGTTCGTCTGTCGGATTGAAGTGCTGAATTGTAAAGGCGCCGCGCGCATTGCGTTGCCGGCGTGGAATTTACAAGCCGTTGTAATAACTGAGAAAGCGCGATTCGCGGACGTTGTCCGCGCGCTCGGCGGGCCGGTTGGCCGAGCGTCGGCATAGCCGATGCTGCGCATACGACAACCTCACTTCAATCGCAGCACTGCAAGGAGCCACCGATGAGCGAAACACCCGCGCCCAACAAGCCCGATCCCCAGCAGTCCGAAGTCAGCCGCGGTACGCCGCCTGCCCGCACGCCCGAGTCGCTCCCGGAAACGGATCTCGAGCCGGACCAGCAGCCGGTGCGCGATATACCCGGCGTGGGTACGCCCGGCAGTCAGTCGCCTGCTCCGTGAGGCCGGTCTACATGGTCTATTGGTCGGAGACCATAGACGACGGCATCGTGCCGCGCTGCGCGTCGTTTCCCGCCGGCGCGATGGCGGACGCGTTGGCGTTCACCGAAACGTTGCGACGCCGTCAGTCGCGCGGCGAGCCCGTGTCTTTCGTCACGCTGTGCTCGGAGAATCCGAATTCGGTGGGACGGCCGGGCGTCGCCGATCCGCCGCCAGACTACGCGTGGAAAAAGCGCCGCGTTTGATCGAATCGACGCGCGGCTCAGAACCTCGTGCGCAGTCCGACCATCACGCTTCGGCCGCCCTCGGGCGCAATGTCCCGGACCACCGAGCTTGCATAGCGAATGTCCTGGTTCGTCAGGTTGTCGCCGCGAAGATAGGCGAGCCAGTCCGTCGCGCCGACGCGGAACTTGTAGGTGACGAGCAAGCCGAGCTTCGTATAGCTGGCTGTCGGCAGATCGTTCTCCGGTACGCGGTGCTGTCCCCATGCGTGTTCAAGTTCGGCACGTGCGCCGAACGGCCCGTAGCCGTAGTCGACCGCGAGCGTCGCGCGCAACGGCGAAATGCGCGGCAGCGGCTGATCGTTGTCCATGTTGCGCGCATGCGTGTAGTCGCCGGTGAGTTCCACGTCCACCTGATGCGCGCCCTTCTGAAACACGCGCCACTTGCCGTCGAGTTCGATGCCGTAGAACTCCGCCCGAACGCCACGATAGACGGCTTCGTTCAACGCATCGTCGGTGCCGGGCGCGACGACCTGGTCGGAGTCGTCCACGAGGCGCCCTGTGTTGAACTCGGTCAGATAGTTCTTGAAGCGGCTGTAAAACACGCCGACGCTGCCCTTGTTCGGACCGCTCGCAAAACGCAGCGACAGGTCGGTCGACACGGCCTTTTCTTTCTGCGCATCCGGGTTGCCGATCAGATACTGACCGGTCGCGTCGTGCGGACCGTTTGCATACAGCTCATAGAGCGCGGGCGCGCGCTCGGTATAGGCGACATTGCCCGCCACGGACCAGACCGGCGTCAGCTTGTAGAGCGCGCCGAGCGACGCACTGACCGCATTGAAATCCCGGTCGTGAGCGCTTGCGAACTTGTCGTTGCCGGCTGCCGTCGGCTGCTGTTTGACGTGCTCGTAACGCGCGCCCGCGCTCAGCTTGAACGCGTCGGTCACGTTCCACTCTTCGAGGCCGAAGAGCGCGACGTTGGTTGTTTGCGTCGTCGGAACGAGCGCCTCGTCGCCTAACGCGGAAAACGTGTTCTGGCTGAGCTGAACGCCGATCGCGCCTTCGAACGGACCGATCTTGCGATGACGCGCCTCGATCCGCGCCTCGTAGCCATGATTGCGGAACGTGGTGCTGGTCTCGCCGTTGTCGATCTCCTTGTGCTCGTAGTCCGTGTAGCCGAAATCGAACTTGAGCTGCGAGAACGGCCCGCGCAGATTGCGCACTTCCGACGCAAACGCGACGTGGTCCTGGTGCATGCGCAAACGCACGTCGTCTTCGGCGACGGAACCGTAGTTCGCTTCGAAGCCGTTGTACGACAGGCCCGCATAACCGTAGGCCCACGTATAGGCGCCGCCGAGCGCGCCGCCGTGCCAGCGGCCGTCGCTGTTGGGCAGGCTGCCGTAGGCCTCATTGGCATCGGGACCGTCGAGCGCGCGCTGGCGGTCCGAGTGCGCGAAGCCGGGAATGCGCTCCTTGCTGGTCTCGCGATCGAACGCGTCGACGTGAAACGCGAAGCGCCCGTTGCCGCCTTCGACCTGGGCCGCGCCGGCGCGCGCATCGTTTGCGCCGCCGTAGCTGGCATCGACGCCGCCCGTCAGTCCGTTGATCGGCTCGCGCGGAATGCGGTTGTCGATCGTGTTCACCACGCCGCCGATCGCGTTGCCGCCATACAGCAGCGCTGCCGGCCCGCGGACGATCTCGACGCGCTCGATCGTCAACGGCTCCTGCGGCACCGCGTGATCGTAGGACAGCGACGACGCATCCCACGCGGCCACGCCGTTTTCCAGAATGCGGATGCGGTCGCCATCCATGCCGCGGATGATGGGGCGCCCCACCATCGGTCCATATGTCGTGGTCGAGACGCCTGGCAAGCCGTTCAGCGTCTCACCGAGCGAGTTCGTCTGGCGCCGCGTCAGCGCGTCGCCGTACAGCGCGGTGGCCGGAGCGATCAGGTCGGTTTCGCCCAACGGATTCGCGGTGACGAAGACAGGCGCCAGCGAGCCGCCGGGCGCTTGCGTCGAATTCTGCGTGGGATTGACGTTGCCGGACTGCGCATGAGCCAACGCGGCGAGCAGCCCAAAGGAAAGCGGCGACAGCCGAAGCGCGCGCACGGAAGCGCGTGGAGGTTTTTTGTTCACGGTCTTTTCGAGAATTGTCTTTTTATGTCGGCCGTGCGTTTCCGTGAAATGTTATAACGTTGCACTAGAAAGACGCATTTCCGCCGGACTCACACTGGACGACCCGAACTATCGCCGATGCCGACAAGCCATCGCCCGACCGCGCCCAATGTCGTCGGAATGATATAACGTAACATTTATTACGTAAAGTGACGGAAGCTGCATGCACGCCGAACGAGCGTCGCCGGGACCGCTCAGCGACGCCTCATCAAAACGCGGCAAACCTCACTTCACAGCACACTCAGCCCGCGACCTCGCCAGCGCAACGGCCCGCTCGCAGGCAGCCTGCCGCGCCGCATGATCGACCTCGGGCCCCAACAGCGTCTTCTCGACGACGATAGATTCGACGTCCGTCACGCCCACTGAGCGCAACCAGGCTTCCATGAACGGCCGTTGATAATCGAACGAATGCGCGGGCGTGATCGAGTCGATCGAATAGTCGAGGCCGCGCGCGTAAATCACCACCGCGTTCTTGTCTTTGAGCAGCCCGTTGAGCCCTCGCTCGTCGAAAGAAAACAGCACGTTTCGTTGCGACACGACGTCGATAAAGTGCTTCAGCTTGTAGGGAATCGAGAAATTCCAGAGCGGCACCGAGAACAGCAGCGTGTCCGCGTCGTGCAACCGCTGCGCGAGTTGGCGGATCTGCGACCACGCTTTCTGCTGGCCGTCGGTGAACGGCGTGCCGCTGAGATCGGCATATTTGGCGTCGAGGGCATCGCCGTCGAATTCCGGCAGTTCGGTCGACCACAAATCGAGCACGTCGATTCGCGCGTCCCGATGAACTTCCCAGTAAGTGTCCAGATAAACGCGCGCCACTTCGAGCGACGCGGATCGCTTTTTACGCGGCGACGCTTCGACATGCAGCAGAGTCGGCATGAGATTGCTCCACACGGGTTAAGGTGCAGCCATCTCAACATAGTTCGACGCGGAATTTAAACGAAGTATAGTGAGCCGATTCAGTCGCAATCGCACTGAATCCCTGAACCGAGGAGTACGCGCCGTGTTCGATACCGTTTTGTTGCGTTCATTCGTGGCCGTCGTCAAGGAAGGCGGCTTCACGCATGCCGCCGCCCGCCTGAATCTGACGCAGTCCGCGGTGAGCGCGCACGTGCGGCGTCTCGAGAATCAGATCGGCCGCGAACTGCTCGCGCGCACCACACGCTCGGTCGCGCTCACCGCCGACGGCGAATTGCTGCTCGGCTACGCGCGCGCCATCCTCGCGCTCAATCAGGACGCGCAGGCGCAACTGTCGCGTGCGCCGAGCGAGGGCGAAGTCCGCGTCGGCCTGTCGGAAGACCTGTCCAACGTGCGGCTGATGAATGTCATGCAGGCGCTCGCCGTGCGCTACCCGCGCATCGCGTTCAGTGTGCGCGTCGGCATTCCCGCCGATCTGCTGGTCGCGATGGATCACGGCGAACTCGACGTCGTAATCGGCGGACGCTGCGACGGCGGCCGCCCAGGGCAAGTGCTGTGGCGCGAGCCGCTCGTGTGGGCGGGAGCGGAATGGTCTTCGCTGACGCACGGCGCGCCGGTGCCGCTCGCGCTATTTCCCGAGCCGTGTCCTTATCGCGAGGCCGCGCTCGCTGCGCTTGCACGCGGCGGCGTCGAGTATCGAATTGCGCTCGTGGGCTCGAGCGTCGCAGGTCTGCGTGCCGCGGCGCAGGCCGGCTTCGCGGTGACGCCGATAGTTCACACGCAACTGGTGAACGGCTTGCGCGTGATGCCGCCGGATGCCGGTTTGCCCGCGCTGCCGGATGTCGAGTTCACGATGTTCGCGTCGGGGGCTTCCTCGCCAAAGATCGCCGACGAACTCGCCGGCGCGATCGTGGAGGCGTTCGCGCACAAAGCGGAGGCGATAGAAGCGCGGCGCCCGCGGGCCGCGACGTCTGCGGCCACGATTAACGAATAGCCAGAGCCCAAGCGAAGCGCCGAACCCTCACGTAATCGACGCCCCCAACGCAAACGCCTTCTGAAGAAAATTCGCCGTCTTCGCCGGCGCGGCCTCCATCCGCGAGGCCAGCGACAGCCGGATCGAAATGGCGTTGCCGAGCACGTCGGTATAAGCGACGCCTTCCACGCGTATCTGACACACGGAAGCCGGCACCAGCGACACCCCGAACTCCGCCGCCACCAGATTCACGACCGACGAAAGCTGCGGCGCCTGTTGCCCGGCGATCGGCTCGAATCCCGCCTCGCGGCACGCTCCGACGATGACGTCGTGCAGCGTCGGACTCGCCTCCCGCGGCAGCATCACGAACGGGTCGTCGGCCAGAGCGGACAGCGGGATTCTGCGTTTCTTCGCGAGACGATGCGTTGCCGGCAGGACCACCCTCATCGGCTCGATGGCGATGTGATGGAACTGCACGCCCGCCGGCGACTGGCTGCCAAGGCGCACGAAGGCGACATCCACGCGGCCGTCGCCGAGATAGGCAAGCAGTTGCGCGGTGTTGCCCTCGGCAAGCGTGAGCGTGACGTTCGGATAATCCTGCCGATAAGCGCGAATCAGCTTCGAGACGACCGGGTTGAACGCGGCGGAGCCCGTAAAGCCGATGTTGAATTGCCCGATTTCTCCGCGCCCCGCGCTCTGCGCCTTTTCGACCGCAAGACGCGTGTCGTGCAGGATGCGCTGCGCGTCGGCGGCGAAGGCCTCGCCCGCCTCGGTCAACACGACGCCGTGGCCGGTGCGGCGAAACAGCCGCACGCCGATTTCGTCTTCGAGCGCATGAATCTGCTGGCTGAGCGGCGGCTGGCCGATGCCCAGTCTTTCGGCCGCGCGCGTGACGTTGCGCTCCTCGGCGACCGCGAGAAAGTAGCGGATGTGACGCAGCTCCATGCGATATCTGTAAAAGCTATTTCAGTAAGACGCGATAGATATTGGACAGTATATCAGCGGTGCGACAAAATATCGCCATCGCGCAGTCCGCGTCCTATAAGTCTGTCCCGCAATACATGGGCTTTTATCTTCGACGATGAAGGCAGGACGAGCCGCTCTTCTCGGAGCGCGCGGCGGTATGCGCCGTTGTGTTTATCTAATGAAGCGAAGGGGTCTACTGTGGCTGACACATTAAAAAAACCGAGGCCGGAGTTCCGGAACATCGGTATCGGGCAGATATTGACGGCGTATCGCCTGCCTCTTGCGGGGCGCGTGTCGATTCTGCATCGGCTGAGCGGCGGCCTGCTGTTCGTCGCGTTGCCGTTCCTGCTGTACCTCTTCGACCAGAGCCTGACTTCCGAGCTGAGCTTCGAGGTCTTCAAGGGCTTTCTCTCCAATATCATCGTCAAGCTCATCACGCTGGTGCTCGCGTGGGCCTACCTGTTCCATTTCTGCGCCGGCGTTCGCCACCTGCTGATGGACACCAACCATGAAGCCGTCACCAAAGAGAAAGGCAAGCAGACCTC
>Ga0307412_10000775_pt1 | contig 18441 bp, 17 predicted proteins | sample DK1Cmetagenome_3_FD_203823 | JGI IMG/M metagenome (GOLD analysis project Ga0307412, IMG submission 203823) | Maize rhizosphere microbial communities from greenhouse at UC Davis, California, United States - DK15-C-1 | ecosystem: Host-associated > Plants > Roots > Rhizosphere > Soil | place: USA...
GTAAGGGACGTCATGGAAATCTCGGGCGTTTGCTGGCGGGCTGGGTTCGTTTGCGCCGTGCCATCAAGGCTGCGTGCCGCCCATGGGGCGGTCGATGGAAGTCTGCCAGGCCTCGGCCAGATCCGCCAACAGGCGATCGGCAATTTCAAGCTGCTCGGCGTCCGCCTTGAGATTCGCCATCAAAAGCGTCCGGACGATGTAGTCGTAGAGGCGGGCAAGATTCTCGGCGATTTCCCCGCCCGCCTCCATATTCAGTCCGGTCTTCAGGCCTTCGTCGACAATCTTGATCGCCTTCGAAATGGCCGCGCCGCGCTCTGTCACCCTGCCTTCCTGCATATGGATGCGGGCCTGCCCGATCGCTGCCCGGGCGCCAAGATACAGCAAGGAGATCAGCCGTTCCGGGCTGGCGCCCAAGATCTGCGTTTCCAGGCCGATATCGGCGTAGGAGCGGACAGAATGGGAGCCAGTGGGACGGCGGGCGGCGTAAGTCATTAATGCATCTTCTATAAATTACTTGGATTTGGCTAACGCCGCGAACTGTTGGGTCAGGTAGTTGGCCGTGACCGTTTGCTGCGACACGAACTTGTCCAGCGCGACGAACTGCGCACGCATCGTCGCCATGGAGGCGACGCTGGAGGCGGTGGCGCGCGCCAGCTGGTCCTTCACATCCTTGATCGACTCATTCAGGCCGTCCTTGCGCAGCTGGATCGAACCGTTGCTGCCCAGGATAGCCTTGGAGGCGGTGTCGAACTTGGCGGCCAGACCGTCGGCCGACGTCATGATGCGCTTGACGTCGGCGGGGTTGGCGGTCAACGCCTTGTCCAGCTTGGTCTGGTCCAGCTTCAGCTGGCCCGTCTTCGGATCCGTGGTGATGCCCAGGTCGCCCAGCGACCGCAGCGTGCCTTCCGAGGTGACGACCTGCAGGGCGTTGGACATGGCCGATTGGATGCCGCGCGCCGTGCCGTCGCCCGTCAATGCCTGGTTCGTCTGCGCGGTGATGTCGAAGGCCGTGTATTTGGTGATCGTCGATTGCAGCGAGTTGTAGGCCGCCACGAAGTCCTGCATGGCCTTGCTGGCCACGGACGTGTCGCTCTGCAGCTTCAGCGTGACGGTCTTGCCGGGTTCGGTCTTGGCCGTCAGGTTCAGCGTGACGCCGTCGATCGCGGTCGAAATGCTGTTGCTGCTGCTCTTGACGATGATGCCGTTGATCGACACTTCCGCGTCGGTGGCGGCAGTCTGCTGCGCCATCGTGTCGGTGGGGCCGGTGTTGTAGTTCAGGATGTCCTTGAGCGCCTGGTCGCCCGTCACCGTGATGGTCTTCACGGACGCCTGCTCGCCGGTGTCCTTGGCGCTCAGCATCAGGTAGCTCGCCCCGTCACCGTCCGTGATGATGGTGGCGCGCACGCCCGCCTTGTCATCCGCGTTGATGGCTTTCGCGATACCGTTCAGCGACGTGTCGTCCGTCAGGTCGATCGTGCGCTTTTCACCGTTCGTCAGTTCGATTTCGAACGAGCCGGTTGCGCCGTTCGAAGCCGTCCGGTCCGCGACGACGCCCGACTGCAGCGTCTGCGCGGTCGCCAGGCGGTTCACCGTGATGGCGTACTCGCCCATCGTGGCGCCATCCGCGCCGATCGTCGCCGTCAAGCCATCGCCGGTGACATTGGGTTTCACGGCATCCAGCGTCGACGACTTGCCCAGCGCGGCGGCGGCCTTCTGCAGCGCCTCGACGGCGCTTTGCACCTGGCCAAAGGCGCTCACGCGAGCCTCGTAACTGGCTTGGCGATTGGTGTACAGACTCAGCTTTTTGTCCTCGGCGGCTTGAAGGTCCGTCAGGATCTTCTCCAAGGGCAAGCCGGTGGTCGAGCCGAGGTTAGTGATGGAAGCCATGTGAAATTCCTTTCTTGCGAAGCGATTCTGTCAAAAATACGGTGCCGGCGATTGGCCGGGTAAGGGCATAAGGCGGGCCTAATTCGGTGCTTCTCTCACGATTGGCGCCAAAACAGGCGCTAAACACCGTTTTAAGGGCCGCTTCAGGCTGTTGTTTTGATGCCATTGCCTTGCATATTCACGATCATTTTGGCGATTTTCAGTACGGTTTCGCTGGGGATGGTGCGAATAACATCACCCGTTTCCGCGTCCACGACCGACACCACGACTTGATGGACATTGGGGTCGATTTCGAACTGGAGTTGTGTGGACCAGGCTTTCATCTGGTCGTTGATCTCGTCGAGCGCCTTGTCCAAAGGCAGTTTCTGCGAGTCAGACTGGTCCGACGTGGCGCTGTCGGAAGCACCGCTATTGGTCGCGGCGGCCGCCGGCGTCACACTCACGGCCGGTTCGGCCACGACATGCGCCGACGTCATTGCAGCGGGTGCGTACGTAGCGGGTGCTAAGGGGGTTACGGCCATGATCACTCCAGCGGCGATGTGGGCGTCTCGGAGGAACGCGCTGTTTTCAGGGAATTCTCAGCTACCATAACGGCATGCCCGCAGGGAACTTTAGCCTCGGCGTGGCAGATGTTTCACGTGCTAAACAGTTGGATCGGGCAATGAGTGTCAAGACGGCGCTGCGAGTTATCGAAATCATCGAAACCTTTGCCCGCGAAAAGCGCGCGCTGCCCCTGTCGGAGCTGGCCCGGCTGCTGGATGTGCCCGTCTCCAGTTGCCTGGCGCTGATCCGCACCCTGACCGGCCTGGGCTACCTGTACGAAACCGGCCGCCGCCAGGGCTATTACCCCACGGGCCGCCTGTTGGCCATGGCCCAGCGCATCGCGCGGGCCGACCCCGTCCTGGACCGGGTCTATCCCAGTCTGGTCGAATTACGGGATGCAACCCGGGAAACGGTCGTTTTCGCCAAGCTGACCCAGGACGGGCGGGTGGTCTATCTGGATGTGCTGGATTCGCCGCATACCATCCGATACGCGCCGGTTGCCGGCGAGTTCAAAGACGTTCACGCAAATTCGCTGGGCAAGGCCCTGGTGTCGCTGATGGCCGAGCCGGCCCGTGCCGCGATGCTGTCGGGCATGGCGATGACCCGGTATAACGCGCGCACGCTCACCACCCCGCAGGCGCTGGAAAACGACATCCAGCAGTCGCGTCAGCGGGGATGGTTCATGAACAGCGGGGAATCCATTGCGGACGTCGGCGCCATCGCGTGGCCCGTCACCCTGTCGGGCGAGCACTACGCGATCTCGGTGGGCGGCCCGATCTACCGGATCGAACCGCAGCAGGAAACCTATGCGCGCATTCTGCGCGCCGCCTGCACCGGGCTGGAACAGCAGGCTTGAGGCGCTGCCGCGCCGAGTCGCGCGGCAGTCCGGTGGCCTCAGTACGACTTCGGCAGTCCCAGCACCTTTTCGGCGATGAAGCACATGATCAGTTGCGGGCTGACGGGCGCGATGCGGGGGATGAAGCTCTCGCGCAGCAGGCGCTCGACATGGTATTCCTTGGCGTAACCCATGCCACCCAGCGTCATCACGGCGGTCTGGCAGGCGTTGTAGCCCGCTTCGGCCGCCAGGTACTTGGCGGAATTGGCGTAGGGGCCGCAGGGCTGTCCCGCGTCGTAGAGGCTGGCGGCCTTGAACACCATCAGGTCCGCCGCTTCCAGTTGCATCCAGGCCTGAGCCAGCGGATGCTGAATGCCCTGGTTCTGCCCGATGGGGCGGCCGAACACGGTGCGTTCGCCGGCATATTTCACGGCCCGGTCCAGCGCGGCGCGGCCAATGCCCACCGCTTCGGCGGCGATCAGGATGCGCTCCGGGTTCAGGCCATGCAGGATGTACTCAAAGCCGCGGCCTTCCTCGCCGATGCGGTCGGCCACCGGAATGCGCAGGCCATCGATGAACAGCATGTTCGAGTCCACCGCCTTGCGGCCCATTTTCTCGATTTCCCGCACTTCGATCTTTTCGCGGTCCAGGTCGGTATAGAACAGCGACAGGCCTTGCGTGGGTTTGTCCACCTCGGACAAAGGGGTGGTGCGGGCCAGCAGCAGCATCTTGTTGGCCACCTGCGCCGTCGAGATCCAGATCTTGCGCCCATGCACCACGTATTCGTCGCCCTGGCGCACGGCGCGCGTGGACAGCTTGGTGGTGTCCAGCCCCGCGTCGGGCTCGGTCACGGCAAAGCAGGCCTTCTCGCGGCCCGCGATCAGCGGTTCCAGCCACCGCGCGCGCTGTTCGTCGCTGCCGAACACCACCACGGGATTCAGGCCGAAGATGTTCATATGCACCGCCGACGCGCCGGTAAAGCCGGCGCCAGAGGCGGCGATCGTCTGCATCATCAGCGCGGCCTCGGTCATGCCCAGCCCGGCGCCGCCATACTCCTGAGGCATCGCGATGCCCAGCCAGCCGTCGCGGGCCAGGTCGGCGTGCAGCGGCTCGGGGAAACCGCCTTCGCGGTCGCGTTCCAGCCAATATTCGTCGGGATAGCGGTCGCAGATGCGCGAAACGGCGTCGCGCAGCGCCAATTGCTCGGGGGTAAAGGCAAAGTCCATCATTCGTTTCCGTCTTGGGTAATGCCACGGTCGATCAGGGCGTCGATCCGGGTGGCGTCATAGCCGGCTTCGGCCAGCACCTCGCGGCTGTGTTCGCCCAGCCTGGGGGCGGGCCGGCGCAGGGACGTCGGCGTGCCCTGGTACTGGCCCAGCGGGGCGGTGGTGCGTATCCGGCCCTCGGAGGGGTGGTCGATTTCGCGGATGAAGCCGGTGGCGGCCAGATGCTCGTCCTGCAGCAGCCCGTCCACCGTGTAAAGCTGCGACGCCGGGATGTCCGCGCGCGCCAGGTCGTCCAGCCATTCCTGGCTTGTGCGCGTGCTGACCACCTCCGCCACGAACGCGTAGACCTCGCTGATGTGCACGGCCCGCGCCCCGTGGGTGCAGAAGCGCGGGTCCTGTTCAAGTTCCGGCCGGCCGATCAGCGTGAAGAAATTGCGCCAGTGCTTGTCGTTGTAGATCAGCAGGCAGATATAGCCGTCAGCCGTCGCGTAGGGCCGCCGATGCGGCGCGAGCAGCCGCGCGTAACCGGTCGGGCCCAGTGGCGGTTCGAAGGTCGCGCCGCCCAGGTGGTCGCCCAATACCAGGTGCGCCATGCCCTCGAACATGGGGATCTCAACCTGCTGCCCGCGTCCCGTGGTCTTGGCGTGCAGCACGGCCGACACCAGGGCGATCGCCACGTGCAGTCCGACGGCGCGGTCCGCAAGCGTCAACGGCGCGTAGCGCGGCACGTCACCGCTTTGTTGCGCGGACAGCGCGGCGATCCCGGTCTGGCCTTGAATCAGGTCGTCGTAGGCCGGACGCCCCGCATAGGGGCCCGTCTCGCCGAAGCCATAGGCGCCCAGGTACACGATGCGCGGGTTGCGCGCGGCCACCGCCTCATACGACAGCCCCAGCCGGGCCATGGCTTGCGGCCGGATGTTATAGAGCAGGGCATCGCAGCTTTCGGCCAATTTCAGGCAGGCATCCAGGCCCTCGGGCGTCTTCAGGTCCAGCACGATGGACCGTTTGTTGCGGTTCAGGTGCAGGTACAGGTGGCCCATGCCGGGGTTGCGCATGGGGCCCACGGCCCGCATGTTGTCGCCCGAAGGCGGCTCGACTTTGATGACGTCGGCCCCCAGGTCCGCCAGGGTTTGCGTGGCGTAGGGGCCCATCACGACCGAACTGAGGTCCAGGATGCGCACGCCGGCCAGCGGGCCGGCGCCCGGCGTCGCGTCAGAAGCGTTCTGCTGCGTCATTGTTGTTCGATCCCCGCATCGCGGATCAGCTTGCCCCACAGGTCGCGTTGTTCACTGACGAACTGGGCGAACGCCTCGGGCGTGCTGGAGAAGGCGTCGAAGCCCAGGCCGGCCAGGCGCTTCTTCACCTCGGGTTTGGTCACGACCTGATTGATCGCGGCGTTCAGTTTGGCCACGACGTCGGGCGGCAGGCCGGCCGGACCGAAGTAGCCGTTCCACGAATTCAGGTCGAAGTCCTTCACGCCGGACTCGGCCATGGACGGCAGGTCCGGCACGATGGCGCTGCGTTCAGCGGTGGACACGGCCAGGGCGCGCAACTGGCCCGATTGCACGAAGGGCAGGCCGGAGGCCAGGTCGGTGAACATGAAGTCGACTTGTCCGCCGACCACATCGGTCAGGCCTTGCGGCGTGCCTTTATACGGCACGTGCAGAATGTCGATGTTGGCGCGGTTGGCCAGTGTGGCGCCGGCGACGATGCCGGTGCTGTTGCCGCTGGCGTAGGTGATGCGGCCGGGGTTCTTCTTGGCATCGGCCACCAGTTCGCCCACGTTTTTCCACGGACGCTTCGGATTCACCACCAGGATGAAGGGCAGGTTGCCGCCGCGCGCGATGGGCGTGAAGTCCTTGACCGGGTCGTAGGGCACGTTCTTCATCAGCCAGGGCGCGGCCGAGTGCGACGTGTTGGTGGTGACGAAGAGGGTGTAACCGTCCGGTTTGGCGCGCGCCACATAGCTGGCCGCGATGGTGGCGTTGGCGCCGGGTTTGTTCTCGACGACGATCTGCTGGCCCAGGATGGCGGAAAGCTCGGACCCGAAGATCCGGCCGACGGCATCCGTGCCCGAACCGGCCGGGAACGGCACGATCAGGGTGATGGGTTTGTTGGGATAGTCGGCGGCGTGCGCGGCCGGGGCGGCTATCACGGCGGCTCCGGTGATCAGCGCGGCGCCCAGCAGGCGTAGGTTTCGCATGGTTTGTCTCCAGTTTTTGTAGTCAAGCGCGGCTCTTCGTCCGCGGCTTGTCGCTGCGCCGTCAGGCGGCAGGGGGTGGCGCCGGGAAATCGCGGATCACGCGATCGGGGGATTCTTCATAAGGGGGCGTGTAGATCACCAGCAGGCGGGCGGGCTCGTCGCTGGTCACGGTGAAAACGTGCGGGATGTCGGGGGGGAAGTAGCAGCAGTCGCCCGGGCCCATGTCGGCCCATTCGTCCTGCACCTGCGCGCGCGCCGTCCCCGAAATCAGGTAACAGACCTGTTCGATGCCCGGGTGGGCGTGCGGCAAAGCGCCTTTGCCCTTGTCGATCACGCCCAGCAGCACTTCCACGCCGCGCGCGCCGACCGTCTCGGGGCTGATCAGCCGGCGGTTCAGCGTGCCGGTGTGGTTGGCGGGGTGGTAGCCCGGAACGTCGGCCTCGCGGACCAGCCAGCTTGGGGTTTTCTGCTGCGACATGTTCATCCGTTTAAATTTTCATACGTAAATTTATTTTCATGTATGAGAAAAACATCGGCAAGCGCTTTTTCGGTTCAGATACCGTGCCGCGCCCTAGGGGATTAGGGAAAACACCGTGCGCGGACTGTTAAAATTCGCGGCTGATCTCACTTCGCGACCCCGCCATGTCCACTGTTCGCCCGCCCGACGCTTCCGCCACCCTGTCCGATTGGCTCCAGTACCTGGAATCCATCCACGCCACTGCGATCGACATGGGCCTGGACCGCGTCCGCGACGTGGCCGCGCGCATGGGGCTGGAACTGTCCGGCGTCAAATTCGTGGTGGGCGGCACCAACGGCAAGGGATCCACCTGTGCCATGCTGGAAGCCATCCTGCTGGCGGCGGGTTACAAGGTGGGGCTGTACACCTCCCCGCACCTGATCGACTTCAACGAGCGCGCCCGCGTCAATGGCCAGATCGCCTCGGACGACGCCCTGATCGCCCAGTTCCAGGCGGTGGAAGCGGCCCGCGGCGAAGTCTCGCTGACTTACTTCGAGTTCACCACGCTGGCCATCCTGCGCCTGTTCTCGCAATCGCGCCTGGACGCCGTCGTGCTGGAGGTTGGCCTGGGCGGCCGCCTGGACGCCGTGAACATCATCGATGCCGATTGCGCCATCGTCACCAGCGTCGACCTCGATCACACCGACTGGCTCGGCGACACCCGCGAGAAAATCGGCTTTGAAAAAGCCCACATCTACCGCGCCGGCCGCCCCGCGATCTGCAGCGATCCGGTGCCCCCGCAATCGCTGCTGGACCATGTCGAGAAAATCGGCGCCGAACTGTGGCTGTTCGGGCGCGACTACAACTATTCCGGCGACCGTCAGCAATGGGCTTACGGGGGGCGCGAACAGCGCCGCAGCGCGCTGGCCTACCCGGCGCTGCGCGGCGCCAACCAACTGCTGAATGCCTCGGCCGCGCTGGCCGCGCTGGAATCCGTGCGTGACCGTCTGCCGGTGCAGCAGCAGGCCGTGCGCCTGGGGCTGCTGCAGGCCTCGCTGCCGGGCCGTTTCCAGATTCTGCCCGGCCAGCCTTCGGTCATTCTCGACGTGGCGCACAACCCGCATGCGGCCGCCGTGCTGGCGCAGAACCTGGACAACATGGGTTTTCATCCGTACACCCACGCGGTGTTCGGCATGCTGAACGACAAGGATCTGGCGGGCGTGGTGGCCAAGCTGGGCACCCGTATCGATCACTGGTATTGCGCGAGCCTGCCCGGGCCGCGCGGCACGTCCGGCGAGGCGTTGGCGGAACAGGTCGCCGCCGCCTTGCCGCCGTCGCCGGCCGGCGCCGAAAGTCCCAGCATCGCGGCCTTCGCGGATCCCGCGCAGGCCTTCGCCGCTGCGCGCGAACGGGCGGTCGAGAATGATAGAATCGTGGTGTTCGGGTCGTTTCTCACCGTGGCCTCGGTTTTGCAGGCTCTGGGTCGCAAGGCATAGGCAAATCGGGACTTGGCGGCCCACCGCCATATTGCCGCAAGGCGCCGCAAGGAATTCTCTTCCATGGGTTTTTTCAAACGCAAAGATCCTGCCGATCAGGCGCAGTCCTCCAAACGGGCGGCAGTGCCTAGCGAGGTGCAGGCTGCGGAGCTGCGCGGCCGTGCGCGGCGCAGGCTGGCAGGCGCCGTCGCCCTGGTGCTGGCGGCGGTCATCGTTCTGCCCATGGTGCTTGATTCGCAGCCGGTACCGGTTGCAGACAACATCCCGATCCGCGTGCCGGAACGCAACACGCCTTTCCAACCGCAGGTAAGCGAGCCGCAGGCCACCGCGCCAGCCGCGTCGGGTTCCGCCGCCGCGCCGGGCACGGCGCCCGCCGATCCCGCCGCCGTCCCTACGCCGCCGCCGGTCACTTCCGTGCCGCCCGTGGCCGTCGCGCCGACGACTACGCCCGCCACGCCCGTGACGCCGCCGCCGGCCACGCCGCCCAAGCCTGACGTCAAGCCGAAACCGGAACCGAAGCCCGAGCCCAAGCCGGCCACGTCCAAGCCCGACGCGCGCTCCGATGACGGTGCGCGTGCCCTGGCCCTGCTGGAAGGCCGTTCGGCGCCGGCCGCCGCCGCGCCCGCCCCGAAACCCGCCGCCAAGGGCAATTTCGTGCTGCAGATCGCCGCCTACACGACGTCGGAAGACGCTCAGTCGCGCCGCGGCAAGCTGCATCAGGCCGGTGTCACGAACGCATTTGTGGAACAAGCCTCCATCGGGGGCAAACAGCAGTACCGTCTGCGCGTGGGGCCATTCCCTTCGCGCGAGGCGGCGCAGGCGGCCCAGGCGCGTTTGCGCACCTTGGGCTATGACAATGGTTTCATTGCCGCGCAATAGTGACCGGCTTCGACTTCGTCGTGCTGGCCATCCTGGCGGTCTCGGGTGTGCTGGGCCTGGTGCGCGGCTTGCTCAAAGAGGTGCTGTCGCTGGTCGCCTATCTGCTGGCCTTCGTGGCCGCGATATGGTGGGGCCCCACTGTCTACACGTGGCTGGAGCCCTATATTGAAACGACGCTGCTGCGCATGGGAGTCTCATACGCCGTGGTGTTCATCCTTGTGCTGCTCGGTGTGGGTTTGGTCAACATGACGCTAGCCGCCTTGATCCGCAGTACCGGGCTCAGCCCAGCCGACCACGGCCTGGGCGGAATGTTCGGGCTGGCCCGTGGTCTGGTGATCGTCCTGGCGCTGGTCGCCGCTGCGGGCTACACGCCGCTACCCCAAGAGCCGTGGTGGAAGGACGCCATGTTTTCGCATTCGGCCATCGAGGCCATCAAACATATCAAAACGTGGCTGCCGCCGTCTTTGGCGACATGGCTGCCGTATTGATTAGCTTCAAATCAACCAGGAAATCTCACCATGTGTGGAATCGTAGGGGTCATCGGGCGCGGGCCGGTCAACCAGCTGCTCTATGACAGCTTGCTGTTGTTGCAGCATCGCGGGCAGGACGCCGCGGGCATCGCCACGTCGCAAGGCAACCAATTCAATATGTACAAGGCTCACGGCCTGGTGCGCGACGTCTTCCGTACGCGCAACATGCGTTCGTTGCCGGGTACGTCTGGCGTCGGCCAGGTCCGCTATCCTACCGCGGGCTCCAGCGCCAGCGAGGAAGAGGCCCAGCCGTTCTACGTCAACGCCCCGTTCGGCATCATGTTTGCCCACAACGGCAACCTGACCAACTGGCGCGAACTGCGCGAATCGCTGTACCGCGTCGACCGCCGCCACATCAACACGAATTCCGATTCGGAAGTGCTGCTGAACGTGCTGGCGCACGAGCTGCAATCGTCGGCCAATGGCGTGTCGCTGGATGACGACGCCATCTTCCGCGCGGTGTCCGCCGTGCACAAGCGCGTGCGTGGCGCCTATGCCGTCGTGGCGCAGATTTCCGGTTACGGCCTGCTGGCTTTCCGCGACCCCAACGGCATTCGGCCGCTGTGCATCGGCCGCATGGAAACCGACGAAGGCGTCGAATGGATGGTGGCCTCGGAATCCGTGGCGCTGGAAGGCAGCGGCTTTGTGTTCGTGCGCGATGTCGAGCCCGGCGAAGCCGTGTTCGTCGACCTGGACGGCCGTTTCGTCAGCCGCCAGTGCGCCGACAATCCGCAGCTGGTGCCGTGCATTTTCGAATACGTGTACTTCGCGCGTCCGGATTCGCTGATCGACGGCGTGTCGGTCTACGACGCCCGCCTGCGCATGGGTGAATACCTGGCCGACAAGGTCGCGCGCAACATGCGCCTGGGCGACATCGACGTCGTCATGCCGATTCCGGATTCCTCGCGTCCCGCCGCCATGCAGCTGGCCGCCCGCCTGAACCTGGACTACCGCGAAGGGCTCATCAAGAACCGCTACGTGGGCCGCACCTTCATCATGCCGGGCCAGGCCGTGCGCCGTAAGTCCGTGCGCCAGAAGCTCAATGCCATCGGCATGGAATTCAAGGGCAAGAACGTGCTGCTGGTCGATGACTCCATCGTGCGTGGCACCACCAGCCGCGAAATCGTCGACATGGCGCGCGCCGCCGGCGCCAACAAGGTGTATTTCGCCTCGGCCGCGCCTCCGGTTCGTTTCCCCAACGTCTACGGCATCGACATGCCGACGCAGTCCGAACTGATCGCCACCGGCCGCACCGACGAGGAAATCGCCCGCGCCATCGGCGCCGACTCGCTGATCTACCAGGACCTCGCCGACATGCAGCAATCGGTGCGCGATCTGAACCCCAAGATGTCGCGTTTCGAAGCGTCGTGCTTCGACGGTGAATACGTCACCGGCGACATCACCGCCGAATACCTGGCCCGCCTGGGTCAGTCGCGCGCGGAACCGGGCCAGGACGAAGGGGCAAGCGGCTTGCAGTTCAACATGGGCTACGCCGCGAACGACGCCTGACCCGCTGTTGTTCCCCCCAATGAAAATGCCGTCCCTCGGGACGGCATTTTTTTGGGCCTCGATGGCTGGGGCAGGGCGTCAGCCCTTGGCGTCCCACAGCGTTTCCCGCGTGGCTTCCAGATGCGTCAGATACAGGCGCAGGTCGAATTCGTACTGGTGATAGTGCGGCTCCATGCGCAGGCACAGATTGTAGAAAGCCTTGTTATGGTCCTTCTCTTTCAGGTGCGCCAGTTCATGCACCGTGATCATCTTGAGAAACTCGGCGGGCACGGACTTGAACAGCGTCGCCACGCGGATCTCGTGCTTGGCGCGTAATTTTCCACCTTGCACGCGCGAGATGTACGTGTGCTGACCCAGCGCATGCTGGATGACGTGGATCTTGCTGTCGTAGGCCACCTTGTTGATCAGGTCGCCGTTGCGCAGATAGGTGTTCTTCAGGTCCGTCACGTACTCGTACAGCGCGCGGTCGGTCCGCACCGCGTGCGGGCCGTCGGGGTAGCGCGCCAGCAGCGCGGGTCCCAGCTTGCCCTGGTCAAGCAGCGTCTGGGCCTGCAGTAGCAGGGTTTCCGGGTAGCCGGTCAGGTATTTCAAGGTCGTCCTGCGCGGGCTTGCCGTTTACTGCGCGCCGCCGCGCCGGAAGACGACGGGCAGCGCCATGAAGAACAGAACCACGAACAGCGCCAGGCTCCACAGGGCGTACTCGATGCCCAGCACCGGCACCTTGGCGTCCATGCAGGTGGCGAAGATGCCGAACAGCCACGGGATGGCGCTTTCCAGGCCGATGCCGGTCATGAAGCGGTCGGCAAAGGTCTGGTCGCAGGACAACATGTTGGCGGCGACGCTGTATTGGTACCAGGCCGCGGCCACGCCGCCCAACGACAGCAGGGCGGCCAGGGCCGCGGCGATGCGCGTCAGCGCGCGCCCGCCACCGAAGCCGCCGATCAAGGCGACCACCCCGATCACCAGGTAGATCAGGCGCTGCATGACGCACCAGGCGCACGGCGGCATGTCGAAAACATGCTGGGAGACGAGGGCCACGCCGACGGCGCCGAAGCAGAACAGGGCGATCAGGCGAAGCAGGCGTTCGGAACGAGTGGTCATTGTTGTTGCGGATAGCGGGTTGGTCGGGGCGGGATCTACGTCCAGCTTGGCTTAGGCCTTGGGAATCGGAATTGGTTGCATGACTTGCGTCAACACACCCAGCATCAGGTCGCGCGCGCCTTCCCAGAAGATCTGTACGCCCAGGCAAAGCATGATGAAGGCGGATAGCCGCATGAACACGGCGGTGCCGTTGTCGCCCAGCCGGTGCAGCATCTGCGCGGCGAAGCGCAGGCAGATATAGAGCGTCAGCGATACGGCGATGATGCCGGGGATCGAGCCGCCCAGCCGCACCAGGCTCAACACGTGGTTCTGGTCGCGCAGCGAAACGCCCACGGTGATGGCTGCCGCGATCGAGCCCGGGCCGCAACTGATCGGGAAGGTCAATGGATAAAAGGCGCGGGCCTTGGCCATTTCCGGCGTGAAGGACTCGGCCATGCGCGCCACGCGTTCGGTGTCGGCATCGGGCGAATTCACCAGCCGCCACGCGCTGGCAATCACCAGCATGCCGCCGCCGACCCGCACGATGGACAGCGAAATGCCGAAGAAGCTCAGCAGCACGTTGCCGGCCACCATGGCCACGATCAGCATCAGGCAAACATTGATCGCCACCCGTTTGGCCAGCACCATCCGCGTGGACGATGAGGCGCCTTCGGTTAACGACAAGAAAATGGGCGCGATGGCCGGCGGGTTCAAGAAGGGCAGAAGCGTGGCCAGCGCGAAGAAAAAGCTGCCACCGAAAACGCGCAAATAGTCATTGAGCTGCATGGGAGCGGGCATCGCCGGGCCGAAAACCCGGATTGTATGCGGTCCGGGGTGGTCTGGCGATGCCTGGGGGCCGGATCAGGCGACGCGCTGCTGCGCCTCTTCGCCGGCCAGCGCGTCCAGCACGTCGCGTTCGAACTGCATCTGGCTGCGGGGGCGCGCCAAGGTCGAGCCGTCCACGATGAAAACGTCTTCCACGCGGTCGCCCAAGGTCATGATCTTGGCCATGAGCAGGTTGACCTCGTGCTGGGCGAATACGCGCGCCAGCGCGTGCAGCAGCCCGGGGCGGTCGGTCGCGGTGACCGACAGGCGCCACGAGGTGCTGCGCTCGTCGGGCTGCAGCTCGGCTTGCGGCATGACGGGGAACACCCGCGACACCCGCGACTGCCGGTTGCGGCCGTAGTAGCCTCCGCGATTCGGTTGCGTCTGGGCGGCCGCGTGCGGGTCCTTCAGGCGTTCGGCCAGCTCGTGTTCGACCAGCGTGGCCTGGGCGCGAAGATCGCTGGCCCCTTCGGGCAGCAGCACGATGAAGCTGTCCAGCGCCCAGCCATGCCGCGTGGTGTGAATGCGCGCGTCTTGAATGGACAGGCTCTTGGCGTCGAAGTAGCCGCAGATGGCCACGAACAGGTCTGGCGCGTCGCGCGTGTAGACCATGATCTGCAGGCCTTCGCCCTGTTCGGTGGGGCGGGCCTTGACGACGGCCTGCGCGGGCGCGACCTGGTGGTACAGGTGGCGCGTGTGCCACGCGATGTCCGAGGCGTCGTGGCGCAGAAAATAGGCCACGTCCAGCTGGTTCCAGAAGGCCTCGCGAGCGTCGTCGCGCAGGCCGGCCAGTCGGGTCAGGCGGGCGGCTTCTTCCTTGCGTTCGGTCAGCACGGTGTGGGCGTCGGCGTGGGCGCCGCCCAGCGCTGCCAGCGTCAACTTGTACAGGTCTTCCAGCAGCTTGCCTTTCCAGGCATTCCAGACTTTGGGGCTGGTGCCGCGGATATCGGCCACCGTCAACAGGTAAAGCGCGGTCAGATGGCGTTCGTCTTTGACGGTGGCGGCAAAATCCTGCACCACCGCCGGGTCGGACAGGTCGCGCTTTTGCGCCACGGCCGACATCAGCAGGTGCTGGCGCACCAGGAATTCCGCCAGCTTGGCGTCTTCGGGGTCCATGCCGTGGTCTTGGGCGAACTTGCGCACTTCGCGCGCGCCCAATTCGGAGTGGTCGCCGCCCCGGCCCTTGGCGATGTCGTGGAACAGCGCCGCCACGTACAGCACCCAGTGCCGGTCCAGGCCGGCAATCAACTGGCTGGCCAGTGGATACTCCTGAGCGTGTTCGGGCATGGTGAACCGGCGCAGGTTGCGCACCACCGCCAGCGTGTGCTGGTCAACCGTGTAGGCGTGGAACAGGTCGTGTTGCATCTGGCCGACGATGCGGCGGAACACCGGCAGATAGCGCGGCAGGATGTTCAACATCGTCATGCGCCGCAGCTCGTGCACGATGCCGCGCGGCTGCTGCAGGATCTGCAGGAACAGCTTGCGGTTGACCGGGTTGCGGCGGAACTGCGCGTCGATGCGGTGGCGCGAATGCCAGATGGCGCGCAGCGTGCGGGCCGACATGCCCGTCAATTCGGGGTGTTGCTGCATGACCAGGAAGGCGCGCAGCAGCAGCGTGGGATTGCGTTCGAAGCCGTCGTCCCGAATGATGTCCAGGCGATCGCGCAGATTGCGGAAATCGTCGTCGATGTCGCGCGCGTCGCTGTCGGGGCGCGGAAACAGGCGTTCTTCGATGTTCTGCACCAGGATGCCGTTCAACTGGGTGACCAGCCGCGCCGCCCAGTAGTAGCGCTGCATCAGCAGTTCGCTGCCGCGCCGCGTGGCGGTGGCATGAATGCCGTAGACCTCGGCCAGCGCCGGCTGCAGGTCGAACAGCACGCGGTCCTCGCGGCGGTTCGACAGCAAGTGCAATTCGATGCGCAGGCGCTTGAAGGCCTGCTCGGCCTTTCGCAGGTCGCGCGCTTCAGATGACGTCAGCAGGCCCGCCTGGGCCACCGATCGCCAGCTATTGCCGAATCCGGCCGCGCGCGCCATCCACAGGATCACCTGCAGGTCGCGCAGGCCGCCGGGCGACTCCTTGCAGTTCGGTTCCAGGGCGTAGGGCGTGTCATGGTAGCGGGCGTGGCGCTGCTGCATCTCGACGCGCTTGGCGCGGAAGAAGGCGCGCGGGTCCAGCCGGGATTTGGTCGCAGCGTCGAATTTCCTCATCAGCGTGCGGCTGCCGGCCAGCCAGCGCGATTCCAGCAGCGCGGTTTCGACCGTGATGTCGGCGTCGGCTTCGCGCTCGCAATCTTCAATGGTCCGCACGCTGTGGCCGGGCTCCAGACCCAGGTCCCACAGCGACGCCACCAGCCGTTCAATGGCGGTTTCGTCCTCGCGCGTGGGGGCGTGCGGCAGCAAGATCAGCAGATCCACGTCGGAATGCGGGTAAAGTTCGCCGCGGCCATAACCGCCTACGGCAGCCAGCGTGGCGCCAACCGGCAGGGGGCAATGCTTAATCAGGTCGCGAAGCGCCGCATCCACGATGCGCCGCAGCTCGGACAGCAGCGTGTCCGGCCGTTCGTGCTCCCGGAACTGGGCCACCGCGGCCCGCCGGGATTGCTGGATGCGTTCACGCAGGGAGCTCAGGATTTCGGCGGTCATGGCGGCGGGCGGCAGGGCCTCAGACGGCGGGGATGACGATGGGCTCGGTAATGAATGCAGGCGGCTGCGGCATGCCCGGCGATAGCGTCAGCACTTCGTAGCCGGTGTCGGTCACGCAGACAGCATGCTCCCATTGCGCCGACAGACTGTGGTCGCGGGTCACGACCGTCCAGCCGTCGGACAGCTGGCGGATCTCCCGGCGGCCGGCGTTGATCATGGGCTCAATGGTGAAAAGCATGCCCGTCACCAATTTCACGCCCGTGCCGGGCTTGCCGTAATGCAACACCTGCGGATCTTCATGGAAACGCTGGCCGATGCCATGGCCGCAGAACTCGCGCACCACGGAAAAGCCGTGGGATTCGGCGTGCTTCTGGATCGCGTTGCCGACATCGCCCAACGTGGCCCCGTTTTTCACCTGCTGGATGCCTTTCCACATGCACTCGAACGTGATGTCGGTCAGGCGCCGAGACAGGATGGATTGCTCGCCCACGGCGTACATGCGGCTTGTGTCGCCGAACCAGCCGTCCTTGATGATGGTGACGTCGATGTTCAGCGAGTCGCCGTTTTTCAGCACTTTGTCACCCGGGATGCCATGGCAGACCTGGTGGTTCACGGACGTACAGATGGCGCCGGTGAAGGGCGGGTAGCCGGGCGGGGCGTAGCCGACGGTGGCTGACTTCACTTTCAGTTCGTCAGTCAGGTATTCCAGGCAGAGACGGTCCAGCTCACCGGTGGTGACACCCGGCTTCACGTGGGGGGTGATGAAATCGAGGACTTTGGCGGCGTCCTGGCAGGCGGCGCGCATCTTGGCCAGGTCGGCCGGGTTGGTAATTGTGCCCATGGAGTAACTTGACGATCTCTCGCTTGAATGTCTGCTTGAAAGAATAGTAGAATTATAGGCTTCCCTAAAATTTTGGGGAGCAATCGGGTTACGGCAAGAGCCGATTCCAGTTGATGTGGCCAAAAATGGCCCGGCATGGATCAGCCGATAAGTTTGTCCTAAGCGTTTGTTAGTCAGTCAGCCAATCCCATGAGATCGGCGGCAAGCCCTGAAGTTTCACCGCAAGCGAAGGTTGTGGAGCGAAATCGGGCGGGTCGTCAGGCTCTGGGGCAGGTGGGCGGGCCGGGCGCAAGGGGCAGGGTACTGGCAGGATGTGTGCGGGGGCGTTCAAGGCCAAGAAAGCTGGGGCACGGCGTGCTTGTAATCCCGGTCATGTTTTAGAGCGGCGATGCAGGTTCGGTATGGGCGTCGGATTAAGTTCTTGAAAACACTCGTGTTTTCTTAAGAAATGCCCCGGTGGCCTGATGCGCATGGCGCGGTGATCTTGGTGGCTGCAAAGCCCTGTGGTTGCACAAGCCCAATGCGAAGAGCTGGATTTCGCTGCCAACAAAACAAGTCCGGGTGCGCTGAACGGGCAACCGCCGGAAACTTCCAGGATATTCCTGGAGTGTCTGGGTCAGCGCAATGCAAGTGTGCGGTGCAAGGCTCTCGTCGTGGCGGCCGTCTGGGTTTATCGCGGCAGCGTAGTATGTTTATTGCGGCAGTGATCGGTCGGCCCGGTTAAAATTTTTGTCCATCCCGCATGTTGCGGGAAATCGCGCGCAACACCACCCAGGGTGTCAGCCAGATGCTGATGCAGGTGCGGCGCAAGAAACCAACCCTTGGAGAATTACATGTCTTTGATGCGCGAAATGCTGGAAGCGGGTGTCCACTTTGGTCACCAGACCCGTTACTGGAACCCCAAGATGGCTCAGTACATCTTCGGCCACCGCAACAAGATTCACATCATCAACCTGGAAAAGACGGTTGATAAGTACCAGGAAGCCACCAAGTTCGTGAAGCAGCTGGCTGCTCGCGGCGGCAACATCCTGTTCGTCGGCACCAAGCGCGCTGCACGCGACCTGGTTGCTTCCGAAGCGGCCCGTTGCGGCATGCCCTTCGTCGACGCCCGCTGGCTCGGCGGCATGCTGACCAACTTCAAGACGGTCAAGACCTCGGTCAAGCGCCTGAAGGACATGGAAGTCATCGTCGCCGACGGCGGCGCTGAGCGCATGATCAAGAAGGAAGGCCTGCTGTTCCAACGCGAACTGGACAAGCTGAACAAGTCGATCGGCGGCATCAAGGACATGAACGGTCTGCCTGACGCCATGTTCGTCATCGACGTCGGCTACCACAAGATCGCCATCGCTGAAGCCAAGACGCTGGGCATCCCCGTGGTCGCCGTGGTTGACACCAACCACTCGCCCGACGGCATCGACTACGTCATCCCCGGCAACGACGACTCGGCCAAGGCCATCGCGCTGTACGCCAAGGGCATCGCCGACGCA
>Ga0307412_10000776_pt1 | contig 18435 bp, 12 predicted proteins | sample DK1Cmetagenome_3_FD_203823 | JGI IMG/M metagenome (GOLD analysis project Ga0307412, IMG submission 203823) | Maize rhizosphere microbial communities from greenhouse at UC Davis, California, United States - DK15-C-1 | ecosystem: Host-associated > Plants > Roots > Rhizosphere > Soil | place: USA...
CAGGCGGCCTCGACACCAGCGCGGCGCTGCACTGGATGCGGAGCAAGGGTGCGATCCCGTACGCGTACACCGCAAATCTCGGTCAACCCGATGAGCCGGACTACGACGACATCCCGCGGAAGGCGCTGAAGTACGGGGCCGAGCAGGCCCGGTTGATTGACTGCCGCGCGCAACTGGTCGCCGAGGGCATCGCAGCGCTCCAGTGCGGTGCGTTTCACATCACCACCGCGGGCGTGCCCTACTTCAACACCACCCCGCTCGGGCGCGCGGTCACGGGAACGATGCTTGTGCTCGCGATGAAGGGCGACGACGTTCACATCTGGGGCGATGGCAGCACGTTCAAGGGAAACGACATCGAGCGGTTCTACCGGTACGGTCTGCTGGCGAACCCGTCGCTGCGGATCTACAAGCCGTGGCTGGATCAGGCATTCATCGACGAGCTCGGCGGCCGCCGCGAGATGTCCGAGTACATGCAGCGCGCCGGCCTCGCCTACAAGATGAGCGTCGAGAAGGCGTACTCCACCGACTCGAACATCCTCGGCGCGACCCATGAGGCAAAGGACCTCGAGCATCTCGACTCCGGCATCCGGATCGTCGAGCCGATTATGGGCGTCGCGTCGTGGCGCGAGAACGTACCCGTCAAGGCGGAAGAGGTCACGCTGACGTTCGAGGAAGGCGCCCCGGTTGCCATCAACGGGCAGCGGTTCCGTGGCGCCGTCGAGTTGATGCTCGAGGCGAACCGGATTGGCGGCCGGCACGGCCTCGGGATGAGCGATCAGATCGAAAACCGGATTATCGAAGCCAAGAGCCGCGGAATCTACGAATCGCCCGGGATGGCTCTCCTGTTCATCGGCTACGAGCGTCTCGTCACCGGAATCCACAACGAGGACACCATCGAGCAGTACCGCGAGAACGGCCGTCGCCTCGGCCGGCTGCTGTATCAGGGCCGCTGGTTCGATCCGCAGTCGCTCATGCTGCGCGGCGCGTCACAGCACTTCGTCTCGAAGGCGATTACGGGCGAGGTCCTCCTCGAACTGCGTCGCGGCAACGACTACTCCATCCTCGACACACGAAGTCCCAACCTCACGTATCAGCCCGAGCGCTTGACGATGGAAAAGGGCGATTCGGCGTTCACACCGCAGGATCGGATCGGACAGCTGACGATGAGAAACCTCGACATCGCCGATACGCGCGACAAGCTGCTTACCTACGCGCGCGCGGGCCTGTTGGCGACTGGCGAGGAGGATGCGCTGCCCCATCTGCTCGAGCCAGCGGAGACGCAGAAAGAACAAAAGTAACGGCTTCCTGTTAAGCCCCGAAGAGGCGGTCGGCACGCTCGCCCGACCGCGTGTCGTCCCTCCCCGGCTCCGGCTGCGCCAGCTGCTCCCCGCTCGCCCCGACGACCGGCTCGATGAACTGGTGATAGGCATCCTCGTAGGCCCGCGACATCAATTCGCCGAGGTCCTGCCGGCGGTCCGAGGCTTCGTCGTAGGCGCCCTTGACATCGAACGGCCCGACCGGGTTGTGCACCGGGTTGATGACGTAAACCGAATCGAAGCGCAGGCGCGCCATCTCGAGCGCGTCGCGCAGCGCCGCTGCTTCAGCGGTCGCCTGGAACTCGCCGAGACGGCTGCGCGGATCCATGCGCGGCGCGCGCAGCATGTGCGGCGCCGGCATCGATGCCACCGCGCTGACGACAATCACCTGCGTGGCGCCGGCTGCCGCCACCTCCTCGAGCAGCCGGTTCACGGCTGCCGGTCGATCGCACATCCGGTGCGACTCCCCGCGCCAGAAGCTGTCCGCCGCATAGGTGACCAGGGCCGGCTCGGCGATCAACGGAGGGGTCAGCGCTGCGGCGAGAAGGTAAATGGCGTAATCGCGGCCAACGCCTGCGAGATCTATCGCCTCGGCGTGGCGGTTGCGGCCCGGCCGTGCGCCGAGAAAGTCCGCTCGAAACGGTTCGCGCAGCAGCGCCGCCACCACATCGTGACGGGCGTCGAGATCGGTCGCCACCAGCATGAGCTCCGCGAAGCCTGGTTGCCCGAGGCTTTCGAGGAGCGCTTCGGTGTACTTCCGGCCGAGCGCCGCGCGCCCGGGCTGTGGCGCCGGCGCGGCACCACGAATCAGATCCCAGATTGCGTTCGCAAAAAGGGCGCGAGCGGCTTCCGCATCAACAGGCGCACCGAACAGGCGCCACCACCAGCGCCCGGAGGCTCGCCGTGCCTGCGAGGCATGCCGCCACACCCGCAGCGCGGCGCCAGCCGCCGCCGTGACGACCAGTGCCACGACCGCCGCCGGCCACCAGCGCGGTATCGCCAGGCCCGCCGCCGCGGCAGCCATCGTCGCTACCATCACCAATGCCAGGCCGGCACAGATCAACGGCGCCGCCACAGCCGTGCGCTTCCACGCGTAGAGCGCCCGCACCCGCGGCGATCGCCAGATACCGTTGTCTTCCCACACCCGCGAACTGCCGCCGATGGCCGCCAGTGCCGCGCCAGCGGCGCCGATGCCATGCCCGGCGACGAGATCGATTTTGACGCCCGCCTCCTGCAGCGCGCGGAGCACGCCGGCGTGGTACGCGCCGTGCGCACCGGTCCCGCAGAGCACGAGGGCGGTGCGCCGTTCAGGCGAGTATGGACTCACTCGTCGTCGTGAATGGTCAGAATCTTGATGACTTCGAACGTGCGGACGCCGCTGGGAGTCGTGACCCTGACCTCGTCCCCTTCCTCTTTGTTGAGGATGGCGCGGCCGATTGGCGACGAGGTCGAGATCATGCCTTTCTCGAAGTCGGACTCCTCCGGCATCACCAGCTGGTAGACGATGGCGTCGCCGTTGCCGTCGCGAAGGTGAACGGTGGACCCGAAGCCGGCGCGGTCGTGCGGAATGCGGTCGAGATTGAGCAGCGAGATCTCGCCGACGCGCTTCTTCAGCATCGCGATGCGCGCGTTGACGATCTCCTGCCGCTCCTTCGCTGCCTTGTACTCCGCGTTCTCACGCAGGTCGCCGAGTTCCCGCGCGCGCTGGATCTCCTTCGGCAGATCGACCTTCAGTTCGCGTTCGAGGGCGGCAATTTCGTCGCTGAACCGCTTCAGGATCCGTTCCTTCATCTGGAACCGACTGTAACATAGCCAACGAGCGTGAAGTCCATCTCCAGCCGGCAGAATCCCATCGTTCGCACGTTCCGTGCACTGGCCGACGATCCCGATCCCACCGGCGAGCGCGTCCTGCTCGACGGCGCGCACCTGGTGCGCGACGCGCACGCCGCCGGCGCAGTCTTCGAGCTGCTGGTGATCGCCGCCTCCAGGCTGCAGCGGGGAACGGAAGAGGAACGGGTGGCGCGCGAACTCGAGCAGTCAGGCATCGAGGTCGTCGCCGCCGACGACAAGGTCTTTGCGTCGTTGAGCCCGGTGCGATCACCGGCCGGCCTCGTTGCAATCGTCCGCCGCCAGGTGACGGCACCGCCGCTGGTGTGCGGCCGGCCGCGTGCGTTTGTCGTGGCCGCCGTGGACGTCCAGGATCCGGGAAACATCGGCGCGGTCATTCGCGCGGCGGAAGCCGGCGGCGCAACCGGCGCCTTCGCCTGCGGCGCCTCGGCGAGTCCGTTCTCGTGGAAGGCGCTGCGTGGCAGCATGGGCAGTGCGCTGCGGCTGCCGGTGGTGGCGGGGATGACGACCGACGCGGTCATGAATTGCATGGCACAGGCGGGCCTGCGAACGATCGCCGCGGTGCCGCGCGGCGGCGAGGATCCCGACGACATCGACTGGCACGGTCCGGTCGGGCTCTTCGTCGGCGGCGAGGGACCGGGGTTGAGCGACGAGATCATCAGCCGCTGCACCATCCGCGTCACCATCCCGATGGCCGTCACCGTCGAATCGCTGAATGTGGCCGTCGCCACCGGCGTTCTGATCTACGCTGCCCGCCGGCAGCGCATCAACCCGTGACGACAGGACCGTTGTTCGATGACCCGGGCCGACCTGAAGGTCGGCTCCTACCGTCTGAAGGCGACACTGGCGGGGGCCGGGCCGATGCCGGCACCCCTCTCGCCGAACGAATGCGTCCGCGGACGCTCGACGAGGTCGTCGGCCAGGATGCGATCCTGGCGCCGGGCAAACCGTTGCGCGAAGCAATCGAGCGCGACCTGCTCCAGTCGATCATCCTGTGGGGCCCGCCGGGTACGGGCAAAACCACGCTGGCCCGCGTCATCGCCGAGATCACAAAAGCGCACTTCGTGGCCTTCAGCGCAGTGCTCGCGGGCATCAAGGAGATCAAGGAGGTCATGGCCGCCGCGCAGGATCGCCGCCGGCGGATGGGCCGCCGCACCATCGTGTTCGTCGACGAGATTCACCGGTTCAACAAGGCCCAGCAGGACGCGTTTCTTCCCCGCGTCGAGGCCGGCGACATCGTGCTGATCGGCGCCACCACCGAGAATCCCTCCTTCGAGGTCAACGCGGCGCTGCTCTCCCGTTCCAAAGTGTTCGTCCTTCAGCCGCTGGGCGCTGAAGCGGTGGAGACGATCCTCCGTCGCGCGCTCGACGACCGCGATCGCGGCCTCGGCGCGGCAGACGTCCGGGTGTCCGGCGAGGCGGTCGCCGCCATTGCGCTGTTCGCGAACGGCGATGCGCGGGCCGCGCTCAACCTGCTCGAATTCTCCGCCGCCGCCGCTCCCATGGATCCGGCGACGTTCGTGCGGAATGTCGATCTGCCGCAGCTCGAACAGTCGATCCAGCGGCGAGCGCTCCTCTATGACAAGGGCGGGGAGGAACACTACAACCTGATCTCCGCGCTGCACAAGTCGATGCGCAACAGCGATCCGGACGCGGCGGTGTACTGGATCGCGCGGATGCTCGAGGCCGGCGAAGATCCGCTCTACATCGCGCGGCGCCTGGTTCGCTTCGCGTCCGAGGATATCGGCAACGCCGACCCGCAGGCACTGGTCGTTGCCGTCGCCGCCAAAGACGCCGCGCATTTCATCGGCATGCCGGAGGGCAACACCGCGCTGGCACAGGCGGCCATCTATCTGGCCACTGCGCCGAAGAGCAACGCCGTCTACACGGCGTACGGCGCCGCCGCCGCGGACGCCCATACGCAGGCCGCCGAGCCGGTGCCGCTTCATCTGCGGAATGCGCCGACAAAGCTGATGAAGCAGCTCGAATACGGCAAGGGTTACCAATACGCGCACAACGAGCGCGACGCCGTCGCAGACATGGAATGCCTGCCGGAGTCACTGGCCGACCGGAGGTATTACCGTCCGACCGAGCGCGGCTTCGAGAAAGAGATAAAACGGCGGCTCGACGGTTGGGAAAAGGTCAAGCAGGAGCGCAGGCAAAAAAAGGAGGAGGCGGAATGATTCGCGTTCGTGTACTCGCGTCAATGGTGCTGCTGGCGCTGACCGCCCCCGCAGCCGCACAGGCGCCGCAGAAGAAGTTCATGGCGGCGCCGGTGACAATCGAAGACCAGGGCAGCTTTTTCATCGGCGGCGTCACCAAAGTGACCGAACACGCCGCCATCCCCTTCGCGCCTCCAGGGCAGCCGGCACCTGCGCCGACGCCGCAGCAAATCACCATCGGCCAGATGTACGTTCAGTTCCAGATCCCGCAGCGCAAATCCGGGCCCGGTTGGCCGGTAATCATGGTGCACGGGTCCACCCACACCGGTGCGGCGCTGGAGTCTACGCCCGACGGCCGCGAGGGGTGGTTTCCGTATTTCGTACGCAAAGGCGTGCCGACCTACGTCGTCGATCAGGCGGGACGCGGCCGTTCCGGATTCGACCAGTCGGTGCTGCACGAAGCGGAATCGAAGATTGCCGCCGGGGACACGAGGAGCGCCGCCGAGCTGATCCCGAATTTCGGCCGCATCACCGACAACGGCGCATGGAGCGCCTGGTTCGGGCACCTGCTCCCGGCCGGTTCGAACATCACCAACGGCACGCTGATACCCCATGGCGATGCGCGCGACCCTGAGAAACCGACGGACGGGCGGCCCCATGTCGCGCCCAAGTTCCCGATGGGCGCCGTCGCCGAGTATTACAAGCAGCTGGTCCCGAACGCGGAAGTGACCCTGCCGGGCTCGATCTGCGCCGGCTGCACTCCCCAGAATCTCTCACCGGCGAATACCTGGACGCCGCAGAATCTCGCGCTTCTCGTCGAGCGCCTGGGCGGTGCCATTGTCGCGACGCACTCGCAGTCCGGCATCATGGGACATCACATGGTGCGGATCCTGAAGGAGCGCGGCAATCTGCACCTGGTCAAGGGGCTCATTACCATCGAAGGCGGCTGCTCGCTGCCGGCGAGCGGCCTGACCGCCGCCGACTTCGACGCCATCCCGTATCTCGCGCTGAAGGGCGACTACACGGCGACGAGCGCGCAGTGTCAGGAGACGGTCGATGCGATCAACGCGCGCCGCGCCGGCAAGCACGGCTCAGCGCGGGCCGACTATATGAAGCTGGACGAGATGGGCATCCTCGGCGTCACGCACATGATGATGCTCGACACGAACAGCAACCAGATCGCCGACTTGATGATCGACTGGGTTGGCAGGAACGTGCCGCGCGCGCCGAAGCGCTGAGGCGTAGGCACTCAGCGTTGACGCTGCCCGGGTCCTGTCGCTGGGTTTCCCCATGCCGTCCTCGGCGCCACGTGCACGACTACGGGAGAGGCGCCTGCGCGGCGGCATGGGGATGCCCCTCCCAGCGCCACCCGCTGGAAGAAACTGCGTCAACGCAGGTCCAACCTACAGAATGATGCTGTCCAAGCCGAGGCAACGCGGTCGTTCGGTTCCTTCGTCAAAGGTCCCATGACTAAGGCCGCTACAATCGTGTTCGCCGGCTCGCTGTTCGTCATATCGGGCAGGGCGCAGCAGGTCCCCTCCATCTCATGGGAGCCGCTTACGTTCGAGGCTCCGGTCGCCGGCCAAACGTCGGGCGAACGGGGGTGGTTGGAGGTTCCCGTACGCCATGCCAATCCGGCCGGAGTAAAGATACGTTTGCCGGTGGTGCGACTGAGGACGACCAACCCGGATCCTGGTCCGCCGGTCATTTTCCTTGCCGGAGGACCGGGGAGCGCGGGAACCCGGATTCTCATGGGGTCGCTCGCTCCTAATGCGTTACGCGTCCGAGCCTTCGCCGACGTCATCGCCTTCGATCAGCGAGGAACCGGTGCCTCGGAACCAAGCCTCGCGGTGCCGGGACAATTTGACCTGCCCTCCGAAGTCTCGGTGGACTCACCCGCTGCTCGCGAGCGCATCGCCGCGATTGGTAGGTTGATCCGTTCGACGACAGAGTCACGCGGCATCGACCTCTCAGCCTATAACACGGTAGAGAGCGCAGACGATGTCGAGTTGCTCCGCCGAGCTCTCGGTTCCGAGAAAGTGGTGTTGTGGGGACACAGCTATGGCACTCACCTAGCGCTGGCCGTCATCAAGCGCCACGGCGAGCACATCGCGCGCGCTCTTCTCGGGGGCGTAAACGGTCTGGATGACCGTTGGCGCGATCCCGCGGACAGTGACGCATGGCTGGCGCGAGTGGGAGCAGCGGTAGACGCCGCGTCCCCTGCGGGCGGCAACCGAACCTTCGTCGAACGCGTGCGACGTGTCTTCACGCAATTGGACGAGGACCCGATTCGGGTACCGACGGTCAATGGCGAAGTATTCATCGGCAAGACTGAGATCCAGCTCCTGCTCACTCTGCAAAGCGGCGAGCTCGGCTTTGTTCAAAACCTGCCGCTACTCTTCGACAGCGTCGAAAGGCGGACTCGCCTTGAGCCTGTCGCAGCGGCGGTGCAGCAGACGATTCGTCAACGTCCCATAGGCACTGCGATGACGTACTCGATGCACGTTGCTTCAGGAGTCTCGGCAGAACGCCTGGCTCGCATCAACCTCCAGGCTTCGACGGCACTAATGGGAAACGCGATTAACTGGGGGATTGGCGACGAGGCATTTGCGAAGACACTCAACATTGCGGATTTGGGCGACGACTTCCGCAGGCCATTCCGTTCGAACGTTCCGGTGCTGATAATGTCAGGAACGCTCGATGGCAGGGCTGTCGAAAATGACGCAAAGCGTGTTGGTGCGCAGTTCGATCAAGTCAGCTATGTGACGATCGAAGGGGCCTCGCACGATTTCTGGTTTCTTCGACCTCCGCCTCGCGTTCCCGAGGTCACGGAAGCATTCCTACGCGGGGAACCGGTGCGTGGCGAGAGGATCGCTTGGCCCGTTTCGTTTCGTTGGCCCGGCTGATCTCTCCACTGCAGACGAATTGGATCTCAAAGCTGTGGGTTCTTCGTGGCCTTCGATCTCTTCGTGCCTTTGTGGCTTGTTTGGTGCCGGCGCTACCCGACCGTGGCCGGGGCTGGTTCGTCGGCCTGCGTCAGGCCGGGCACCTTCCGAAACATCTCGGGGCGCAGCGGCAGGATGAACGAGAACCGGTAGTCGCCCTGCATCCGGCCGATCGGGATGCCGACGAGGCTGCCATTTTGGTTCAGCACGCCGCCGCCGGAGACGCCGGGATGCCCGTCGGTCAGGCAGGTCACCAGACCGTTGGAGGTCCGCTGGCCGATGTAGCCGGTGCTCAGGATGATGCCCTTCGAGTAGTCGTTGCCAAGGCGGAAGATCGGCTCGGCGAAGTCGTAGGCGTAGCTGGTGTCGATCCGCAGCGCCGGCAGATCGAGTTCCTGATTCACCTTGATGATTGCCCAGTCGCCCGCGTGCACTTCGACGTTGGCATTGCCCGAATCGACCACGCGCGCTGTCACGTCCTTCCCCTTGTAACGAACCTTGATACCCGTAATGCGGCGCGCTTCCTGGGCGTCGGACGGTTCGTCAAGGGCGATGACCCCGTGCTTCACGGTGATGAAGTAGCCGCCCCCCAAGTACCCCGCGGTGCCGTAATTGGTCTTTCCGAAATTGTCGAAGGCGTTCAGCTCGACGAAGCTTTCCTTTCGGTCGCGGAGCAGACGCACGGGGAAGAGTCCCATTTCGCTCTGCAACTGCCGTTTGATCTCGTCGACGATCGCGCTCTGCGCGTCGCCGGCCGCCGCGACCACGTCGCCCGCGCCGTCGCCCTTGGTGCCGGACACCAGCGGGATCCCGCCGCGCATCTCGAGAATGCTCCGCGCCATCTCGTCGCGCAGCGCGGTCAGCCGCGCGTCGTTTGCGGCAAGCTGGTCCCGCATCTGCCGCTGCGTGATCCAGCTGCCAAAGCTGAAGGCAAGCGACGCCAGCGAAAAGGTCAGACCGATGTAGAGGATCGAGCGGCGGACGGACACGGCGATGCTCCGAAACCGCTACCAGGACCGGACGAGACGGCGGGCACGGGCACCGCAGGACTCCCAGGTTCGGCAGCTAAATCGCCCCGCTGTGGCGGGACTTACAGCTTTGCAGCGTCTGCAGCCTCCGCCTCGCCAAGCTTGACGAGACAGGCTTATACGGCACGCCTCCCGGCGTTCCGCGCGCAAACGAGCCCTTTCGTTTGGGAACGGACGAGCTAACGTATTCGATTGTCGAAAGTTACGAGCGCCATAAAACTAACGCGATAGTCAGACGCTGTCAAACAACTTCGGCTTATGGGCGGAAGTCGTTCCGGTTATCTACCCCACATCCGGAACCTAGATCCGCTGAAAGTTCTTTTCGACCTCTCGGCGCGTGAGCCTTAGCATCACCGGCCGACCGTGCGGGCAGATCGTCGAGTAGGCCGTCCGACGGAGCTCATCGAGGATGTGGGTCATCTTCTCGGTCGTCAGGGGGTAGTTCGCCTTCACCGCGGCATGACACGCCATCGTCGCGGCGATTCGCTTGATCGCTTCTTCGACCGGCGAGCCGCGATCGAGTCCTTCCAGATCCTCCGCCAGCGTCCGGAGCGTCGTCTCGCAATCTTCGGCGCGAAGGACCGCCGGATACGCCGACACGCGGAGCGTGTCGCCGCCGAACTCCTCGATCTCGAAGCCGAGACGCTGGAGGTCAGCGGCTCGCGCGACGAGGGCCTGCCGGGCACTCGCAGGCAGACTCATCAGTCGCGGCTCGAGAAGACGCTGGCTCTCCAGGCGCCCGGCCGTCAGGCGTTCGGTGATCCGTTCGAACAACACGCGCTCGTGCGCCACGTGCTGGTCGATGATGGCGATTCCCTCTTCGTCGACGGCGATGATGAAGGTGTCTCTGAACTGACCGAGCGGCATCATCGGTCTGACAGTGGGTGCGATGGTTCCTTCGCTGGTTGGTGCGATGCCACCTGCGCCGGTCGGTGCGAGGTCAGCACTGCCGGTCGGTGCGATGCCGCCTGCGCTGGTCGGTGCAAAGGGCGTCGCTGTTGTCCAGCGGCTCGGGAACGTCGTGCCGTAACTCGCCGGCAGTGGGAGCGTCGTCGGCTGTGAATCGCCGAGCGGAGGCGCCTGCAGGACCAGTTCTGGAGCGGGGCCGCGCCCCAGGGCGTCGCCGAGCGTGCGCCGAATCACTTCGTGCACGAACGACTGGTCGCGGAAGCGCACCTCGGCTTTGGTCGGGTGCACGTTCACGTCGAGCGCATCGAACGGCATCTCGATGAACAGGTGCACCTCGGGGCTCCGCTCCTTGATCGACGCGACACTGTAGGAGTCGATGATGGCGTGAGCGATGGTGCGGTCCTTGACGATGCGGCGGTTGACGAAGACGTTTTGCGGGCCGCGAGTCGGTCCCTGCTCCGCCAGGGCGGCCACATACCCGAACACCTTCACGTCGCCGCGATCGCGCCGCACCTCAATCAGGTCGATCCGTTCGCCGTACAGCTGGTACAAACGATCCTTCAGCAGAGCCACGGGCGGGCATCGCAGCACTTTCCGCCCCGAGCTCGTCAGCGTAAACCCGATCTCCGGATAACAGAGCGCAAGCTGCGTAACCACGCGGGAGACCTGCGCCGCTTCGGCGGCATCCGACTTCAGGAATTTGCGCCGCGCCGGGAGGTTGTAAAAGAGGTCCGACACCTCGATGAGCGTGCCTTCAGGCATCCCTGCCTCGGCCACGGACGCCACCGCCCCGCCGTTGACGCGGATTTCGGTGCCTGACTGCGCGCCGCGGGCGCGCGTCCGCAGCAGAAAATGCGACACCGACGCGATGCTCGGAAGCGCTTCGCCGCGGAACCCGAGCGTCGCGATGCGCTCGAGGTCATCCGCCCGGCGAATCTTGCTGGTGGCGTGGCGTTCGATTGACAGCCGTGCGTCCTCCGCCCCCATCCCTTCGCCATCGTCTTCGACGCGGATCAGTTTCTTGCCGCCGAATTCGGCGGTGATGGCCAGCCGGCGGGCACCCGCGTCGATGGAGTTCTCGATCAGCTCCTTGATGACGGAGGCCGGGCGCTCAACGACTTCGCCGGCCGCGATCTGATTCGCGAGGTCAGACGGCAGGCGGTGAATCTTTGCCATCGCTCAGATCCACCTGTTGCGGCGGAACAGGGCAAGCATTGCGGCGATGACTGCCAACATGAGCGCCGTGATCCACCAGAACTGTGCGACCTCGCCGCCTGGAAACTCCGGGAGCGTGATGTTCATTCCCCACATGCCGGTCAGCACGGTCAGCGGCAGAAATATCGTCGACATCACCGTCAGCACTTTCATGACGCTGTTCAGACGGTTGGAGACCGTGGCGAGGTTGATTTCGTAGATCCCGGTCACACGCTCCTGAAAGAGCATCACTTCGTCGGCATACCTCACCATGTGATCGTGCACGTCACGGAAGCGGTATGCCATCTCGTCGGAAATGGCCGCGAACTCCCTGCGCGCCAGTCGCCCCAGGACATCACGCTGCGGGATGATGACCCGGCGAAGCGCCCCGAGCTCCCGTTTCAGCTTGATGATTTGCCGCACGATCTGATCCTGTCCGCCGAAGGCGGTATCTTCGAGCTTGTTCAGCCGCTCTTCCAACCCTTCGATAGCCGGACGGTAGTTATCCACCATCGTGTCCACGATCCTGTGGAGCAGCGCCACCGCGCCCTCGCCGAGGATCCGCTCGTGGCGATCGCAGAGTTCACGCAGCCGGGTGATGCTGCGCGACTGTCCGTCGTGGACGGTCACGAGGTAGTTGCGGCCGAGGAAGAAATCGACGTCACGCGTCGCAAACTGGGTGCGGCCCCTGGTCAGGTCGATACCGTGGAGAACCAGATATAGATACCCGGGATACGGCTCAATCTTCGGGTATTGCAGCGCGCTGCGCGCATCCTCCACCGACAACGGGTGAAACCCGAAGACGTCGCTGAGGAGCCGGAACTCGTCGTCTGTCGGCGCGGTCAGGTCGACCCACAGCATCACCGGCGACGCCGGGTCGAGCCATTCGCGCTCGACCCGCTCGACCAGTGTCGAGACGCCGTCCCGGTGCGTGTAGATGGTGATCAGTCAGAGGCCTTCAACGAGAGTGCCGCCTGCGCGGCGGCCAGGCGCGCGACGGGGACCCGAAACGGCGAACAGCTCACGTAGTCCAGCTTCACCTTCTCGAAGAACTGAATCGACGATGGGTCGCCGCCGTGTTCGCCGCAGATTCCGAGCTTGATACCCGGCCGTGCGGCGCGGCCTTTCGTGACCGCGATTTCGACGAGCTGTCCGACCCCGGTCTGATCGATGGTCGCAAACGGGTTCTTGGTCACGATTTCGCGCTCGGCGTACCCCGGCAGGAACGATCCCGAGTCGTCCCGGGACATGCCGAGACCGGTCTGCGTCAGGTCGTTGGTGCCGAAGCTGAAGAACTCCGCAGACTGCGCAATCTCGTCGGCGGTGAGCGCGCCGCGAGGCACCTCGATCATCGTTCCCACCATGTAGGTCAGCTTCACCTTGCGCTCGGCCTGCACCTCGCGCGCCGCGCGATGCACCACCTCGATCTGCAGATCCAGCTCCCGCTTGAAAGCGACCAGGGGAATCATGATTTCGGGGCGCACCTTGATCCCCTCCTTCTGCACTATCGCCGCCGCCTCGAACACGGCGCGTGCCTGCATGGCGGAGATCTCGGGGTACTCGATGCCAAGACGGCATCCGCGAAAGCCGAGCATCGGGTTGAACTCGTGCAGCTGCTCGACGCGCGCGTGGATCCGGTCGACGGGTACATTGATCTTCTTCGCCAGGTCGGCCTGTTGTTCGGGCGTATGCGGCAGGAATTCGTGCAGCGGCGGGTCGAGGAAGCGAATCGTCGCCGGATAACCCTTGAGGGCGCGAAAAATGCCGGCGAAGTCGTCGCGCTGATATGGCAGCAGCTTGTCGAGCGCGGTCTGCCGTTCGTCGAGCGATTCGGCGAGGATCATCTCGCGCATGGCGTCGATGCGGTCGCCCTCGAAAAACATGTGCTCGGTGCGGCACAGCCCGATGCCGACGGCGCCGAACGCGAGCGCGTTGTCCGTCTGCTCCGGCGTGTCGGCGTTGGTGCGCACGGACATGCGGCTGGCCTGCGAACACCATCTCATGAGCTGCTGGAAGCTCCTGAACTTCTCGGTCCGCCGCGCGCCGGCGTCGCCCTCGAGCAGGCCGGCAACGATTTCCGACGGCGCGGTCTTCACCTTCCCGGCAAACACCTTCCCTGCCGTCCCGTCAATCGACAGCCAGTCACCTTCCTTCAACACCCGTCCGGCGACGGTGACCGTGCGCTTGCCGTAGTCCACTTCGACAGCGGACGCGCCGCAGACGCACACCTTTCCCATCTGGCGGGCAACCAGCGCTGCGTGCGACGACACGCCACCCCGGGCGGTGAGGATCCCTTCGGCGGCAATCATGCCGCGCAGATCTTCGGGCGACGTTTCGACGCGCACCAGCAGGACCTTCTCGCCCTTCTCCGACGCCGTCACGGCGCGGTCGGCGTTGAGATAGATCTGCCCGGACGCGGCGCCCGGACCGGCCGGCAGTCCGGTGGCGATGACCTCGGCTTTCTTCGCTTCGGCGACGTCGAAGACCGGAGCGAGGAGCTGCTCGAGCTGGTCCGCCGGATTGCGCATCACGGCTGTCTTCCAGTCAATCAGCTTCTCTTTGTGCATGTCGATCGAGAACTTCAGCGCGGCCATCGCCGTCCGCTTGCCGTTGCGCGTCTGCAGCATGTAGACGACGCCGTCTTCGATCGTGAACTCGAAGTCCTGCACATCCTTGAAATGCCGCTCCAGCGTCTGGCGGATCCGTTCGAGCTCCTTATACGCCGCCGGCATCTGCTTCTTCAGCTCGGCAACCGGCTCCGGCGTACGCACGCCGGCGACGACGTCCTCGCCCTGCGCGTTGATGAGGAACTCGCCGTAGAACTCCTTCTCGCCATTGGCCGGATTCCGCGTGAAGGCGACACCTGACCCGGATTCTTCACCGGTATTGCCATAGACCATCGCCTGGACGTTGACCGCGGTCCCCCACTCCGTCGGGATGTTGTACTTACGCCGGTAGACGATCGCGCGGTCATTCATCCAGGAACCGAATACGGCCCCGACTGCGCCCATCAGCTGATCCCAGGGTGACGAGGGAAAGTTCTTTCCGACACGCTCCTTGACCAGCGCCTTGAAGCGGCGGACAAGCTCCTGCAGGTCGTCGACGGTGAGCTTCGTATCCTCGATATCGCCGTGGTACCGCTCGTGCTTCAGCTCCTCGATCACCATCTCGAACGGCTCGTGATCCTCGCCCGGCCCCTTCTGCACACCAAGGACGACGTCGCCGTACATCTGAATGAAGCGGCGGTAGCAGTCCCACGCAAAGCGCGGGTTCTGCGTCTTCCTGGCGAGCGCTTCAACCGTTTGATCGTTCAGCCCGAGGTTGAGAATCGTGTCCATCATGCCGGGCATCGAATCGCGCGCGCCCGACCGCACCGACACGAGGAGCGGATTCTTGAGGTCGCCGAACGTCTTCTTCGTCTGCTGCTCGATCGACGTCACACCGGCGTCCATCTGCGTCTTCAGCGCCGACGGATACTTCCGGCCGTTGGCGTAGTAGTAGGTACACACCTCGGTCGTGATGGTGAATCCAGGCGGCACCGGCAGCCCGATGCGGCACATCTCGGCCAGGTTCGCGCCCTTGCCGCCGAGCAGCGGCTTCATTTTGCCGTTGCCGTCGGTTTTCCGGCCGAACAGATATACGAATTTCCCGCTCTTGGTTGTTGCCTTCTTCGCCGCCTTCGCCATTGGTCTCCTTACGATCGGCACCCCTGACCCTTCGACGTCGCTCAGGGTCATCCCGAGCACGGTCGAGGGATGAAGGGGCCCCCACGGTCTTTACCTAATCAGTCACAATTTCCGAAATGTCCGCGATGTCCAGGATGCGGTCGCGCAGCCGCCCCACCAGCGAAAGCCGCGCATCGCGAAGCTGTGCCTCGTCGGCCATCACCAGGACATCGTCAAAGAACTTGGCAACGAGCGGCTGCAGCGCGCCGATCGCGGTGAACGCCCGGCGGTAATCGCGTCTGCCGGCGGCCTCACGCAACGCCGCCTCGAGTCCGGGCAGTGCGGTGACCAGTGCCAGTTCCGCCGGCTCCCTCAGTGGCCGCTCAAGTACTTCGGCGACCGGCGGCACGTCCTTGGTGATGTTCTTTACCCGTTTGAAGAGCGTGGCGACCCCCTGCAGTTCCGGTGACCCGCTCAATTGCGCCAGCGCCTCCAGCTTCAGCCGGGCTTCCACGACGTCTACATCCGGCCAGGCGTGAAGCACGGCCCGGATGTTACGAACGTCGAACCCTCGTTCCTGAAACAGGTACGTAACGCGTTCACGAATGAACGTAAACAGTGCCGGACCCGCCTGCGCGTCGAGCGCAAATTCACCGTGATGCGCCGCGTCCTCCAGCAGGGCCTGGACCGGGACTCGCGTTTCGGCACCGATCAGGTCAGGCAGGTCAGCAAGGATTTTCACCGCCCCCTGCGCCTGCCGTCGGAGTGCCAGCGGGTCGCGGGAACCGGTCGGGCGCTCTCCCGCAGCGAACATGCCGACCAGCGAATCGAGCTTGTCCGCAAGAGAGACCGCCGCCCACGTCGCTGCCGCGGCCCCCAGCTGCTGGCGTGACGGTGGCGCGTCGGCTTCGACGCCGATCGGCAGGTAGTGGTAGTAGATCGCCTTCCAGACCGGTTCCGGTTTCCCTTCCTCGCGGGCATAGATGCCGCCCATCGTGCCCTGAAGCTCGGTGAGTTCGCGCACCATGTCCGTGGCGAGGTCCGCCTTGCACAGCCGGCCCGCTTCCGCAGCCTGCGTCTCCGCGCCCGGCTGCCCGAGCCTTTTGGCGAGATGGCCGGCCAGACGGGAGACACGCAGCGCCTTCTGCTTGTAGTCGCCGAGGCTCTTGTGGAACAGGATGGTCGACAGGCCCTCGATCCGCGATTCGAGCGGCTGTTTGCGATCTTCGTCCCAGAAGAAGCGGGCGTCGCGGAGGCGCGCCGTGAGCACGCGCTCGGAGTTGCGGGCGATCACCTCCGGCTTTTCAGCCTGCGTGTTCGTCACCGCGAGGAACGCCGGCTTCAGCTTGCCCTCATCGTCGACCACCGGAAAGTAGTGCTGGTGGTGAATCATCGTGGTGGTCAGGACTTCTTCCGGAAGCTGGAGAAACTCGACCGGGTAATGTCCCGCGACGACCGACGGGTATTCGACGAGATCGGGAACCTCCTGCAGTAACGACGAGTGCGCTGCCACGAGGCCACTCACGCGGCCGCCCAGCTTGCGCGCGTGCGTCTCGAGCTCGCGCTTGATCTTCGATTCGCGCTCGCTCCGTTGCAGGATGACGAAGTTTTCGAGCAGCCGCGCTTCGTAGTCGTCGAACGTCTTGATCTTGATCGCCCGGCCGGCACGTCCGCTGGTGGTCAGAAAACGGTGTCCGTACGTGTTGGCGCCTGTCCGGATGTCCTGGACCGTCGGTCCCTGCGCCAGTTCGGTACGGCGAATGACAAACGGCACGACACGTCCGCCGTACAGCAGCACGAGCCATCTGATCGGCCGGGCGAAGACGAGGTCACCCTTGCCGTCCTCGAGATAGGCGTCCCAACGCATCTGCTTCGGAAATGTCAGGCTTCGAAGCAGGCCGGCCATGACGTCCGGCAGCACATCGACGGTCGCCTTGCCGCGCTGTCGGACCGTATAGGCGAGGTATGGTCCCTTCGGTGTTTCCTTCCGCTCGAGCGCTGCCACCTCCACGCCGTACTTCTTCGCAAATCCAACCGCGGCGGGCGTCGGCTCTCCGTCCGATTTGAATGCCGCCGACGCCGGCGGCCCCGTGACCAGCTCTTCGAAGTCCGTCTGCCGCTCGGCCACCTTGACGACGCGGGCGGTCAGGCGGCGAGGCGTGCTGTAGGTTTCAGCCGGCGCATCTGTGTCCAGCCGGAGCTCCTTCAGGCGGGCGTCCAGCTGCCCGCCAACCTGCCTGGTCAAACCTGGCAGCCAGCTGGCCGGTATCTCCTCGCAGCCGATCTCGATCAGCAGCTCGCGGTCCACGCTACGCGCCTCCTGCCGGTTGCGGCGGCGCCTCGGCTCCATCGGCCGCCGCGTCGCCGACGTACGCCCGCGCGATCTTTACCGCGAGCTGCCGCACACGCAGGATGTAGGCGGTCCGTTCAGTGACGCCGATGCTGCCGCTCGAGTCGAGGATGTTGAAGAGATGAGAACACTTCAGCGCATGTTCGAGCGCCGGCCCGATCAGCCCTGAATCGAGCAGCTGGCCGGCAAATGTAAAGTTCTTGTCGAACAGGTCGCGGTGGAGCGCGGCAAACTCGGCGGGTGGAATGTTCACCTGGCCGAACGCATACTTCGACTGTTCGATCTCCTCCCGGAGCCGCACTTCCCCGTACTTCACGCCGCCGCCCCACTCCAGATCGAACACATTCTCGACGCGCTGCAGGAACATCGCAATACGCTCGAGGCCGTAGGTGATCTCGCACGAGATCGGCGCGAGGTCGATACCGCCGACCTGCTGGAAGTAGGTGAACTGCGTGATCTCGAGACCATCCAGCAGGACCTGCCACCCGATCCCCCAGGCGCCAAGCGTCGGCGATTCCCAGTTGTCTTCCTCGAACCGGATGTCATGCTGCCGCGGGTTGATGCCGCACGCCTCCAGGCTGTCCAGATACAACTGCTGCACTTCGTCCGGTGACGGTTTGAGGATGACCTGATACTGGTGGTGCTTGAACAGGCGATTCGGATTCTGTCCGAACCGGCCGTCGTCCGGCCGCCGCGACGGCTGGACGTAGGCGACGCTCCACGGCTTCGGCCCGAGGACGCGAAAGAGCGTCTCCGGGTGCGACGTGCCGGCGCCGACTTCCAGATCGAGCGGCTGCTGCAGCAGGCATCCGTGGGACGACCAGAATGCCGACAGCTTGAGGATGAGGTCTTGGAACGTCACGAACGACTAATCACTTGGCGTCAGATGTCTGATGTCTGTCTTCTAGCTTTCCGTGCGGCGCAACTCGCGAAACACCCTGTCCGATTTCAACGATTTCTCCAGATGCGTCGTGATCAACGCCCGATGCACGCCTTCCAGTTCCCGCAGGACGCGCAC
>Ga0307412_10000777_pt1 | contig 18415 bp, 18 predicted proteins | sample DK1Cmetagenome_3_FD_203823 | JGI IMG/M metagenome (GOLD analysis project Ga0307412, IMG submission 203823) | Maize rhizosphere microbial communities from greenhouse at UC Davis, California, United States - DK15-C-1 | ecosystem: Host-associated > Plants > Roots > Rhizosphere > Soil | place: USA...
CGTGGCCACGCATGATGGCGCCGATATATGGTACAGCGCCTATGGCTCCGGGCCGGCTGTGATCCTGCTGCATGGCGGGCTCGGGAATAGCGGCAACTGGGGCTATCAGGTGCCGGCGCTGTTGCGCTCCGGCCGGCGCGTGGTGGTGATCGACAGCCGCGGGCATGGCCGCAGCACGCGGGACGGCAAGCCCTACACTTACGAACTGATGGCGTCCGACGTGCTTGCGGTGATGGATCATCTCGAGATCGAAAAGGCGGCGCTTGTGGGCTGGAGCGATGGGGCTTGCACGGCGCTCATTCTCGCAGACAAGCACCCTCAACGCGTCGACGGCGTGTTCTTCTTCGCCTGCAGCATGGATCCATCTGGCGTAAAGCCCTTCATGCCGACGCCTGTGATCGACCGCTGCTTCAGCCGGCATCGGATGGACTACGAGGCGCTGTCGCCGACGCCCGATCAGTTCGACCGCTTCGTCGAGGATGTGAGCCTGATGATGTCGACCGAGCCGAATTATTCGGCCGCCGATCTGAACCGCATCCGTGTGCCGGTGGCGGTGGTGCTCGGTGACAGGGACGAGTTCATCAAGCCGGAGCATGCCGCGCATCTGGTGGGCAGCATTCCCGGCGCGACCTCCGTTTCGATGGAAGGCGTCAGCCACTTTGCGCCGCTGCAGCGGCCCGATGAGTTCAATCGGACCGTGCTTGGCTTTCTCGATCAATTGCCCTGAGGCTTAGAGGCCGATCTCGTTGGCCCATGGCGGGTTGGCGCCGGCGCGGGAGACCGTGACGGCGGCGGCCTTGGCGCCGAGCGAGAGGGCGTTCTGCAGCGCCTTTTCATCGAGCGAGGCGACCTGCGGCTTGGTGAGCAGGCCATCCATCTTCAGCGAGGCGAGAACGCCGGCATCGAACGTGTCGCCGGCGCCGACAGTGTCGACAACGGTCACGCGCTGGCTAGGGACGGTGACTTTGCGTTCGCTTGTGTAGCCCGTCGCGCCCTCGGCGCCCTTGGTGATGACGACGAGCTTGGCGCCGTGCTGCAGCCAGTGGGCGGCGAGATCGTCATGACTGCCTTCCATGCCAAACCACTCCAGGTCCTCGTCGGAGAACTTCAGAATATCGGACTTGGCGGCCATGCGCTTGATGCGCGCCATGTGAGCCTGCTTGTCCTTGATGAAGCCGGGGCGGATGTTCGGGTCGAGCGAGATGACGCGCTTGGCCGCCTCGCGGTCGAGCAGCGCCTCGTAGGTTTCGCCACAGGGGCTGGGGATCAGGCTGATGGCGCCGAAGTGCAGCGCCTCGCAATCGTCGCCGAGGACAGGCAGGTCGTCGGTGGTGATCATGCGGCCGGCGGTGCCTTCGTCATAAAAGGCGTAGGTTGCCTGGCCGTTGACCAGCTTGACGAAGGCGAGTGTCGAAGGGCGCTGCGCGATGGCGCAGAGGCTGAAGTCGACATTGCTCGCCTTCAGCGTATCGCAGAGGATTTCGCCCATCATGTCGTCGGCGAGACCGGTGAAGAAAGACGTCTGGATGCCCTGGCGCCCGAGCGCGATCGCCGTGTTGAAGATGGCGCCGCCGGCATAGGGCGCGAAGCCCTTTTCGCCGAGCGTCGTCTCCCGCGGCAGCATGTCGATCAACGCTTCTCCACAGCACAAAATCATGTCCGTCTCCCAAGGGCATTACGATCTGTCGATGCCCAACTGGATTAGATAACTTCGTGGCAAAAGCAAAGCGCCGTGAGCAATTATTCACTCAAAGTGATGAAATACCACCGTTGCGGCCGGACCATGCCAGCGGCGCATCGAGGAAGGATTCCACCTCGTTCAAAGTGTTCTGATCGAACAGCTGCTGCTCCTTGGCGACAGCCAGAACATCGCGCCAGGTGGCGATGTAGTGCAGCTTGACCTTGCCATCGGCAAAGCGCAGCGCGCCCTCGTCGAAGATGCCGTAATAGAAGAGCGCGATGCCATGATCGACAACACCACCGGCGTCGCGCACCGCATCGATGAACTTGAACATGCTGCCGCCGGCCGTCGTCAGGTCCTCGATGACCAGAACGCGCGAACCCTCAGGCATGTTGCCCTCGATCTGGGCGTTGCGGCCGTGGCCCTTCGGCTGCTTGCGGACATAGATCATCGGCAGGCTGAGGCGATCGGCAAGGAGCGCCGCGAAGGGAATGCCCGCCGTTTCGCCGCCGGCGATGCAGTCGAACTTCTCGAAGCCCGCTTCACGCAGCACGACGCTGGCGGCGAAATCCATCACTGTCGAGCGGATGCGCGGGAAGGAGAGAAGCTTGCGGCAGTCGATATAGACGGGGCTCGCCATGCCGGAGGCGAACTTGTAGGGCTGGGTGGCATTGAAGTGAACGGCCTTGATCTCCCAGAGCATCTTGGCCACCAGTTCGGCCATGACTTTGCGGTCGGTGAATGTTGCCTGGATCATCGTTCTCTCCTTGCCTCGATCTTGTGCTCAAACTTATGGGCCAATAGCAGCAAGTGGGGCAAGTTTCCAGAACGCGAGCGGCTCAAACGCAAGAATGGCATTTGCACGCGCTTACGTTGCCGTTGGCGCCGCTTCTCGCTCTGTTAATTTCGTTGTGTCAGGATGCGGTGATTCACCAAAAGCGTGAGGCGCGCCGGGCCGCAAAAACCCTTGATGGTATTTCTTTTGCGGACAACTTAAATTTCCACAACCCATTCATAATTTTAGACATTCGTCATACGTATTGTTCGGCAGGCACTTGCACGGTCCCTAATGCCCGGCGGCCCCAAAGACATTCAAATTTGAATGATTTCGTTAACAACGGAGTGAAACTTCCCGCGCCATTTTCCCAGCGCCCAAAGACACCATGAAGGAGTCCAGAATGCGCCTCACGAGGTTCACACCGCTTCAGCAGTTCAACCAATCGCTGACCCTCAAGATCTTCTCCATTTGCTTCGTCTCGACGCACGTGCCGCTTCTGGCGCTCGTCGTCTATCTGGTCACCGGTTTTCGGAGCGAGGCGACGCCTGTGCTTATCCTGGTGCTGGGAGCGACGCTGATCGGCACCGCCTTTTGCCTGGCGTGCGTCTGGGCGTTCATCCGGCCGCTGCACCAGATCGCCGGCGTGGTCGAGACCTACCGTTCCACCGGCGTCGTCAAGTCGGTGCGCAGCAAGCGCAAGGACGAGGTCGGCATCGTCACCAACGGGATCTCGATCCTGATCAAGGAACTCGATGCGACGCTGGCGCAATTGCGCCGCCAGGCGACGACAGACGTTCTGACCGGTCTCGGCAACCGCCGCTGGCTGAAGGATATCGGGGCGCTGGAGATTGCTCGCGCCGCACGTGAGCGCACGCCGATCTCCGTCGTGGTCTTCGATCTCGATCACTTCAAGTCGATCAACGACCAGTTCGGTCACGATGTCGGCGACCAGGTGCTGGTCATGGCCGGCGCCACGATCCAGCACAATCTGCGGCCCTATGACATCGCGGCGCGCATCGGCGGCGAGGAATTCTGCCTGGTCTTGCCGCGCACGGATATCGATGCCGCGGTCAACATCGCCAACAGGCTGCGCATGCAGTTCGAAAGCAAGGCCGTCGGCCCGCTGACGGCCAAGCGCGTGACGGCAAGCTTCGGCGTCTATCGTGGCGATCCCGCCAGCGAAACGCTGAAATCCATGCTGACGGCGGCGGACCGGGAGCTTTATGCCGCCAAGAACGGAGGTCGCAACATGGTTCGCTCGGCGGTCTCCTTGTCGATCAGGGACGCGAAGATCCGTGCCTGATCACTCCGCTACCAATTCGCCGATATCGGCGGGCAGCATCTTCTTGTAGAGCGCAATTGCTGCCCGTCCCTCATCCTCGCTCAACGCGGCGGCATATCTGACCGCCGCTGCCAGCAGCTGCATCACGAGCCTGGCGAGCGCGAGCAGCGCGGGCTTGCGGCGATCCGGATAGACCTGCTCCAGCACCGCCAGCAACGCCTGCGCGTGAAACTCCATATCGTCGGCGTCGATTTCCTGCAGCAGCCGATCCGCCTGGGTGGCGAACCATATGTCGCGCATGACGGGCTCGCTGCGAAAGAACGCGTGGTACTCGTCGGCGATCCGGCACAGCGCCAAGCGCAGCGTGGCGGCATCCGTTGCCTCCACCAGCGCCGCGACCACGCAGGCGCGGCCCTCCTCGTTGAAGCGCTCGGCCAGCGTTGCGAAGATCGAGCTCCTATCCGGGAAATATTGGTAGAGCGCGCCGAAGGAGAGATCGGCCTTTTCGACGATCTCGCTCATCTTCAGCGCATCGCTCCCCTTTGCCTCGATCAGCTGCGTGGCCACGGCCAATATCTTCTCGAAGCGCTCGCGGCCTCTCTGCTGACGGGGGATGCGCCGGGGCTGCCTTGTGGCGCCCACCTTTGTTCGCGATCCCACAGCCGCTTCGTCCGCCATCTAACGCTCCATTCCGGTTGACAGGAGAAATAAGAGAGTTTATCTCATTTTGCAAATGAGAGAGTTTCTCTGTTATTGGCTTTTGGCTTACGGGCCAAAATGGGAGGTCATCGGCATGGCAATCATTCTCGTATTGTCGCTTGTCGCCGCCGCGATCGGCAGCGGGCTCGTCGCCGGCACATTCTTCGCGTTCTCGACTTTCGTGATGCCGGCGTTTTCGCGCATCCCGACGGAACAGGGGATCGCCGCGATGAACTCCATCAACGTCACGATCCTGCGCTCGCCCTTCATGATGCTCTTCGTGCCGACGGCCATTCTCTGCCTGTTGATCGGTGTGCTCGCGGTGGTGAGCTGGCGGGAGGGGGCGAGCCTCTGGATGCTCGCCGGCGCCATCATCTACATCGTTGCCTCCTTCGCCTCGACGATCATCTTCAACGTGCCGATGAACGATGCGCTGGGGCAGGTTTCAGGCAACGGCCCCGAGGCATCGGCGCTGTGGCAGGACTACGTCCGCGACTGGACGTGGTGGAACCATGTGAGGACCGTGGCCTCGCTTCTGGCATCGGCCGCGTTCGTGCGGGCACTGATGCTGATCTGATCGCGAAATCGGCGGCTGTATCGCTAATGCGCCAATGGTTTCAGATGTTTGCGCTTGCTTAGCGGCGCGGCGGCGATATCGTGCGGGACATGGAACATATCGAAGTCTTCCGCCGTCTCGGCGTGGCGCTTGCCATCGGTCTGCTCGTCGGCGTCGAGCGGGGCTGGACCGAGCGCGACGTGCGCGTCGGCGGGCGCACCGCCGGGCTTCGGACGTTCGGCCTCACCGGCTTCCTAGGCGGCATTGTCGGCACGCTGCAGCCGCTGACCGGCCCGTTTTTCCCGGCCACGATCGCGGTGCTTCTCGGCGTCGTCTATATCGCCGGCAAATGGCAGGAGGCCATCGAGGACAAGGATTACGGCATCACCTCGATCATCGCCGCCCTTTGCGTCTTCGCGCTCGGCATGCTCGCCGCGCTCGGCGATCTCATCACGGCGGGAGCAGGCGCGGTCGTGGTGACAGTCGTGCTCGCGGCCCGCACCAGCCTTCACGGCTTCCTGCAGGGGCTGACCTGGGTGGAGCTCCGCTCGGCGCTGATGCTGCTCGCGATGACCGTGATCGCGCTGCCGCTGCTGCCCGACAAGCCGCTCGATCCCTGGGGCGCGCTCAATCCCTATGCGCTCTGGCTTCTGACGATTACCATCGCGGCACTCTCCTTCGCCGGCTATGTGGCGATCCGGCTCATGGGATCGAGCCGCGGGATCCTGCTTGCGGGTGCGGCCGGCGGGCTTGTCTCGTCCACCGCGCTGACACTCTCCTTCGCCCGCTATTCGATGGAAGCGCCGCAAGGGGCGCGGCATCTGGCGGCGGGTGCGGCGATTGCCGGCGCGCTTTCCTTCGCGCGCGTTCTCGTCATTGCGAGCGCCCTGTCGCTCAGCATGCTGGCGCCGCTCTCGTCGGCGCTCGTGCCCGCCATCATCGGCTTCCTGGCGACCAGCCTGTTTCTCGCATGGCGTTCCGGGTCGAGCACGCAGGCGCCGGAGATCGGGCTCACCAATCCGTTCGAACTGAAGACGGTGATTTCCTTTGCGCTGCTGCTTGGCCTGATCAGCCTCGTCTCGAAGATGGCGACCGAATATGTCGGCGCCTCGGCGCTCTATGTCGTCGCTGCCATCTCGGGTCTTGTCGATGTCGATGCGATCACGCTCTCCACCGTGCGCCTCGTCGGCTCGGCGATCAGCGCCACGACGGCGGCCGATGTCACGCTGATTGCCGTGTTCGTCAATATGGTCACCAAGGTCGCGCTGGCCTTCACCGCGGGGCGCCGCGAATATGCCGTGACACTCGGCCTCGCCTCGGCGGTCGCCATCCTCTTCGGCGCGATCGGCTATCTTTCGACGCGCGGGATTTGGGCCGTCTGAGGCGGCAGGCTTGCCCAGCACACCGCCTCAGACCCTGCCGGCCTTTATCCGTCGTTGCGCTCGCAGAACGTAACGCGATTGTTGAAGGGATCGATGACCTCCATCTCCAATCCCCATGGCGCTTCCTGAAGCCCCGGCTTCATGTAACGATAATCCTTGGCCGTGAGCTCCGCTTGATAGGCGCGAACGCCTTTCACGGGAACGAAGGCCCTGGCGCCGGGGCTGGCGTCTCCCGAGTGCTCGCTGAGGTGCAGGATCATGCCGCTTCGCGAAACCTGGCAGTAGAGCGGGAAATGCTCGCCGAAGCGGTGCTCCCAATCGAGCTCAAACCCCAGAAAGCCGCAGTAGAACTCCTTGGCCTTGTCGACGTCGAAGATGCGGAAGATCGGGATCGGCGGCTCTATGCCGACCGCGGGCGGCGATGCCGTTGTCTGTTCCAGTTTCGCAGACAGGATGTTCCATTGTTCGAAGCCGAACTGGCGGGCGACGATCTCCAGCGTATCGCTGTGAGAAAGATCGACATCGCGGTCGGCAAGTGCCTGGCGCAACGCCTTGGCCATCAGTTTCGCATCGCGAAAATCACGCATGGTGCATTCCCTTCGTTGGCGGCGAACAGGACGATCAGTGCCCGCGTCTGCTGACCCGTTCGCCATCAATCGCCAAACGGCAAGGGATGTGAAGGATATGCGTGGATGCATTCACCATCGTGCTTTCGCACCGCGGGGCGGCTGGCTGCATCGGCCAACCCGACCATACGAGGGGAACCGCCGACGATCAAGAGGCGGTGCGGGCCGTGTCCGTGGGAACTGCCTGCAGGTGGCTCGCAAGCTCGACGCGGTTGCGGCCGGCGCGCTTGGCCGCGTAGAGCGCCTTGTCGGCAGCGGTCAACATGGCGTCGAATGGCAGCGGCTTGGTGCGGCCGGAAGCGACGCCGACGCTGACGGTGCATTTGCAGACCTGGCCGTCGATGTCGAGCTCGCGTCCCTCGAAGGCCTTGCGTATGCGCTCGGCGACGACCTCGGCACGGCCGGGCATGACCTGGTGCAGAACCATCGCGAACTCTTCGCCGCCGAGACGGGCAACTGTGTCGCTCAGCCGGCAAGTCGCGGTCAATTCGGCCGCGAAGACCTTGAGCACGCGATCGCCGACGTCGTGACCGAAACTGTCGTTGATCGATTTGAAGTGGTCGATGTCGAAGACCAACACAGCCGTGGTCGGGCCCATGACGCCGGCGCCGTGGCGATCGAACAGGGCACGGCGATTGAGCAGGCCGGTCAGCGGATCGGTAGCCGCGTCGATGCGGTGGAGGGCGGCCATGCGCCATTGGTGCAGGGCAAGCGACAGCGCGCCGATGCCGGTCATGCTGGCGATGCAGACAGCGAGGCTCAAATCTTCAGACCAGTTGTTGGGTGCAGCACCCAGGACAAGCTTGCCCTGATAGATCAGCACGGCAGCGCAGAGGACGAAGGAAAAGCCTGTCAGGCAATAGAGGCTGGTGATGCCGGTCAGCGGGACGATCGCTTCGGCACGGGCGCGCCAATACTGGTAGGCCGTGGCGAAGAGGAAGGAGGCGATGGCGATATTGTCGATGATGAAGGACAGGCCGTCATAGCCGAGCAACATCGGCAATGAGGTCGCCACCACCGCCACGGCGCCGAAGGCAGCAACGCGCGCGTGCGGCAATGTTCCTGTCCGGAACTGGCATCCCGCGCCCCAGACGGTCGCGAAACCGGGAAAGAGCAGCGCGAAGCAGACAGTGCCGACGAGCGCGTTCGGCTTATCGACATAGATGCCATAGGCAAAGATGCCGCTGACGATCAGAATAAGGCCGACCCCGCAGGCCAGCAGAAATGTTTCGGTCCGGCGGGCAATCCAGCTCGCCAGCAAAGTAATGGCGAGACAAGTCGCCGAGACCGCCAACGCGGTCAGCAATGAATTATAGTCAAGCGTCATGCTTTGAGCTCCGCGGCTTCTGCCACGCTTTCGCTTTAAGAAAATGGAATTCGCCCGACAACGAATGTGTTATCAATTTCGTTAATAAAACATGTATTTAAAGCTTAGATGTTAGCGCAGTAACATATCTCGATAGATGCGTGTCCTTCTTCCAGTAAAAAATTAGGGGTTTACGAGTGCTATCAGCGCTCGACATCCCAATGAAGCGGGAACATGGGGTCGAATACCGTGACGGGACCGGCGCCGGTCTCGATCTTGGCAGGAAACGACACGGGCTCGGCGCGCTTCACAAGCGTTATTACTTCCTCGTTTATCGGAAGGCCATACCAGGCCGGGCCGTTCAGCGAGGCGAAGGCTTCCAGCTTGTCGAGAGCATTGTCCTGCTCGAAGACATGGGCAAGGCAGCTCATCGTGTTGATCGAAGTGTAGATGCCGGCGCAACCACAGCCGCATTCCTTCAGCGGATCGACATGCGGCGCGGAATCTGTGCCCAGAAAGAAGCGGGCGTCGCCGCTGGTGGCTGCCTGGCGCAGCGCGACACGATGGTGTTCGCGCTTGGCGACCGGCAGGCAGTAATAGTGCGGGCGAATGCCGCCGACGAGGATGGCGTTGCGGTTGATGATCAGGTGATGGGTGGTGATCGAGCCGGCGAGATTGCGCTCGGCAGACTTGATGTAATCGATGCCGTCCTTGGTGGTGACGTGTTCCATCGTCACCTTCAGCTCCGGCAGGCGCTTGCGCAACGGATCGAGTACGGTTTCGATGAAGACGGCTTCGCGATCGAAGATATCGACATCCGATGTCGTGACTTCACCATGGACGCAAAGCGGGAGGCCGATCTTGGCCATGCGCTCAAGCACCGGCATGGCCTTGTCGATATCGCGTACGCCGCCATGAGAATTGGTGGTGGCGCCGGCCGGGTAGAGCTTGACGGCGGTGATCAGGCCGCTGGCCTTGCCTTTCTCCACATCATCGGGATCGGTGTGCTCCGTGAGATAGAGCGTCATCAACGGCTCGAAGCGGTCGCCTTTCGGCAAGGCGGCCATGATGCGGCCGCGATAGGCCTCGGCATCCGCTGTCGTGACGACCGGCGGCACGAGGTTCGGCATGATGATGGCGCGGGCGAAGTCGCGGCTTGAATCGGCAATCACGCCTTCCAGCATGGCGCCATCACGCAGGTGAAGATGCCAATCATCGGGGCGGCGGATGGTGATCGATTGCATGACTTAAACTCCGGCAAGGCTGCGCTTTAGGGCTCAGCCTTGGGAATTACATCCAAGCATGGGGGATGGCAAATGGTTTGCCCGCCGCCACCGGGCAATTGCGATCAGGCGATCTCGAGGGTGACGTCGGCGCGGCGGCGATTGCCAAGAATGAGGCGACCGTTCGGAAGGTCGTTCTCATAGACCTTGCGCGCCGATTCCTCCTCGCTCAGCTTGTAGCCGCGCCAGCGCGCCCACAGCCGCTCCTCCAGCACCTCGATCGGCGGGGCGAGCATGATCGAATAATCGAACACGCCTTCGAGTTCCGCCCACTTGCCGAGGCTGAAAAGCAGGTAGTTGCCCTCGACGATGATGAAACGATGCTCCGGGCCGATGGGACGCGCCGAGGCGATGGCAAGCTCACGCGAGCGATCGAACACCGGCACGAGCACTTCCTGATCGGCCAGGCGAACGGCGCGGATGATATCGAGGAAGCCGCGCACGTCGAAGGTCTCGGGGATGCCCTTGCGGGCAAGCTGGCCGCGCTCGATCAGGATGGCATTATCCATGTGGAAGCCATCCATCGGCAGCACCGCCGCCGTTTCGCCGCCGGCGCGCAAGGCGTCGGCGATGTGGTCTGCCATGGTGGATTTGCCGGCGCCGGGCGGGCCGGCGATGGCGATCAGAAAGCGCTTCGCGTCGCCGGCGCGGGCAAGAACCTCGCCGGCGATATCCTCGATCGTCATCGTCATGCGGCAACAGGCTCCGTAGGAACAGACTTGGCGCCGGTCATGAAGGCGACGGCGTCCGACATTGTGTATTCCTTCGGATTGATCACCGTCAAGCGACGCCCGAGGCGGTGGATGTGGATGCGATCCGCCACCTCGAAGACATGCGGCATGTTGTGCGAGATCAGCACGATCGGGATGCCGCGCGAGCGGACGTCGAGGATGAGTTCCAGCACGCGACGGCTTTCCTTGACGCCCAGGGCCGCCGTTGGTTCGTCGAGGATGATGACCTTGGAGCCAAAAGCCGCCGCGCGGGCAACAGCCACGCCCTGGCGCTGACCGCCGGAAAGCGTCTCGACCGCCTGGTTAATGTTCTGAATGGTCATCAGGCCAAGCTCGGTGAGCTTCTGCCGCGCCATCTTTTCCATCGCCGAATGATCGAGCTTGCGCATGACCTTGCCCATGAAGCCCGGTTTGCGGATTTCGCGGCCGAGGAACATGTTGTCGGCGATCGAGAGCGCCGGCGACAGTGCAAGGTTCTGGTAGACGGTCTCGATGCCGGCCTTTCGGGCTTCAATGGGCGACGAGAAGTGGATCGGCTGGCCCTCCAGCCGGATCTCTCCCTCATCGGGACGCACGGCACCCGAGATCGCTTTGATGAGCGAGGATTTACCGGCGCCGTTGTCGCCGATGACGGCCAGGATTTCGCCCGGATAGAGATCGAAGTCGGCATGGTCGAGGGCGGTGACGCGGCCGTAGCGCTTGACGAGACCACGCGCCATGAGAAGGGGTTCGGTAGCCATCAGCCTGCTGCCTTTCTGATCCACTGATCGATTCCAACGGCGGCGATGATGAGCACGCCGATCAAGAGATAGGTCCAGTGCACGTCGGTGCCGAGGAGGCGCAGGCCGAGCGAGAAGACGCCGACGATGAGCGCGCCGAACATCATGCCAAGGATGGAACCACGGCCGCCGAAGAGCGAGATGCCGCCGATCACCACCGCGGTGATGCTTTCGATGTTGGCGAACTGGCCAGCGGTGGGCGATACCGAGCCGATGCGGCCGATGAGGGCCCAGCCGGCGAGCGCGCAGATAAGGCCCGAGAGAACATAGGTAGAGATCAGCATGCGCCTTACGTTGACACCGGAGAGGCCCGCTGCCTCCGGATCGTCCCCGACTGCATAGAGATGCCGGCCCCAGGCGGTGTGGTTCAGCACATACCAGAGAACCGCCACGAGCAGGACCATGGCGATGACGCCATAGGTAAAGACCGCGCCGCCGATGCGGAAGGTATCGCCGAAAATCTGAAGAAGCGGCGCCGTGGTCTCGATTTCCTGCGCGCGGATGGTCTCGTTGGCGGAATAGAGGAAGTTCGTCGCGAGAACGATCTGCCACATGCCGAGCGTGACGATGAAGGGCGGCAGCTTCATGCGGGCGACAAGCCAGCCGTTGATGAAACCGCAGAGCGCGCCGACGGCGAAGCCGCAGAGGATGGCGAGTTCGACCGGAAGGCCGTAACGGAAGACGAACTGGCCCATGACGACAGACGACAGCACCATGATAGCGCCGACCGAGAGATCGATGCCCGCCGTCATGATGACCAACGACTGCGCCGCGCCGACGATGCCCGTGATCGCCACCTGCTGCAGGATAAGCGTCAGGGAGAAGGCGGAGAAGAACTTGGTGCCCAAGAGGACGCCGAAGATGACCAGCGACAGCACGAGAACGATCAGCGATACCGCCGATGGGCTCGAATGCAAAAAATGCCGGAACCTTTGAAGGAAGCTCTTGTCGTCCGTGTCGAAGGAAGCGACATCGGTCGAACTTTCCTTGAGGACTTTTTCGTAATCGTGATGCGGTGCGGCTGTTGTCGGCTCGCTCATGGAAATCCTCCGCGTGGCCCCACTCCCGAAGGGCATCCCGCCGATGCAGGCGAGACGTGGGTAGGCTGCACTCAATTCGGTGCGCTGTCAAAGATGAGCAGGGTGCGGGGACGCGCTTCGCGCATCCCCGCTTTCGTTATCAGGCGGTCAGGGCATTAGCCCCAGCACTTGCCAAGGCCTTCCTTGGTGTCGATCGACTTGACGCCGGAGACGGGCTTGTCGGTGACCAGCGTCACGCCGGTATCGAAAAAGTTTTTGCCGTCGGTTGGCTTCGGCTTTTCCCCGCTGTCGGCGAACTTCTTGATCGCCTCGATGCCGAGCGCTGCCATCTGCAGCGGATACTGCTGCGAGGTGGCACCGATGACGCCATCAGCGACGTTCTTGACACCAGGGCAACCGCCGTCGACGGAGACGATGAGCACGTCCTTCTCGCGACCGACAGCCTTCAGCGCTTCATAGGCGCCGGCTGCAGCCGGTTCGTTGATGGTGTGGACGACGTTGATGGTCGGATCCTTCTGGAGAAGGTTTTCCATCGCGGTACGGCCGCCTTCTTCGTTGCCGTTGGTGATGTCGTGGCCGACGATGCGCTTGTCATCCTCGTCGCCGATCTTGTTCGGGTCCTTCGGGTCGATGCCGAAGCCCATCATGAAGCCCTGGTCGCGGAGCACGTCGACCGACGGCTGCGATGGCGTCAGGTCGAGGAAGGCAACCTTGGCATCCGCGGCCTTGTCGCCCAGCGTTTCCTTGGCCCACTGGCCGATCAGCTTGCCGGCGAGCAGGTTGTCGGTGGCAAAGGTCATGTCGGCGCTATCGATCGGCTCCAGCGGTGTATCGAGCGCGATGACGAGCAGGCCGGCGTCGCGGGCCTTCTTGACGTTCGGCACGATGCCCTTGGTGTCGGAAGCGGCAATCAGGATACCCTTGGCGCCATCGGCGATGCAGGTCTCGATCGCGGCCACCTGGCTTTCAGAGTCACCATCGATCTTGCCGGCATAGGACTTCAGGTTGACGCCGAGTTCCTTGGCCTTTGCGGTCGCGCCTTCCTTCATCTTGACGAAGAAGGGGTTGGTGTCGGTCTTGGTGATCAGGCAGGCGGAAACGTCCGCGGCCTTTGCAGGCGCCGAGAAGGCGACGCCGAGGGCCAGCGCGGCGAGCGCTGCGGAAAGCACTGATTTCTTCATTTACTCCTCCCAGAGTGTAGCCGGACCGCCCCATGGCTGGCCGGAATTTTAAAGCACGAACGCCGCCTTCGAATACCGCCGATGGCTTCCTCCAAGCCGTTTCGTGCTGTTTACGACGCTAATTAAGGGCGAAAGAATTTGGCTTGTCAATAAATAAATCCAATTGAATTATTAATTCCTTGTGGCATGCTCGGCGAAAATAACGCATAGGCCGATCAAGGGAGGAATGGCCAATGTCGTCGATGAGAGGTCCGGTTCACTTGCCGGCCCAGCTGCCTGGCGTCAGTCCGGCAGGCGGCGCGAACCAGGTTCGGGTTCGCGCTTACAATGAAAGATTGGTGCTTTCGCTGGTGCGCCTGCATGGCGCCCAATCGAAGGCGGATATCGCACGCCGCACGGGCCTTTCGGCGCAAACCGTGTCGGTGATCATGCGCGTGCTGGAAAAGGAAGGGCTGCTTTCGCGCGGCGAGCCGATCCGCGGACGCGTGGGCCAACCCTCGGTTCCGATGCGGCTCAATCCCGATGCCGTCTATTCCTTCGGCGTGAAGATGGGACGACGCAGCGCCGATCTGGTGCTGATGGATTTCGTCGGCAAGATCCGCATGCAGCTGCATGTCACCTACGCCTACCCCTTGCCCGACCTGTTTCTCGACTTCATCGTATCCGGCATACAGGAGCTGGAAAGCCGGCTGAGCGACGACGAGCGCAGCCGGATCGCCGGTGTGGGCATCGCGGCACCTTTTGAGCTATGGAACTGGGAAGAAGAAGTGGGCTCGCCCAAAGGCGCGATGGATGTCTGGCGCGATTACGACCTGCATGCCGAGGTGGCGGCAAGCCTCCCCTACCCCGTCTATCTGCAGAACGATGCGACCAGCGCCTGTGGCGCGGAACTCGTTTTCGGCATCGGCCCGCAACATCCCGATTTCGTCTATTTCTTCATCGGCTCCTTCATCGGCGGCGGCATCGTTCTGAACTCGGCGATCTTTTCCGGCCGCACGGGGACCGCCGGCGCCATCGGCCCCCTGCCGGTGCGCGGCAAGAACGGCGAGACGCTGCAGTTGCTCGAGGTCGCCTCGATCTTCGTGCTCGAAAACATGCTGCGCGAACGCGGCGTCGATCCGGAACCGCTCTGGTATTCGGCCGACGACTGGATCGACTTCGGCGAGCCGCTGGAATTGTGGATACAGGACACCGCCAAGGCGCTGGCGCAGGGCATCGTCGCGGCCGCCTCGATCATCGATTTCAGCGCCGCCGTCATCGATGGCGGCTTTCCGGCCTGGGTTCGCGAGCGGATCGTGCAGGCGACGATTTACGAAGCGGACAGGCTCGACCTGCAGGGCGTCGTCATGCCCGATATCATCGAGGGCGCGGTGGGGGCGCATGCGCGCGCCATCGGCGGCGCCAGCCTGCCGATTTTCGCCCGCTATCTCACGGACCAGAACGTGCTCTTCAAGGAGGTGGAGAATGCTGAAGGGACTTAACCCGATCCTGAGCCCCGAGTTGCTCTCGACGCTGCGCGCCATGGGCCATGGCGACGAGATCGCCATCGTCGACGGCAATTATCCCGGCCTCGAGGACGCGCGGCGGCTGATCCGGCTCGATGGGCACGGCATCATTCCCGTGCTCGACGCCGTGTTGAGCGTGCTGCCGATCGACGAGTTCGTGCCGGAGGCGATCTTCCGCGCCACCGTAAAAGGCGAGCGCGACAAGCTCGACCCTGTTCATGAGGAGATGATCGACTGCTGCGCGCATTACGAGCCGCACCGGCAGGTCGTGCCGCTGGTGGGGCCCGATTTCTACAACAGGGTGAAGGCGGCGCATGCGCTGATCCAGACCAGCGAGCCGCGCCTCTACGGCAACATCATCCTGCGCAAGGGCGTGATCCATCCGGGCAAGCCGGGCGACAAGGGCAAGGCCCAGGTCGACCCGTTTCCCTACTGAGGGATCCGCCGGCGATCAGATCTCGCCGGCGAGCGGTCCCCAGACATCCGTCAGCGCGAAGCCGCCGGGGTGCGGATCGAAGGGATCGAGCGCCACCTGCGACAGCCCGAAGGTGAAGCCGCGGCCCGTGATCGTCGGGATGACGGCCGGGCGGCCGGCAACGGTGGTCTCGGCCAGAAGCCCGACCTCGAATTCGGAATCGATGATCGAGCGTGACTTGAAGACATCGCCGACCTTCGCCTTGCCGCGCGCATGCAGCGTCGCGAGATTGGCGGAATTGCCGGTGCCGCAGGGCGAACGATCGGCGCGGCCCGGCCACATGGTGGTGCAGGTGCGCACCGTGCCATCGGCTTCGAGATCGCGGAACATGACATAGGCGACGCCCGAGATCGCCGGGATTTCCGGATGCACGACCTCGATCTCGCGGTTGATCTTTTCCTTGATCACCATGCCGGCGCTGACAAGGGCGGCCGCATTGGACTTGGCGATCGTCAGACCGATCTGGCCGACATCGACAAGCGCATAGAAGATGCCGCCGTAGCAGAGGTCGAGCTTGATCGTACCCCACTGCTCGGTCTCCAGCGAGACATCGAGCTCGTGCACGAAAGACGGCACCATTGTCAGTTTGACCTTCTCGCAGCGGCCATCGCGGCAGGTGGCGGTCGCCTTGACGAGGCCGGCCGCCGTTTCCAGCGTGACCACGGTTTCCGGCTCGTGCATCTCGACGATGCCGGATTCAAGCAGCGCCGTGGTGACGCAGATCGAGTTCGAGCCGGAGCTTGCATGCGCCTGATCGGGCTGCAGGATGATGAAGGCGGCGTCGGCATCCGGATGCTTGGGCGGCAGCAGCAGATTGACGGAGCCGATCGGCGCGCCGCGCGGCTCCAGGCAGAGGAAGCGGCGGAGCTCCTGGCCCTTCGGATCGGTGTTCAGCCAGTGCAACTGCTCGGCAACGGTGTTGCCCGGGATTTTCGGAACGCCGCCGATCGCGACCTTTCCGATCTCACCTTCGGCGTGGACATCCAGAAGCTGGATCGTGCGCTTCCATCTCATCGGCGTCTCCCATCATCCGCCGGCAGGGCGACCTCGTCACCGCCGGCACTCTGTTATGTCTCAATAGCGGTTAACACGGAACGGCGTCATGTCGACTGCGGATTTCACCCCTGTCACCATATCCGCGATCAGTTGCGCGGTGGTGGCCGAATAGGTGAGGCCGAGATGGCCGTGACCGGTCGCGTAGCAGACGCCCTGCATTTTCGAAGAGGGCGAGATGATCGGGATCGTATCGGGCAGCGACGGACGATGACCCATCCACTCTGTCGCGTCCTTGACCTGAAGGCCCGGGACGGCTCGCTGCGCATGGCGCACGAGGACGCGAGCGCGGCGGAAATCGGGCGCGGCATCGAGCCCCGCCAGCTCGACATTGCCGCCGATGCGGATACCGCCCGCCGTCGGCGTGATCATGAAGGCACGATGCGGCCATATCACCGAATAGCGCATGGAGACGCCGGGCTGCATGATCTGCGTATGATAGCCACGCTCGGTCTCGAGCGGGATCGGCTCGCCGAGCTTTTCCGCCAGGAAGCGCGTGTGCACGCCCGCCGCCAGCACGACGAAATCAGCCGCGATACGCTCGCCGCTTTCGAGCAGCACGACGGAGGTGCCGTCGGCATTCTTTTCAACCGTGCGAACCGCGCCGGACAGGAAGGTGGCGCCGCGTTCGCGGGCGGCGTCCGCCAGCTTGACCACCAGGCGATAGGGATCGCGGATGGTCTTGTTGTCGGGCAGCAGGACCGCCTTGGCGATCGATGGCGAGAGCGAGGGCTCCAGATCGCGGATGGCGGCGCCTTCAAGCACGTCGAAATCGAAGCCGTAGCGGCGCATGAAGTCGATATGGCCGCGATCACCAGCAAATTCCGCCTCGGTCTCATAGATCGCCAGGCAGCCTTCGTCGGTCATCAGATCGGGTGCCGAGATCATATCCAGCATAGCGCGGAAATCGGCGAGAGCGGGGTTCGACAGGCTCATGCCCGCATCCTCGATGTCACGCAGCCGCGAGGGCCTACCGGCCGCGATGAAACGCAGGAACCATGGCGCCATCTTCAACGCATAGGCGGGGCGCAGCCAGACTGGGCCTTCGGGATCGAGCAGCCAGCGGGGGATCTTGCGCCAGGTATTGGGGCCGGAGCCGGCGGCGAAATCGAGCGCGATGCTGGCCATGTTGCCATAAGAGGTGCCGCGCCCGGGCTCGCCCTTGTCGATCAGCGTGACCTGCAGGCCACGGCGCTGCAATTCGAGCGCGATCGCCGCCCCGATGACACCTGCGCCGACAACCGCGACCGTCTGTTTCTTCTCGTTCATCCCTCACCGCCCATTCGCGCGGCGGACCACACCACCGGCCGCACTGTGATATATCAGAACAGGGGCGACTTCCATCTGAATTTTTGCCTTTAGCTGGACGCTGCGCCCTCGCGCGTTCGGCACAGGCGTCGTGAAACTTTCCGAGCGTTGTTTCCGTTTATTGCGGCAGGATATCAACCAAGGACAGCGCCATGAAGGCAGTGCCCAGCATCCTTCTTACGATCGCCCTGCTCTGCCCGTCGCTCGCCTTCGCCGGCGCGCTTGAGGAGGACGCGATACGCCATGACATCATCGGCAGGACCATCTATCTCGCGACGCCGCTCGGCGGCGAGTTGCCGCTGAACTACCACACATCAGGCGTGGTCGATGGCAGCGGCGAGGCGATCGGGCTCGGAAAATTCTTCAAGCCGAACGACCAGGGCAAATGGTGGATCGATTCGAACCGGCTCTGCCAGAAATTCCGGACCTGGTACGACGGCGCGCCGATGTGTTTCGAGCTGGAGACGGCAGGGCCTGGAAAGGTGAAGTGGACGCGCGACAACGGCCAGACGGGCGTGGCGAGAATCGGCAACTGACGTGATCGAAGGTCCAGAATGGAAAAGAGCCCGGTGCGGGAGGAGGTGCACCGGGCTCTTGATCCTGACTGACAACTGGGAGGAGGAGTGTTGTCAGTCCGATGAAGGAGCGCTGGGAGGAGGAGTGCGCTGCCTTCGAGGGGATAGATAGCCCATCGTTTCGATCAGGAATAGGGAGAATACCGCAACGCAGCAATGCACCATGTGCATAACG
>Ga0307412_10000782_pt1 | contig 18379 bp, 15 predicted proteins | sample DK1Cmetagenome_3_FD_203823 | JGI IMG/M metagenome (GOLD analysis project Ga0307412, IMG submission 203823) | Maize rhizosphere microbial communities from greenhouse at UC Davis, California, United States - DK15-C-1 | ecosystem: Host-associated > Plants > Roots > Rhizosphere > Soil | place: USA...
GTGGGATAGTAAATGCGGCAGGAGATCTGGTAACCTGGGGAACTCAGCTTGATGGCTCTCCATGGACTATTGGAATTGCCGACCCAAATCAAAAGACAAAGCCTTTTTCTGCCCTTAACATTAGCAACATGGCTATTGCCACTTCAGGATCCTATGAAAAATATGCCACCATAGCTGGAAAAAAATATTCGCATACCATTGATCCAAAAACCGGATTGCCTGTGAGTGGCATCAAAAGTGTAAGCATTATTTGCCCAAGCGCCGAACTTGCCGACGCTTTGGCTACACCTGTGATGGTAATGGGTACAAAAGTTGGCCTTAACTTAATTGATCAGATGCAACAGGTTGCAACTATAATTATCGATGATAATGATAGGTTATACACATCAAAAAATATACGAGTGAGAAATTGACATGAAAGCATTAAATAAAGGAATAGTAGCGCTGGGCGCCGCAGTTTTTTTCGCAAGCTTTTTGTCGGCTTGTGCTAGTGTAAAACCTTATCAAAAGAGCCGTGTTAACGATAGCGAAATGTCACTATCATCCAGAGCGGCACAAAAGTTCGAGCAAAGCTTTGAGTTATATCGCGAAGCAGCTTCAGGCGCTAACGGTGGTAAAAGTGGCGGAGGCTGTGGCTGTAATTAGGCAACAAAGAAGACGGAATATCATTCCTTAGATGCTAGCTAACGATTATTCCAATGAAAAAACTGTATTTAAATATAGTTATGCTGTACATGGGCTTGTTAAGTGCCCAGGCTCAAACAAGTTCAACTGTAACTTCTGATACTTCCAGCTATCAGTCACGTCGATTAAAGGTAGATGAAATAAATCTGGTTTCATCTTACTACAGTCAAAACGGGAATAATTCTGCGGTTACTGGAGGTATCGGAACAGAAAAGCTAACCGACTTTGCAAACACGTTTGATCTTCAGCTTTCTAACTATAATAAACATGGTAAAAAAAACACCTTCAGCTTTGAATTAGGTGTGGACCATTATAGCTCTGCATCTTCAGACAAAATAGACCCGAATACTATTTCATCGGCATCAAGTGCGGACACACGTATCTATCCATCCATTAACTGGACGCAGACTAACGAATCTAGCGGAAATGCCTTTGGCTTCTCCGGTTCTTTCTCTGCGGAATACGACTATACATCATTTGGCGCCGGATTTAATTTAACTCGTCTTTCAAAAGACAAAAACAGGCAATTCGACGTTAAGCTTCAGGCTTTTTTCGATACCTGGAATGTAATATTACCCATTGAGTTACGAAATACCGGAGGACCGGTAGGTACACATGAGTCTGGCTCCCAACCCAGAAACTCTTTCAGTACATCGTTCTCCCTTTCGCAGATAATTAATACCGAATTACAAGCTCTAATTATTGTTGAACCTTCCTACCAAACCGGATTACTCGCTACCAAGTATCAAAGAGACTTTTTTACCGATGGCTCTGTAAGGGCAGAAACGCTTCCTGATAATCGTTATAAGCTGCCAATTGGCTTGAGGCTGAACTACTTTCCAATAGATCGTTTTATTATCCGCACCTTTTATCGGTATTATATGGACAACTGGGGAATAAGAGCACATACAGCGGAGCTTGAAGTTCCGGTTAAAATCAATCCTTTTTTCTCAATAAGCCCTTTTTATCGCTATAATAGTCAGACAGGCACTCGTTATTTTACCCCCTACGGCCTGCATAATCCCACAGCGCAATACTTTACCAGCGATTATGATTTATCGGATTTGAACAGTAATTTCCTGGGGGCCGGTATCAGGTTAGCTCCGCCAAAAGGTGTTTTTGGATTACAGCGCATAACGATGCTTGAACTACGATATGGACACTATAGCCGATCTACTAATTTGAACTCCGATATTATAACCCTGAATATAAAAGTTAAATAATTTCAGGGTTTATAATAAAAAATTTGATTATAACTATCCGGTTTACAAGTGTGTGCTGACCCTTCTCGTCAATTAGGGAGACACGATTGAACTGAAAGGAATGGACCTTTTTTGAAGTTGGCAACGCTGATAGATATTATGCATTCGGGACATATTTTGAAATGCATTCTCAAATGCCTGCCCAACGTTTATAGTCATTGGCTTTAAAATATATTTTACTTTTTGTAAAGCAAACTTGACACATAAGGACTTTTTTGTATATTTGTGTCAAATATGTTTGACATTATGAAAAATAAATTTTTATTCCCTTCCTATTTTAAGATAATAGGATGTTTCCTGGCTATCCCGGGATTCATTTTTGGATATCTCTCCGTATATCAAGATTTTTATATAAAGTCCCTGGATATAAGGGTCGGAGGCTTTTACAGCCCTGAGATAAATAACTTTACCAATGAGCTTTCCTTAGCCAGCTTGGTAATCGGCCTGCTATTTATTGCATTCTCAAGACTGAAGCAAGAGGATGAGTTAACCGCAAAGCTACGTCTGGATGCTCTTCATTGGGCGGTATTGATTAATTATATACTATTTTTTGCCGTAGAAATACTATTTAGCCTATTCAGAAAAGTTGGCTATTACGAGCTGGAGAAATTTGTTTTTGATACAGGGCACTGGAATACTGACTTTTCGCTTTATAATATGTTCACACCTTTAGTGATTTTCATTGGCAGGTTTTACTATTTGGTACACTATAAAAGAGAAGCCTTCATTATTTCCAATATGAAATATCTTCCATATTATCCCTACCGGCTTATTGCCAAAGCAGCCTCATTAAGCCTTTTGAGTATTATCATTCTTACGGAGACTTTTGACATGCCGTTAATCGACAATATAGGACAGTGGGTTGGCGAATCTCGAATTTTAATCCCCTTGTCCTTCCTAATATGGGTGTTCTCTAAAACAGCTAATGAGGACGAGTTGACCACCCAATATCGACTAGAAAGTATGCAACTAGCCGTATATGTAAACTATTGCTTGCTATTGCTCGCAAATTTCATCTGCTATGGTTTCGATTTTTTATTTGTCATGGGTATAAATCTTATATCTATGTTAGTGTTTTTCCTCATTAGGTTCAATTACGTTTGTAATAAAGGCTACTGGCAGGTTCGTAGAGATGTTAAAGGAGGGCTATTATCATGAAGAACACAATAAAAGTAGAACGGGCAATTAAAAACATTACCCAGGCAGATTTGGCAGATCTTATCGGCGTAAGCCGGCAAACTATTAATACGATTGAATCTAATAAATACGTGCCATCAACTGTGCTTGCGTTAAAAATATCAAGAGTATTCGGGAAATCGGTAAACGATATTTTTGTGCTGGATGATGAGGATTGATTAAGCACGGCAGCGCTTCCTCTAAAGCATTTGGCGCTGCTGTGATGGTCCTAGAAGTGTTGTACGCCAGGATCCGGAATTTCCGGACATGTAGTCTTAGGTTTTCGAGGAACCCATGACATAAAGGTTTAAGCATGTGAGTGAATCTTTTCTAATTCGCCTCGTCATGCTGATTCATTTCCGCAACCCATCATACATTCGCATAATGCAAGTGGGTTCCCGAAATAAATTCGGGATGACAAGCCGTTTTATTTAGTATGATGTCATTTTTACTTTCTGTGTCTGAAAAAAAATCCCCATATAAAAGCCTCACTCCCAACCCCTCTCCTCCGAAGGAGTCCTTTGGACCAAAGAGAGGGAGCTAAATCGGTGGTACGGAAAATTATTTGTTCTTCCTATGGTGTTGAAAACTCCAAAACAGCGCCACTGCTAGTAAAAAAGGTGTGCCTTTATCCAATGGGATATTAGGATCTTCGTAATAACAACTTTCATCAGGAGGAAGGTCTGGGTCATCACATGGAGGCGGTTCTTCCCCTCCTGGCTGAGCGCGGAGAGAAAAAGAAATAAGTACTAAGATTAGTATGAGTAAATTTATTTTCATGGATTTCAGTGGTAAAAGGAGCGTTCGTTATTTAGCAAACAGACAGAGCCTTATGTTTTAAATAAAGCAAATAGTATTATTATAAAATGAAGTAAAGGCAAGCACCCGTTATATGATGCTTGCCCTTACTAAGCAAATTATCTTTTAATGAACTTCGTATTCTTATAAATAATGTTTTTAGCCGAATCAGCTACCTTCAAAATATACGTGCCAGGCCGCAGGCTTGCTACATTTAAAGTAATTAAATCGACACCGCCACTATAGTTTGCTTTTTGTACTAGCTCACCAACCATGTTGAAAATTCTAACTTCTACAGGCTGCCCATTATTGCCCAATCTAATCTGAAGATTATCTGAAACCGGATTAGGGAATACTTGCATTTTCACGTCAGCTCCTTTATCAAGACCTTTTGAACTTGAAGTAGACTCAGACTTCCCTTTGAATACTAGCACAAACCTTTCGGCTCCATAAGTCGCGCTTGTTTTTTGGTCGATAATAAATGAGTATGCCGAACCATCTTTAATGCTCCTTATGGCATTTGTATAGTTGTCCTTAATCAAAATATCGGCAAATCCCTGCATCGATGCTTCCGCGATGTTCAATTGAAAGCTTCCACTCTCCTCTCCACTCACTTTTAGTTTTATATCTTGATCTGAATTCATCTTGGGGAAGTAATTGATTGCCAAGGTGGAATTGTCAGAAGACATACTGCCGATCAAACTGTTTCCATCACTGATAAGGCCGGCATCCTCTGCAGTTGTGCTGCTACTACCACCATCCGTAAATACAATAATTGCTTCATCAGATACATTACCTTTTCCTCCGGCTACCCGCAGTTTAACATAATCAAATGCCCTTGCATTATTTTTTGCACTTTTCTCAGCAGACATAACCCTGGGTGCCATTATAGAATTCACTTTGCAGTTTTCGGTGAACTTAAGTACATCTGGTGCCTTAGCCTGGATATAAAATGCCTGGCCGGGCATCATATAACGCGAAGCGCCGTTCGTGCCACTCTGAAGTGTCAAATCATAGACAGCATAAATATTGGCCAATGTTGGAATCCAGACCTTGGTATATGGAGTACCAGCCAAAAGTACATGCAAATCTATTGTGGCGGGGTAAGGATTTCCTACCAGGTTAAAACCATCATCGCCTACATTAGAATAATTGGTATAGGTAATAGGAACATTAATATCTCCCCTGTTAACAAAGCCATTATACTCCATCATTACACTTTCGGGTGTTATATAAGGGGGATTAACTTTGTTGTAAATATTGTCACGGTTTCCCCTGAAATAAAAGAAGAAGCCCTTGCCAGTACTTATTGTATCTGTCACTTTTAATGGAAAAGTGTATTGGCCCTGCGTTGGCGAGGACTGTTCGCGGTAAAGCCTAACTGTTGGGCCATAAGGATTAACAACAGCTCCTTCATCAAAACCATTTGCAGGCCCGCCATTACCTGTTGTTGGCATAAACTTTTTGAACTGAACATATGTAAAGCCCGTTATGGCCGGATTAACAGTGCTAATAGTATCATAAACAGGCGAAGATAAAGTTAGATAGCCTCTTTTTCCGCCTTTAATGAAAGATTTAATCGTCACCTTTCCTTGAATATCGGCACCATCTACCAGAGGTTTTATACTCGCGTAGCTTAATGAATCTGCATACAGTGTAAGGTTATTGCCCGTATTTACTACCGTATTTGAACCAATTTCAATCAAGCCCTTTACGGTAGCAGGGCCTGTAAGTGTTTTTATTCCTCCATTTCTAAAATTAACATCATTGTAATAAAGCGCCCCTACTGTCTGGTTTGCACTGCCGTCGTATTCAACTGTGGCCGTAATAGAATCCTGAACTGTATTGAGCCAGCTACCGCCAATAGTAACTGGTAAGCTACCAGATTTCAGGCTGCTATTCCCTTTAAAATCACCTCTGATATTAATCGAATTAATATTGGAAGAGTATGCAATTGTTGCCGGAGCGGTTATGGAAAGGCTTCCGTTAAGATAAAATGCACCAGGTGCAGAAACATCAATCGTTTTAACCCCAGCCCCACTAAGTTCGAGATCTGTATAGGAAATAAATGGTTCCACCGACTGTGGACCCGAAGCGGCATACCGAATTAGCCCATTGGATAAAATGGCATTGGCTCCGGTGGTTGAGAGACTGAAAGGATTGCCTGACAATAAATTAATGGCACTTCCAGAAGCACCTATAACGGAAGATATGTTTGCTGCATTTTCATTTACAGACTGTAGGCTTCCACTAATATCCAAATTCCCTACTACTTCAATCTCCGCATTGTTTACATAGTTGCTAAACCCAGACCTGAGCACAAGGTTATTAACGCTGAGTTTTGACATATCCGCTATGAGTTTAGTTGCACGGGCAGCGCTGTACATAGCCAGCGGCGAGGCATCATTAATCTGTAAGGAATTAACCTGCAAGCTTCCCTTTCCTGTTAATGTATTCGCAACCGAGGCATCGGCAGAGGTTTGAATGAGCTCATTTGCCAAAACCGTAACTCCGGTATCAACACTGAGCACTACTGGATTTGCGGTTCCTAAAACGATACTTCCAACACTAACATCAGCAGATATACGGGGCTGGTTAACAAAACTTTGTGAACCAATATTGGCAACGTCTGAAGCGCCAGGAATGTATCCCCCGCTCCAGTTGGCCGTGTTATTCCAATCAGAGTTGGTAGTTCCCATCCAATTAGCAGCTCTTATAAAGCTAAATGTACTTCCCTGAACATCAAAGTTATTGTACTCCTTTTGCTTAGGATCTGACTGTACAAGGGCAGGCTTAGCCTGACTTGCCGAAAACTGAAACTTTATGGTTTGATCATCTATCTGCCCGTTTACTAAATAGTCTGCAACAAGCAAATAATATTGCCGGGGACCGCCGTTGAAGCTTTCCGAAAGATTGGGTATGCTCAATATTTTATCGGTATAGCTATTGATAGTTACTTTGGAAACTAAGACATCATCGGAAGATAAGACCCTATCGGCGGACTTATATAAACGTCCATTGGTAAAGTAATTGCCTATCGCATTGGTGCTGGATATGTTAATCTGGTTGATAACAGACATGCCTTCCACTTTGAGTCCAAAGCCAAAAAGCAAAACATTTTTTTTGCCACATGAGATCTGACAAGGGCGTAAGACATTTATGGATGAATCAAGGCAGGTTACCGATATACTCGGCTCACTTATTGTGAACTTTCTGCCTGTAACATTAAAACTTTGATATCCTTTCTTGCCAGAAACTATCGCATCATCCTTTTGCTCGGTGGAAAATCCGAACTGTATACTTCCTGGCACGCTTCCTGAAGTGCCGGTATAATCACCAACCAGAAAATAATATTTCGTCTGGCTTGCCGAACCGAAAACTTCGTTCAGGCTACTCATACTAAGCCTATCTTTTTTGAATTTTGAAGTACTGCTGAGCTGGATATCATCAGGTGAGAAAGTATCATCAGAAGAGCGATAAAGCTTGTAACTACTGAAATACTTATTGTGATTATCGGGCGACTCCACGTCAAGATTAAATTCGCTTATAGTTAGCGTTCCGCGAATATTTACTCCAAAGCCGAAAAGCACAATCTTTGTTTGGCCTAGACTTAAATTGCCTTGTGTAATTCCGTTTCCAGGATTGTTTGCCCCCATGACGTTTATGGTTTGGCCACTCGTTCGTATCGATAGCAGCGACAACATAATTAAAAGAGACAGGCCAAATTTCCTCTTATAGCCCGGATGAGCTACAAGTTGGGTAATCTTTAAACCTCTAAAAAAGGACTTTAAACAAGCCTCTGAACTTGATGTATTCATAAATATGTAATTGAATCTTAATAAGTTGAGAGCGAGCAGATGTGGGAAAGAAGAGCGAGTTTTCCCTGGTAAATGATTTTTTCTACGTTCGAGAATGACTGCTGGTTGCAAAAACTGTGAAAAAATTTCCCTTAATTATACTAATTAATTAAAGTGCTCGTTAATAGCACACCAGCGGGTATTTTCTTTTAGGTGCGATATTTAGTTCATTAGCGAACTGTGTTATCGCAAAGGGGAATTTAGACTCTGATAAGCAAACAGGCGGCCGGTGCAATGCGCCGGCCGCCTGTTTTGTACTGATAATTAAAAGATCAAATGCTCAACACTAGGAAACTAAATATTGTTTTAGTTTATATACTTTCATTACAAATCACCTATTTTGCTCAGTGATTTCAGCTTGTATTTCATGGCTTATTTCCTTGTTATTCTCTTTGGGTAAAACGAAATAAAACTCGGCACCTTCCCCTGGTTTGCTCAGGGCCCAAACCCTCCCTCCATGACGCACCAAAATACGTTGGATCAAAGCCAGGCCAACACCATTTCCTTTAAACTCCTCGGCGCTGTGTAACCTTTGAAACATTCCAAACAAATTATTATAATATTTCATATCAAAGCCAGCACCATTATCCTTAACAAAATATATAATTCCCTCAGTAGATGGTTCTGAACCTATTTTAATTTCCGCTTTTGCTTGTTGCCCTGTATATTTTATGGCATTAGATAAAAGGTTTATCCATACCTGTTTAATCAATACTGCATCACCCATCACATCAGGCATATCCTGAATTTCAAACTCAATTTCCCGGCCTGCTTCCTGTTGCTTTAGATTATTACATATTTCTTCGACTATTCTCTTCATTGGCAATAAGGACGGGCTTATAGCCATTCGCTCTAATCTTGAAAAATTTAGCAGGCTGTCTATAAGCTGATTCATGTTGGCCGCGCTCTTTAGTGCAGAGTCGATTAAGCTTCGCCCCTCTGTATCCAGCTTGTCTCCATTATCATCTATAAAAATATTTAAGCAGCCCATTATAGCCCTTAAAGGAGAGCGCAGGTCGTGCGATACGTGTGATGAAAAGGCGTCAAGCTCTTTGTTTGCCTGCTCCAATTGTTCTGTTCTTTGCTTAACCCGATATTCCAATTCATTATATATATATACGTTTTCTATAGACACCGAAGTGATATCCGCAAGAGATTGGAGCAACTCCAATTCTTCATCCGAAACACGATGCTGTGTGGCCCAATAAATTCCAATAGCTCCAACCGGGTCAACAGCCCTTATGGGGACCATTGCCAAACTCTTAACAAAAGTAGGCTTGTAGGCTTCTATCGGAATGCGGCTGTCAACATAAATATCTTCAATAACCGCAGGTTGCCGGTTAATCATGGCCCAGCCACTAATACAAGCCGACATAGGAAAACGCTGGCCTTTCCAGAGCGGGCCTATGGCGTCTTCATCTGCGTAATAACATTGTCCATTATCTTTTAATATGAATGTTGCCCCGTCTGCTCCAGTTAACTTCCGGGCTGAAGTTCGAACTACTTCCATAATAGTATTGATACCGCGGGCTAACGACAATTGCTGAACGGTATCGATTAGCAATTTGAATTGATTAGTCATAGTAGATGTAGTCTGGGTGTTGGTAAATGGCATAAAATCATTCCGGGCCTATTTTCAGAAGAAATTTCCTCAATCATAGGCGACAATATTTTAACCAAAGCATACCGTAATAGTTTTGGGTTTTGAAAATCAGGGAAAAGTAAAACCTTAGTGTAGTTCAGTACCTGACAGCGGCAAATCTTTCAACCTGGCACCTGTCCAGCTAACAATTCCGAGTGCGGCGGAAATGCTTTCTTCATATTTTTCACGATTGTGTACATGCGCTTTGGTGTAAAACCTATGAATAAGATATCTGCGGGCACTAATGAAAACTAATATTGTAAAGCCGCTTGTAACTTGAATTTTGCATGCTTTATTTTAACTTTATAGTATACCAAAGGGGAGATTCCAGAGTGGGCAAATGGGGTGAATGGTAAATTCGCTGCTTTTATAGCTTCGTAGGTTCGAATCCTATCTCTCCCCACGCTAAAATGAGGGTATTAACAAAATTGTTGATATCCTCTTTTTTTACCCTTCATCCTTAAATAAAAACTGATTCATCTGTTTACACCAACGGTTTTATCACATTATAATATCTCGCTCCGTTTAAAAATTCAGATAAAACATAGAGGCTGGAAGTAATAAATTTTCCTTCAAACCCATCATTCTTAACAGTATAAAAATATCTTCTAATGCAGCTTAAAACCTATACAGATTTCAAATTTCATACGGACAAAACCCTCAAATTACGTACATTTGCGGCTCAGATGAGTTTGCCATTAAGGATTACAATTGATAATAGAGACTTTAGTTATACCATACTAAGCCGTCTGATTAGCAGAGACATCAACGAAATTAAAATTAGCCTGGAAGGCCAGGAATACATATTGGTGAAGGATACCAATAATGAATGGTATGCACCCGAGGCTGCCATACATAACCATAAATTATTAAAAGCAATTATACAGGCTATCCGTTTACGTTACAGGATTTAATATATCTTTTCCCTCCATATTTTAGAATTATTTAATTTATAGTGACTTGAAGTTTTGCTGTTATTGATCTGGATTTCTATTGCCGTTGACTTCAGTCAACGGACTATTAGAGACATACAAGGGGCTTTAGCCACATTATGAAACTTTGTCATCTTGACCTAAGGAGAGATCTTAGGCAATACGCATAATAAAGCGCTTTAAGTTCTCTCCTTTCGTCGAGATGACAAGTGGATTAGCCTGCTTTGTGTCCCATGTCATCACTATATTTTTCTTTTACAATGTTCTTTACTTATAATGACATCATTTACAATTGGCTCATTTTTAGATGTTTTTAAAAAAATATGAAACTTTGTCATCTCGACCTAAGGAGAGATCCTAGGCAATACGGATAATAAAGCGCTTTAAGTTCTCTCCTTTCGTCGAGATGACAAGTGGATTAGCCTGCTTTGTGTCACATGTCATCACTATATTTTTCTTTTACAATGTTCTTTACTTATAATGACATCATTTACAATTGGCTCATTTTTAGATGTTTTTAAAAAAATATAAAACTTTGTCATCTCGACCTAAGGAGAGATCCTAGGCAATACGCATAATAAAGGGCTTTAAGTTCTCTCCTTTCGTCGAGATGACAAGTGGATTAGCCTGCTTTGTGTCCCATGTCATCACTATATTTTTCTTTTACAATGTTCTTTACTCGAAATGACAAAGCGGGCTGGCCTGCATATCGCTAAATGTCATGATTATATTTTGCTTTGCAGAAGTTCCATACTCGAACAAGGCGGCTAAATGTCATCAGCATAGTTCGCATTGGAAAAGGCTGCGCAAAAATCCTTAGCTCCTGCTACTCCTTCGCAACCATTTGTTCTTCGAGTACATTTTCTTCTGGAGCCCATTTCTTTTGCCACACATGGTATCGGTTTAATACTTTTTGTGGTTCGTAGGTATACCATGCGTAGCCGTCTCTCCTTTCACGGGAAACCTCTGCCAATGAATAAACAATCTTTTGTCCCCTGTCGCAGAACAATGGGCGATGAGTTTTAAGTTCATGATAGCGAGCCCAGATTGGAGCAGCAAACTCGTCCCTTATCACAGTCTTATCGTTTTTTGAAATTGTATACTCATTTGTGTCAAGCTGCGCCTGTACTGTTTCAACGCGTGTACCTAAGATTTTAGATGCATTAAACCACTTAACAGCATTCTGCACTGCGGCAATAACTTTTTTATCTGGCTTATTAATGCTCATCAGCAATAAGGTAACATCTGCGCTTTCGCTATTGGAGATTGCAGGGGGCTCGAAAGAACGTGCCCACACTGGCATCAGCGACTTCTCATCATATTGCTGTCCCCAGGCGGTATAATTACTTCGGCTATTTAGCTGGGTTTTAAGAATACATTGAATTCCCTTATCAAAGGCTTTTGCCAGTTTTTCCCGGCGATTATCATCGATAAAATTATATTGTAGCTTATTGTCCCTGATGTCTTTAAGCAACTTCATTACCCCTGAAAAGACATCATCATTATAGGTAATAAAACGACTGTAATTCTTTTGAAGCGGGTAGTATTGCGGCCAGCCGCCATTAGAATACTGAGCTGCCAGTATGTAATCAAGGCCTTTTAATGCGGCTTTTTTATATTCCTCGCTTTTAGTTACAAAATAAATTTTTGCCAGGCAAGCTATCTGCGAGTAAGTATTCTGATTATCGAAGGTAGTATTTTCCTGATCTTTTGCTTTAATAAGCGAATCCTTCTGCTCGGGAGTTAAAATCGCCAGCATATCGTAATTCTTAGGCCAGCCGCCATTGTTCTTTTGATATAAAACTATATTATCTGCTATAAGCGATAGCTGTGTGGGTTTATACCTCGGCCTTTCTTTTTGCGGATTTATAACCCTTTCCTTCTCAACAATATCATACCAATGATGGGCGGCATCTTGAAAAACAGCGGTGTCGACCACTGAAAAACTTACTGGAATGTAAGTTTGTGCGCAAACATCATGAAACCCTAACAGTAAAAATGCTGCTGAAAAAGCAGTCGCTACACTTTTAAATTTTAGAATCATACAACAGGCGGTTTATAATAAATATTCGGATCCAAGAGGATTTGGAAAGAATATTCAGGTTTATACGGAGGCTATTAACTCTTGTTAGGGACAAAAATCAATAGTTTTCCACACGTTAATTTGTTAATACCTAAGCTAATAATACAAGGGAAACCCAGTTAAAAAACTCAAGGCAAACAAGTTAAAAATAAAAACGAAGAAATTTTAAAAAGATTGCAATTGAAAAAAGTAAGGGAGGTAGATCAATTATTTCATTAGCTTAAGTGGTTGGTGGGGACACCAACCACGGCAGATGAGTGGCATAGGGGATTAAGTAATAGATGCTGGTGGCACTGCTTCTGCTATATTCACCCGTTTGGTAATATCTTTTACGATGTTATCGAGCTCAACCGAACACTCATCCAGAAGGCTTAAGCATTCTTGCTTCTGAGGGCCATCTTCAAGCGTTCTAATCAAAGTAATAAGGCCGATAATAGATGTTACTGGCTTTCTGATTTCGTGGGAGCTCACCCAAGCCAGCTGCCTTAACGCCTTGTTTTGTTCTTGTATACGCTGCTCACGAGCCTTCCGCTCATTAATAAGAGTTTCTATGGAAACAAAGCAATCCAATTCGCCTTCTTCATCATAGATAGGTGATATACTCATTTCCACCCAATATGGCCGGCGTTCTTTAGTATAATTAATAAGCTCGGTTGTAAAAAACTCGTGCTTTTCTATTGAACTATCTATTTGCTTGACGGTTTCAGGGTCGGTTGCTGGCCCAAAAAGCAGCTGATCCCGGCGTTTTCCTTCAACCTCATGTAAACTATAGCCTGAAAAATCTGTAAAAGCCTTATTAACCCAGCTGATAACACCGTCTTTACCTACAATAATTACGAAGTTATTTATCTTATCCATTATCTCGTTTATCAGTCGATTTTCGCTGGTTGATTTCTTAATAAGTTCAATATGGGAAGCTAAAGCTTCATTCAGCTCTATTTCTTTGCGGTACGATTCTTCAAGCTGTTGCTCACGCCTTACACTTTCTGTTATATCAACTGCCAACACAAGGGCACAGCTGGTATTGTTAAACCTAACGGGGTGCGACTTGATGGACGCAATAAACGTTTCGCCATTTTTTTTCATATGCGTCCATTGGCCTGCCGTTTTTTCGCCTGATTTAATTTCTTCAATAAATGACATAACCTTTAGCTTATCTTCCGGCGGACGGATATCAAGCACTGTCATATTTAGAAACTCTTCGCGGGTATAACCATACTTTTCAACAGCAGCATCATTGATTTCTATAAAATAATAGGTGTCAAGATTATAAATCCACATAGGATTGGGATTACTTGAAAACAGGCTCCGATACTGTTCCTCTGAACCTAATAAGATCTCTTTTTGCCTCTTTAATACAAAGAATAAGATTACTGATGTTATAATCACAAATATCCCCCACCCAATTTCGTGATAAGGGCTAAAATTAGTTGTGCTTTCAGGCCCACTAAATACCCTGCCTAACAGGCTCATTACCACTATCAGGGTTAAACCAGTTAAAAGGTAAATTGTAACAGCTTTTATAGGCCTGTTTATCATGTTCACGAGCTAAGAAATTAAAAGTAAAGGTTTATAATATTAGTAATCAGCGAATTGAAATCAGATTCAAATCCCAAACTCCACGTTAGTATAACAATTAATTATTTTTTAGGTTGTAAATTAACCACCTCTCCGATAACTATTATTGCCGGATGTGTTAAATGATTTTCCTCAGCCATGCTTTTCAAGTCTTTAACCTTTCCAACTGCCGATTTCTGCTTCGGCAATGTAGCATGCTGAATAATTGCTGCCGGAGTTTCTCCCATACCTTCCTTTACATAGGTTTCAGCAATGTCTGCCAGCTTTTTCATACCCATATAAATTACAACGGTAGAATTGCTTTGCATTGCCAGGCGCAAGTCATTTGACAGTGAACCATCTTTTTTAGTGCCTGTTACTACCCAAATGCCTTCGCTGATAGTGCGGTGCGTTAAAGGAATATTCTCAAAACCGGTTGACTGCATACTCGTTATGCCAGGAATAAAGTAGGCGTCTATTCCATGTTCGCGGGCGTACATCATTTCCTCATAGCCTCTTCCAAAAATGAAAGGGTCTCCGCCTTTCAGCCTTACTACCAATCCCTTTTCGAGCGCTTTCTCCTTTATCAATTCGTGGATTCGTTCCTGCGGGGTATATTCTCCGTATGGGTGCTTTCCTACATAAAGTAGCTCACAATCTGGAGAAGCCAGGCTCAACAATTCCTTATTAGCAAGATTATCGTACAGGATTACTTTTGTCTTTTGTAAGATTTTGTATGCTTTGAGTGTAATAAGCTCCGGATCGCCGGGACCGGCACCTATTACATATAATTCGGGTTTAATAATGTTCTCCTGCATCAATTTCTGCATTAATCTGTGGGGAAAATACAATAGATTTCGGAAATTCAGCGTTAATTTACGCAATTAAAATGCTATTTGCGCTATTTACAGGCAGTTAAAAATGGCTCTACCCTTCGAAAAAATAGCAGGTGTACTAATTATATTTGGCTAATGAAGGTCATTATCGCCCCTGATAAGTTTAAACACTCTTTAACTAGTATTGAAGCCTGCAAGTCAATTCAGGAAGGACTGGCCTGTGCTATGCCTGGTGTGCATACAACCCTCCTGCCAATGGCTGATGGCGGCGATGGACTTCTTGAAGCTTTGTCTTTTTACTCTTCTGCACAAAGGTTTGTTGCTGAGGTTTCTGATCCCTTATCCAGAAAAATCACGGCTTCTTATCTTATTTCTGACGATGGCGAAACCGCCTTCCTTGAAATGGCGAAAGCTTCGGGACTGATGCTTTTGAAACCAGAGGAATACAACCCTGAAATAACAAGTACTTTTGGTACAGGCGAGCTAATTAAACATGCTATTTCAAAAGGAGTTAAGAAAATCATTCTGGGCATTGGCGGCAGTGCTACCAATGATGCCGGCATTGGGATGGCTGCTGCTTTGGACTTCCGTTTTCTGGATAAGAATCATAAAGTACTCTCTCCTATCGGGAAAAATTTAGGCGAGATAGCTTATATCGAACCACCAACTTTATCCCTCCTAAGCAATATCACTTTTGAGCTTGCCTGCGATGTTAAAAATCCACTCACAGGAGAAACCGGTGCATCAAAAGTTTATGCTGCCCAAAAAGGTGCTGATTCCCTGATGATTGAACGCCTCGAAAGCGGAATGCGTCATTTTGCCAAACTTGTTAAGGAAATTTTTGGCAAAGATGTTAGGCAGATTCCAGGAGCCGGCGCTGCGGGGGGCTTAGGTGTGGGATGCCTGGTTTTTCTAAATGCAACTTTAAAAAGTGGAGTCGAGCTTGTATTTGAATACAGCAAAGCTGAAGTTAATATTTCAAACGCTGATTTAGTGATTAGCGGCGAAGGAAAACTGGATGAACAAAGTTTGCAGGGAAAGGTGGTTTCTGGGCTGACTGGATTATGCAAAAAGTATAATAAGCCTCTAATTGTCTTTTGTGGTAAGCTTGAATTAAGCGAGGCTCAGTTAAAAGATTCAGGGATTACCGCCTACTGTATTAATGATGAAAAACCTGCAACGGATGATAATTTGTTTAAGAATGCTTATGGCGCTTTGAGGGCTAAGGTGGCGGATGTTTTTAGGGATTAGGGATTGCAAATCAAAAGGTCCCTCTGCTGAAGCAGACGGCAATGGATGTTCCCCCGAGTATTTAAAAATTTAGTTTACAAAGTCTATGACCAGCTTGCTAAGGCTGACATAAATAGTCGCTTACTATTCGAAAGCGATATTTTTCTATTGCCGTTGGTTTCAACCAACGGGAACTAAGGTATCCATAAAAAACAGAGGCTTTAGCCGCACATTTGCAGCTAAAGCCTCTGCCATATATTTTATTCGCCCCCTTTAGAATAGGCAATTCCTTACATCTCCTGCATTCCTGTTTTCTTCCATTGAACGAAAACGTTAATGGTTGAATCTGTCAACTTAGAGTGCTTTGCTGGCATAAAGCCATGTTGCCCAGGATTTTTTTGAATGCTTTCGATTACTTCATCGATTTCGTGTTTAACTGCAGCAAAAGTATTTAATGGTTCCTTTTTGCCCGGAGGAATATGGCAAGGAGTACAATGTTTTATCACTAGTGGCTGAATATCGGCTACATAGGTAACCTTCATTTTGCTTGATGACGATGCTGCTGTCTCTTGAGCTTTCTTTTTTGTGGTGCAAAGCTGTAATAAAAAAGCTGATGCAATTAGTAATAGGATATAAAACTTTCTCATGTGGAATTTTCGCTGCGCTAAAGTAGGATTATTCTTGAATTGTAAGTGAAATGTAAAAAAGTTTTTAAAGGCGCTGAGCAATTTCGTCTAAAAGCGTTTTAACTTTTTCTTTTAGCGGCTCCGATTTAACAATATCAGCTTCGTCACCAAACATCATATACCAGCGGGCAAACCCTTCTATTGAATTTGTGAGAAAAACCATTTCCACACAATCATCTTTTACTGTTTCTGAAATAAATCCATTGTAATATTTCTGCCCGTCGAGATATCCGTGGGCTCTTTTCGAAACTTTTAGAATTACTTCCTGAACATCACGCTCGCATTTTTGGCTATCCATGTATTGCTGTAAAGTTGGGTGCTGTTTAAGAAAAGGCTTCTCTGTGAGGCACACATCAGATATGCGGTCGAGCCGAAAATCACGGTAGTCATTCCGCATCAGGCAATAGGCAATTAAGTGCCAGTAATTGTCGAGGTAAAAGACACCAACAGGCTCAACCTCACGCTCATTAGCTTCCTGACGGTAATGAGTAAAGTAATGAATTTTTATAGCTTTTTTTTCCGAAATACTCCGAAGCGTGGTTTGCAGTAGATTGAGCTCGAGTGCGTTGTTCTTCTGCCGCCTGCTTTTAATTACAGCAATGCTGGAATCTATATCTTCTAGAAAATCCTTCTCGGAAGAGCGAAGCACTGCCTTGATTTTATACATCGCCGAGGAGTAGTCTGCGCTGGTATTTGCATCTGTTAGCTGCTCTACCAACTTTTCGGCAGTTAGAAAGGCTGAAGCTTCTTCCCTGCTAAACATTACCGGTGGTAACCGGTATCCGTCTACTAAAGAATAACCAACCCCTGCCTCGCCTATTACCGGAATACCGGCTTCTTCCAGCGACTTTATATCCCGGTAAACCGTACGTAAACTTATCCCGAAACGATCGGCAATATCCTGAGCCTTAACTACACGCCTTGTTTGAAGCTGTATTAATATAGCGGATATGCGGTCGATACGGTTCATGCAAAATGAAGTTAATATTTCGGGAAGCAAAAGAAGCCATAGTGCCGGAGAATTCCAACACCATGGCTAACCAAATATTAAATTATAATATGAGAATATTTCAAAGAAGCTACTGGGCGGCAGCTCCTGAGAAATCGAGTTAAAAGGCAAAATATCAATAACGACAATAGCCTCACTTTTTATTTAAGGGCTACATTGCTATAAATATGATATTCGCCAGGAGCCAGCACCATTGCAGTTGTTGCGCTGGAAATGTTTAGGGATTGCCCTGAAAGAAAATCGATCCAAACGCCGGTTGAAGGAAATGTAATTGTTGCTGTTGACGAGGCAACGTCAAAGTTTCCTACTACCAACACACTAGCATCTGTGCCCGTTAAGCGGATTGTTTTCACTCCTCCTGCCAGGCTGTATTCGAAATTTGTAGTTGTGAATACCGGATTTTTAATCTTCATCTTGATTAGTTTGGCATACACATCATGTAGGGCTTTACGTTGCGGATTGCTGTAATAATCCCAACGAATAGGCTTCTCACCTGTCCGGCCGTTTTGATTAATGCTGATATCATATCCCAGTTCGCCAAATTGCCAAACCATTTTGGGTCCGGGTATGGTAAAAAAGAAAGCCGCAGCCATCTCATTCCTTTTCAGCGCTGTAGTAACATCTTTT